>Ga0222713_10002283_pt1 | contig 20621 bp, 27 predicted proteins | sample C33_649DmetaG_FD_165061 | JGI IMG/M metagenome (GOLD analysis project Ga0222713, IMG submission 165061) | Estuarine water microbial communities from San Francisco Bay, California, United States - C33_649D | ecosystem: Environmental > Aquatic > Marine > Unclassified | place: USA: California...
TTCTACCATATAAAAACACATTCAAAGGCTAGTAGACGTCGGCCGATGTTGCGGAAACAGCATCTCGCTTGTAGGTGTTGGCAGGTTCAATTCCTGCGGAGTGTGTTTCTATATGGTATGTTAAATACTATATGATAGTTCAAAGTGTAACCTCAGTAAACGATATGGTTAATCACCAATATCGCAACACGGTTTACAGTATGTTAGTAGATCCTACAACTAATAAGAAAGTTATTGAAGTTGTGCAGTATCTATATAACAAAGTAGGACAATTAGAACCTACACATCATAATACTCAAGTAGACAAAAAAGCATAATTATAATGCATAGTTGAACAGTATACTATACCTATCTTGTGTAGATTGATTTCCACCAGAATGCCAAGTGTTATGTGCGTTAGCCATAACCCAACCATCTCCTAATCCAGAAGGTAAGTTTTGTGGATTATCTTTAAGTTTGTTACTATAAAGAACAGTATTCTGTTCAGGAATGTTAGTTGGATTTAAAAAAATCATACCAACTACAACAAGTTGTCTGCTATCAAGATGTGAACCCATAGAGAATCCTGGGCTATCTTTATAGAGCGCACAATTGAATGATGTTTTATTCTTAAGTTCTTCTAATGTTAGCGTAGGCCACATTTGTCGGAACTCATCGAATTTATAAAATTCATCTAAGAATGAATGATCAATTATTACTTGTTGCATTTCATCTAATATTTTAGAACGAAAACCTGATATATGACGACCTTTACCCAATGGAGTAAAATCATAAGATTTTATTTCATTGTTAACTTCATCTACGGTATATGGTAAATTCATATTCAATGAGAAAGTGAACGGTCTAATTAAGGTTTTGTTTAATTGCATTTTTTATTTATCACCATAAGGAAACGTGGCAGAGCCCGGTTTATTGCTACAGTCTTGAAAACTGTCGAGTCAGAAATGGCTCCGTGAGTTCGAATCTCACCGTTTCCACCAACATATGGTGCTTGTCGTCAAGTGGTTTAAGACCTCGGGTTGTGATTCCGATATACGTGGGTTCGAATCCCATCAAGCACCCCAATTGGATGTATAGCATAATGGTAGTGCGCCTCCTTCATACGGAGTCAAGTGGTAGTTCAACTCTACTTACATCCACCAGATTAAAGATTATTGATAAAGCGTAATGCTTTGTTGATATTAGTAAAGTATTTAAGTTGTGATTCACAGTCAAATATATCATATACAATGATACAGCAGACACCTTCATCACTTAAAGACAAATGAAAATGTAAACCACTAGGAGTAAGATTCTTGTAGGTTTTCATAATAGTATTTATAGCCGCGTAGCTCAGAGGAAGAGCACTCGCTTGATAAGCGATAGGTCGACATTTCGAAACTGTCCGTGGCTACCAAGTTGTGTTGCAACTAATCTTAGGGAGTGTACGTTAGCCTAAGTTAAAATGACAAAAATCGGCGCCAAACAATTTACCCTCTTCGCCAAGTTGGTCTAAGGCATCGGATTTTGATTCCGACATTCCGAGGTTCGAATCCTTGAGGGGGTGCCAACATCATCGAACACTAGTAGATATAAAGTAGAGTTCGATTTATTTTTATAGTAATGCATACTCTTTAGTGGGAAATCAATAACACTATTAGAAATGCGAGACCCTTCAATAATTCGGTCGGCAAAGTATATTTCAACATCCTTGTCTATATCCAAATATATTTGATATCGATGTTTTAATTGACCGGATTTAACAAATGATAATCCGTTATCACTATGTAGATGTATTGTTTCATTCGGTAACAACCGATGCCAATATACTCTACCTAGTGTATTTTCTCCTACTACACTTTTTAATATATTAAGTGTTTTTGGAAATAAGTCCCATATGCTATTGGTTACAACTAAATCTTTGTCGCACCATTGAAGATGTATTGATTTACCTTCTTTAAGTGCAGTTAATCTTAGATCAGGAAAATGTTGTGACCACAAACTATCATTAGCTAATAGTTCTTCCTCTAAAATAGAAATATCATCTAATGTTAGTTTTTTAATTAAAATGGAATCATAATACATTTTATATTTATTGGTTTTCGGGATAGACGATAAGATTGAGTCCCTTGTAATCTAGCATAGTTTAGGTTGGCTATGTGACACCGCACACGATTACTAGGTTGTTTAAACTCTCTTATGCGAGACAATCTAGTGAGGTTCAGTAACGTGAAATAACTAGGCTCCCTCCTTTATTATTAAATATCATAATGAACGATATAATTGAAAAACAATTTGTGGTTGATTTTTTTAAGAATCAGCCTGCAGGGAAATTCCTAGAAATAGGTGCTTGTGACGGTGGACCGAACTCAGACGATGAACCCTTTTGGGGTTTATTGGAAAAAGGTTGGAATGGTGTTTATTGTGAACCCAATCCTATGTCTTGTGATAGGTTGATTAAAAATGTTATGCCTTACGGAGATAAGGTTAAAATCTTTAACGGAGCAGTAGCACCTTCAAGCGGGCTAGCAGACTTTTATCTATCAGTAGATACAGGCGGCTCGTCAAGTTTCGATCCAAGTTGGATGAAACAGCAACACTTCTATAATGAAACCCATAGACAATATCCTATCATTACTAATACAACTACGGTGAATACTTTATTGGATTATGTAGGATGGGACGTTGACGCTATTAGTGTTGATGTTGAAGCAAAGCCAGACTCGGACTTTCTTAAGATGCTATTTAATGATGTTGATTTAGTCAAACTTACCAAATGTAAATTGTTTATTGTAGAAGCTGTTCCAAATGTATTGAGAGATAGATTGTTGCATTTGGGATTTGAAATGGTTATTTCAAAAGTTCATAATAGTATTTTCTACAAAAATTAAGCCGATGTAGCTCAGATGGTAGAGCGACAGACTGAAAATCTGTGCGTCAATGGTTCGATCCCATTCGTTGGCACCAAATAGATGATAAATATACGTAGCACAGGAGATATAATTATGCTAACAAAGGCTACGATAGTAACATACGCTGTAGTGCAAGAACAGTTCCATGAAGAATTGGCAACTATGCGTGAAAATAAAATAGATGAATTACAAGAATTGGGTAAAACTGACGGCACCCACGTAAGAGTATCTGAAAATCAAGTAAAAAGATTTTGGTTAGATCAAGCGGCAGCAGACGAATGGATCGCATATATGCAATCGTCTGCCGCCCCTTTCAATATCAATATGTCTTTCGTAGTTGAAGATATTCCAGTATAAACTTTACAAAAAATCAATTATAGTGTAAAATATACTCACGGGTCTTTAGTTCAATGGATAGAATGCCATGCTTCGAACTTGGAGATGTGGGTTCGATTCCTGCAGGACCCGCCAAACCGACATTAAATACAATTAGTGACAATAGCAGAAAAGGAGTAAACAATGGCTGTTCTAGCACTAGATATCTCAGGAGTTCCGAGACAATGGATCTCGAATGATGACGCAATTACCTACCGAGCAAAAGATGCCATCGCTTGGTCAATGGGGGATATTGTGGCTAGATATCACGGTGGTGTTCAAAATGATGGAACTGAAAGCTATTTGGAAACTCAAAGCATCATTGCTATTAAAGGTCACGGATTTAATCCATACAAACATTCTTGTGTGGCATTAACAAACAAAACACTGTTTGGTCGTGATAGACACGTATGTGCTTATTGTGGTGAACACTTTCCTAACTTTCACGTATTAAGCCGTGATCACATTCATCCAAAGAGTAAAGGTGGTGAAAACACCTGGATGAACGTTGTTACAGCTTGTAAAGATTGTAACAGTCGTAAAGGTCACAAGACATTGAAAGAAGCAAAGATGGAATTGTTGTACGCTCCATATGTGCCTAATCATTATGAGAATATGATTCTACAACATAGAACTATTCTTGCTGACCAAATGGAATACTTGTTAGCAGGTGTTCCCAAGCATAGTAGAATTCTCCTAAGCTAGAAAGATATCACAATGAGGCTTGACGAAAAAGTTTCGTTGTGATATACTTCAGTTAAATAAAAGACAAAGCCCTTGTAGCTCACTGGTAGAGCACTCGCCTTGTAAGCGATAGGTAGTTAGTTCGATTCTAACCTGGGGCACCAAGAAAATGCAGGCACACAATGGCTATAACATAGTGCAGAGTTACAACGATAAAGGTATGTAACGCGGTAGGTTTGAACCCTGCCCCAGATTTATTCCCCGGTAGCACAGCGGTAGTTGCACTTGACTGTTAATCAAGGTGTCGTTGGTTCGATCCCAACCCGGGGAGCCAAACATAAATAGTCGTATGACTAATATAGTAGAAACTAAAATAATTGATGACTTCTTAACCGAAGCAGAAATAGCGGCATTAAACGATGAGTTTACAAAAATAGAAAAACAAAAACCCTTTGTTTTTTATACTCAAGAAGGTCTGCTTTATACTAAGACATATGGTTTAAGTAAGTATGATCCTTGGTATACTAATATCATACGACCTAAGTTAGATATTCATTTTGGAAAAGACTTAGAAATATTTGATCCGCACATTCTTAATTCATATTATCCGTATGGTATGCATACGGATGGATTAAAATCAGGAGCTGATAATGTTACTAGGTATCCTGCTTGGACATTTGTCATCCCGTTAGATGATTATGAATCATACACCATTTTATTCAATGAGTATGATACTACTACAAAACTAGCAAATGAGTATGTAAAAAATAATCCCACAGCTAAAATTCAAAATCAATTGAGTTATGAATTTTTAGAAAAACACTTATCACACGAAGTTCCTGAGCTAATGAAATATTTTACATTAGAAACAATGTATAAGTGGAAAAAGTGTAGTTGCTTTGCCGCAAGTAGGTATAAATTTCACGGCAGTGATTTTTACTTGAAAAACGGTGTGACTATGAAACGCGGCATTATTATGTGGGGAACATTGCCGTTAATTTGACAATAAATCATTGTTCTGCTACAATAGAGGCAAGTTAGAAATTTATCTGGGGTTAGTATAATGGATAATACAGCTGCCTTCTAAGCAGTCAATACAGGTTCGATTCCTGTACCCCGGACCAAAGATTAACAGCATAAAATTTGACAATAAATCAAGTTGGTGCTACAATAGATACTTAGATTGATTGAACAAGTTCTTGGAAACGGTAGCATAATGCTAGTAGACACAACAGAATTTGACAATTAATTCAAAAGGTGTTATAATAGACACTTAGCAACAAATGATAGAGTTAGTTGCAAAACAGTTCTTTAAAATTTAGAATTCGTATAACCCTGTTAAGTTCAGGGCTCTATACGCAAACATACTAGATCCCTTGTATGTTGCTAACTTACCATCGGTAGCGACATATATCCCTTTTAGTGTGTTTTTGTATAGAGATTTATGGAGCCATCGTCTATCGGTTAGGACACAAGGTTTTCATCCTTGGAAGCGGGGTTCGATTCCCCGTGGCTCTTCCAGAATCCAGTTACTACTTTCTTTAAAGTAGCGTATGATTAACGATAGAGATCCGGTGGCAGAAGACCGTTAGCGCAGGGATGGAAACTACCCCAGCAGGCTCTGATAGGCAGAAGCTCAACTGCACACAGACTTTGAATAAATGGAGATGGACAGAGTAACCGCTCAATTAAGGGCTGGCGTGGAACCCAGTAGCTTATCACTATTTTTGGAGATGTAGGAAAATTGGTAACCCCAGTGGACTGTAAATCCGCCGCCCGAAAGGCACTACTGGTTCGACTCCAGTCGTCTCCACCAAGAACAAATAGTGTAGCAATACACTCAATGTTTGTTAGTTTCAATGGGTGAGTATAGAAACTATCACAGATTTAGGCTCGTTCGTATAATGGTCATTACTTCGGATTGTCTATCCGATTATGGGAGTTCGATTCTCCCACGAGTCGCCAGAGCAGAGGATAGGTTACATTATCCAGTATGAGTCACAAGGTACCGCGGTAAATCCTTGGGCAAGCAATAGTACAACAATGCAATGTAACAGGTGGTAGTGATCTACTAATGGGCCAGCCTCAAAACTTGTGTCCACCATATAAAAACACATTCGAAGCCATAATACTTTGTACGGGGAGGTAATGCGTCTCCGGGAGTGTGTTTCTATATGGTAAAGTTTTGTAAGACACAGGGGTTGACCACAACGTCACGCACCAAGGTAATGTGTCTGTAGTATAAGTAGCAGGTTTGGTCATACTTATACACAATCAAGTTTTGTAAGTGTTAGCAAGTGAAGTCACGCTAATAAGGTTTCTTCGAAGGACCGAGTTAGTAGAAGGTTGTGGGTTCGATGCCCGACTGATCGGAAGATCAGGGTACATGGTGGCGTACAGACTGGATGAATCTCAAGTAACGTACCGAGTCCCAGCCGGCTTTATATAATTGGGTGAATGGTGTCTATAACGATGGTGACACTACTTACAAATTCATTGACAACAATTTGTTTTTGATATATAATACAGATTGTTCTTTAAAAAGTTAGTTAAAAAGTTTTTGCGACTGTGGTGTAATTGGTAGCCACAGCAGACTTAAAATCTGCCGCGTAATTGCGTACCGGTTCGAGTCCGGTCAGTCGCACCAAATTGCCTTGATAGCTCAATTGGTTAGAGCACCCGACTCATAATCGGTAGGTTCTGGGTTCGAGTCCCGGTCGAGGCACCATTTTGTATAGTTCTTATACACATACACACAAATGCGTAGGCCACGCAGATGTAGCGGATACAGCCTGTGTCACAAGCGGCACAGGTAGGCAGGTTCAATTCCTGTGAGTGTGTATTTGTATAAGAATTTGGGGGCATAGCCTCTTTAGAATAAGCACAGTGATGTGCCCAAAGCAGTATCGTCCTACACGACTGCGCCAGTAATGGTTCATCTATGCAAGCCTGCTTACACCCGTGAGGGTGCGATCACTGATAAGACCGGTGGTTGTAACTGTAAAGCAAGTGTGTTGGAAAGAATGTCTGTTTATGTTCCCGTGAGGGTAAGACAGGCGGACAGAGAGTAACAGGTGGTGCTGACCTCAACACAAAACCAACTTGTCAACAGGTATAAGAAAAGGTAGTGTATTGATTCGAGGGGTTGCACCCAAGAGTTCGTATGCAGTTTGAGTGGTTGATGGATATGTAGCAATATGTATACATTGGTCGCAAAAGACGACTGAGTAGTTCGCAAGACAAAAGGTACGTGGCGTGTTGTATTTTGTATTCCAAAAGAGTATGAAGCAACTGAGACAGCACATCACAGTAGGTTAGATATAACTCAATGGTAGAGTGATTTCCTTTTAAGAAATATGCTGTTGGTTCAACTCCAACTATCAACAAAAAAGCAAAGTCTGTCTCGGTGGTATGTGAAAAACATCTAATACTTGAGTGGCAACACAATCAAGTCTGACGTAACTCGCAAGGTGAAATCAGTTTATGCAGGAAGTTTCGTAAGTTGTTAGCGCAACTGAATGGCTCGCAAGGTCAACGGAGTAGAAAGCGTAGAATAGCATATCATGTCAAGTCTAATGCCTGACTTAAAACGGCGATGTTGGTAACAGACTAGTTTACTGCGTAGCGGGGACTAGTGGAAATCAGAAGAAAGTAGGCTCGCAAGGTTTACAATAATGTCTGAGGTGTTACTCGGTAAGGATGTATTCTCAGTCCTCCATTATACTAAAACACATTACTAAGAGTCCAGGTTCAGAGCGTGGCATAGTGTGTTTCAGTATAATCAGATTCGGAGAGTTGGGTGAGTGGTTAAACCAACAGATTGCTAATCTGTCATTCAGCAATGGGTGCGTGGGTTCGAATCCCACACTCTCCACCAATGAACGTTTGACCTAATCAGTCAATACTGTGACCCGCAGGATGAGAAGTAGTGTGATAGCTACGGGTGGTAGTCTTTAAACCGAAAGGCCGCTAGCAATGCGAGAACGGTCCCTGTCGGGAAGCGGGTGGAAGGAGTGTGTGATGGGTATGATAGCGTCATATCTTGATACTCTATAATTACCGCCGGGGGATGCCAGAGCAATATGTAGGTGTGTCGCTGAATGGTCAGGCTACGGATTGCAAATCCGTTTTATGCAGGTTCGACCCCTGTCACCTACTCCAGATTTAACGGTGTCACACTTAGTGATATTCTTGGGTTATTCTTCTGTAATCCAAACACTCCGTGATACATATCAGTCTTAATACTATGCCAGCTTTTTAATGGCAGTATTACTGATTGCAGTAACTTCTTATTGTCATCAAAGATAACTGTATTAACCTTGTTACCACCTTGTGCTAACAAATAATTGTATGCAAGCTTTCTATTACCCTCATCTTTGTGAATAGGAATACCATAATAAATTATTTGATATTGTACAACAAAATCAAAAGATAGATTTTTTTCAAGCCAGTCTTGTAGTTCATTACTAACAGGTCTACCTTGAAAAAAATCTTGTTTAACAACACTATGTGTTCGTGGACTATTAATAATAGTTTCAATAGGGTCTAGTAACTCTTCGGGTATACTAGGCAGATTTTCATATTGAATATAGTTCATTGGAATAAGTGTGATAAATCAAGATCGTTTCGCAGACGTATTAGTAAAGTGATACGAGGCTTTGTATTTTTATTAATTATATTATGTACTTGTTGTACATTTATAACGTGAGGTTCAAGTAGTTCTAGTTTATCAACTATTTGACAATCAACAGGGTCAAACCTGTAATAATTTACATAGGTATCATATACTTTATATATTTCTTTTTTAGGTTCTTTATCAGTTCTATAAAAGTTTACGAAAGTATCTTCACAGTTTAATATAGGTATGTTAAAACTATAAGTGAATGTATTGCTATCAACGTGGATTGGACTACCTTCAGTTGGTGCAACAATATAGAATCCTATACCAAACACATACTGAGTCCAATTGAGTTTGTCTAACTCTTTTTTTAATTCAGGTATACTTAAAAAGAGATTTAGATTATCAGGTATATAAAACAGTGATTCTTTTTTAAAAAGTTCTTTTTTTGGAAAAAGTTCAAATACTTTTTCTTGAATACTTTTTAAGTTTTCTATAGGTATAGGAACATAATATTTCATAGTACTATATAGTCATTGAATATTTCTTTTGATTCTTTCATAGTAAGTCGTTCACCGTTTTGTTTAACTAACACTATGCTAAGACACCATCTAGGTTCAGAATAATTAATGATATTATGTGGCACACCTGCTTGTATTATACTAGGGAACTTGACAAATTGTTTATCAATCATTTCGACTTCGTGTAATGCATAACTTATATAACTAGTATCAATTGGTGTTTTGTTAATTGATTTAGTAGTATTGTCTTTTGGTTTATACCAAAGCATTTCACTATCCTTACCACCGAATATATAATTTAATTTTGTGTAATCTCCACCAGTTACATCGATATGTATTTTAGTGATTACATAAGGTTTCGTGTAGAATAGTTCAGTCAATAGAATTTTTAGATTTAATTTATCTATCAATGATATTAAATCATTGTTGATATTAGATAACGGAAATCTTATATGGTTAGCAGTATTATATGATTTTATATCTATACCTTCTTTAAGAGGGTTTAGAGATAAGTTTATATCAACGCAGTTTGTCATATAAATAATATTTATGCGGGGTTCGTATAGTGGTAATACCTCAGCCTTCCAAGCTGATGCGGAGAGTTCGATTCTCTTACCCCGCTCCAATCACTTGATTATGTATTGGTCAAATAGTTTGACTACATCATCCCAAACTATACGAGTGTTGTGTGTCCGTACACTATAGCATTTTCGATTTTCGAAACCTATTGCTCTATGAGGAGTAGAAGCATTGACTAAATATGCTTGATTTTTATTCATTGCATACGTTTTGTCAGGCGGCACTGAAGCGGTATATCTAGGTGCTATACCAAAAGTAGGCACGTTATATGATCCTGGAGTTACACCGGATTTAGTGAGTACTGCTTCATTCCAAAATTCCATTGATCCGTCCCCATCCGAGACCCAATTGATACAAAAAATTGTTTGATTGGGTTCACTTGAATCACTGTGAATGGCTCCTGTATAATTTGATTTTTTGAAATAATTCATATATTTCCATTCTAAACCTAATAGGGTAAGATACTCAGGTTTAATTATTTCATCTAAGTTAGTTAAGGTTAGATAATTTGATTTTAAATGATCATCGTTAAATCCATTGAATGTAGGCAGTGTGATCTCCTCAAACGGTGGCAAATTTAATTTGAATAGTTGGTCAGTTTCAAGCATAACTTTATTTAGTTACCCAAAAGTAGTAGACAGATAAATAGTTCTCTGTTACAATACTACTTGTTCTTTAAAAATATAAGTAAGTTATTTTGCGTTTGTGGTGTAATTGGTAGCCACGCTGGTCTTAGAAGCCAGTGCCGAAAGGCGTGTCAGTTCGAGTCTGACCAGACGCACCATATTGAAGCATATTATCATTAGCTTAGGAAGGATGACCGATGTCCTATAGCGTGGTCCAGATAGTGTGTTTCAATATGGGGGTGTAGCTCAGTTGGGAGAGCGGTTGCTTTGCAAGCAATAGGTCGCAGGTTCGATCCCTGTCTCCTCCACCAAGTATAAGGAAAATTATGAATATAGTTGTAATAGGCGGCGGTAAGCCCGGTAAGTTTGGTAATGATTTTTGCAATCGTGCAAGAAGTGAAGGACACGATGTTTACGTAATCAGCCACAGAGATTATGGCACAAACGACCCTAAACAAATTGTAGCAGATTACAATAACGTCAGTGATTTTTTAGAAAAATTTAAAAATCTAACTAATCATTTAGATAAGATTGATATCGTGTTGTATAACACTAATGCGTATTCATATCCAGGCACACCAGAACATTTACAGTCAACAGGTACTGTTTCACTTGAGCAATGGGAACAATCATTAAAATTACACGTAGTGATTCCTCATTCAATAGCACTTGAATCATTGAAAAAAATGTCTAAAGGTAGTGGTATTGTGTTTATGACTTCAGGTATGTCTTACGACTTAAAAAGAACGACTTGGACAGATAGAGCAGGTTATGCAGGATTTAAAGGTATGCAAAATCATTTAATGATTGGTTTGGCTTATCATAATGATAAAGAAGCAATTGTAACCTGTATCGCTCCCTACTTTCCTTATGAGGATAAAGAAAAATATATTAGTGTATTGAATAATGCGTATGAATATATTACTACCCTGACTGCAGAAAGTAATGGTAAGATTAGAAATATCTCTCCGGATGTGCCTCTTCAGTATATAAATTAATACTAAACAGACCCCGTGTTAACTCAACGTTACAGAGTTAGGTAATTGCGACACCTTAACAGCACAGTGCATTGGATCTACTGCAAGGCTTCATTTCAGGAGCGACTTGAGAAATCACAAAGGCAGGGACGCTAACCTGTCTAAATAGAAAAGAACGTGGACAGGGCAACTACTCAGAGATTGGGCTTATGTGGTGTAAGTAGCAGTCTCACTTTATAAGTGTGTTTCACACCCAGCCGATAAGACTGGCTCTGTAAGTGAAAAAGAAATACATTTATAAATTATTGCGGGTTGGAGAAGTGGTATCTCGGGAGTCTCATAAGCTCCAGGTCAGTTGTTCGATTCAACTACTCCGCAACCAAATATAAAGAAAGCGAGGTTAATATGCGATTTTAGATAAGGAGAACATTATGTCTAGAACGTATAAGGACCTCCCTAGTAAACTCAGGTATCCTGAGGAACAATGGGATTATCGCTATTATCTTGTGGGTAATCGTAAGTATATTGATTACTTAGAATATCCAGGGGTATTAACAAAAAAGAAAAAGCATTTAGATACAGAACACCATTGGATGAGTACACCAATGTGGTGGGTTCGTGAGTTTATGAATCAACCGCAACGAGCAAAAGGTCGTCAGTGGGAGAAGGCTGTATTGAAAGTAGATATCAATGATTTAGATATCATTGATTATCCAAGTGTGAGTCGAAAGCCTCACTGGTACTACTGGTAAGTATATTCGGAGTGTAGCGCAGTCTGGTAGCGCACCTGGTTTGGGACCAGGGGGTCCAAGGTTCGAATCCTTGTACTCCGACCAATTTTATTAAAAGGAAACATTATGAGTTGCAGAGGATATGATGCGAAAGCAGTAAAAATTTCAAAGACAGTTAAACGTGCCGCGGCATTAATTAGTGATGCACACAAGCGTGGTGCCTTCATTCGTAGCTTTGTTGCTATTGAACAAAGTAACTCACGGTCATTCGGGGGCAGAGGAGACAAGAAGTGAGCAAAGGTTCTACTCCTCGACCATATAGTGTAGATTTAAATACTTTTGATAATAACTGGGATAACATTTTCAGAAAGAATCATGTAGATGATGACAAGCAACCTGCCCCAGGTACTAGTCGTATTGAATCATCTACAAACAGTATTGACATTGATACAGAAGTTAAAGATAGCACCCAAGGTGGTTAAATAGAATAAAGGGTCGTTAGCTCAGTTGGTAGAGCGTCTGCCTTACACGCAGAATGTCGGCAGTTCGAGACTGTCACGACCCACCAATCAGTTGCGGGATTAGCTCAGTTGGTAGAGCGATACCTTGCCAAGGTATAGGTCGAGAGTTCGAGCCTCTTATCCCGCTCCAAGTTTATCAACAAAACGAAAGAAAATATGACAGAATCCAGAGCACGATATACAAGTGAAGAAGCCGCACTAGCAGTAGGCAATCGATTCGATTTAGTTCTCATTGCCGCACAACGTGTGCGTGAATTGAAACGTGGTCATCGTCCTTTACTTACTACTAAAGCAGGTCCAACTGTGACTGCGTTACAAGAAATTGAAGCAGGCCTTGTTGGTCGTGATTATCTAAAACGTATCAGAAGAAATGCGTGATTTAATTCTTATTGCACTTAAAGAAGAAGCACCTAACATATCATATAGTATGAAGGTCTTTTACACTGGTGTAGGTAAGGTTAATGCCGCTATGACTGCGGCGGAGTTGATCGCTAAGTATAATCCTAAACGTGTAATAAACTTTGGCACTGCCGGTGGTGTTACTGTTAAGTCAGGGTTTCATCAAGTGACCAAATTTATACAGCGTGATATGATGTGCTGTGAGTTAGGTAGTAAGCCAGGTCAAACACCGTTTGAAGATACTATCATCATTGATAATGGTGATGGACTAACTTGTAGTACAGGCGACAACTTCGTTACTGATAGTAACTTATTGATTCCTGCTGATGTAGTAGATATGGAAGCATACGCTATTGCAAAAGTATGCAAGAAACATAATGTAGAGTTTTTATGCTATAAGTTTGTTAGTGATGGCGCAAATGAAGATTCATTGACTGATTGGCGTTCAACTGTTAGTCAAGGTCAAGAGTTTTACATAAATAAATTAAAAGAATTAAATGTATCCCTAGTGTAATGGCAGCATATCGGTCTCCAAAACCGCTGGTCAAGGTTCGAATCCTTGGGGGTATGCCAAAATAAATTATGGAAATTATTTTATATCCGCCCGGTGCAGGTGGTAACCTAGTAAGCGCAGTCATAGATAATAGATATTCATATTATGACGGTGTACATTTCCACACATTTAGAAAAAAGTTAAGAACGATTGACGACACTCAAACAATGTCTGATGAAGATAGAGATGCCTATTTAGAACAAATGGGTGAACAATATCTATCAATTCCTAGTCATAGCATTGACTATCATATTAAACGAAAACACGATTTTATATTGATAGCACCTGTTACTGATATAGAAATTAAATGGTGTATAGAAAGATTTTCAAAAATACATCCTGCACTAAAACATCTAGCAGAAAACACAGAACAAGCTTATAAAGATTTTGTTATTAATGGTAAACAACATACTAACAAAATTATTACAGTAGATGAAATATATTCAGGTAAATTAATTGAACGAATAAAAGAGTATGTAACAACTCCTTTAAAGGAACATTTATATTATACTTGGTTAGAATCTGATATCAACAAACACCCTTAAAGGATTACTATATGCCTGCAGTATTTTTAACAAGTGATACACACTTCGGGCATACCGGAGTATGTAAATTCACACGTAACGATGGTGTTACAAAATTACGCCCATGGACTGATCCAGATGAGATGGACGAAGAAATGGTAAAACGTTGGAATGACAGAGTTCGCCCCAACGATAAAGTTTATCACTTAGGCGATGTTGTTATCAACAGAAAATCATTGAGTATTATGAGTCGCTTGAACGGTGATAAAGTATTGATTCGTGGCAATCACGATATCTTTAAAGACACAGACTACAGAGAACATTTCCGTGAGTTACGTGCTTACCATGTAATGAACGGAATGATATTAAGTCACATACCATTACATCCAGAATCATTGGGACGATTTGGTACTAACATTCACGGACACTTACACGCTAATCGTGTTATGTTAAATGATAAAATTGATCCACGTTATCATTGCGTTTGTGTTGAGCAAACAGACTTTACTCCTATCTTATTCGAGGACGTTATCAAGCGTATTGAAGCAGAAGGCGGATCAGTTGGTTTTAAAAACGGGAATGGCCCCACAATGTAAAATAGACCCTTCGGGGTCTATTTTTTTGGCTATAGTTTTGTGTAAACAAAATACAATCTATCATTTGCATCTTTCTTAAACGTATCTAGTTTAAGATTATATTTTTCTGCAAACTCATTCACAACTTCAAAGCTCCAGGGGAATATATCTACATACGGGCCCGTCTTGTGTAATATGCCAGGATTCGCTCTCAAATAGAACTTGCCACCTACTTTAAGTAGATTTACACAATGACTAAATCGTGCTTCAATCTCATCTTTGCTATTGAAATTAATGCTACCTAGTGCCATAATAACATCGTGTGATTCTGATTTAACCTTGTAATCTAAAATGTCAACTTCATAATCTGCTTGGTTGTTATAAGGATCAATTCCGATAATGTTTTGAATACGACCTTTGAATGGATGATATCCGCAACCAACATCTAATACTTTCTCTGGGTTTAGTTTATTAATCTCCTCAGCCAACTCCCATCCAGTATGCTCATAATCACCTGTTCTTGGCTTCCAAATCTCACTGAAGAATCGTAAGATATATCGTTCACTTAGGTCTTCTGTAACCTGTTTTAGTGTCCCCACATATTCACAGGGCAGATGTAATTCAGCTTCTACTGCATCTTTGAATTTGCGATAACGTGCGGGTGTCCAAGGTAAGTCTTGCACGATTGTACTTTCATCGATAGAAATTTTTGCATACTTTGGTAAATTAAACGCAAGTTGTAAATTTTTCTGTAAAAGATTAAAAATTTTAGTATTCATAGTGATTTTTTGTAAGATGGACTAAATATTAGTCACATCATATTTATTCTTGGAGGACTGATGAAAAAACTTTTAGCATTATTAGCATTTATACCATTAGTTGCGTTTGCTTGGCAACCAACTAAACCAGTAACAGTTGTATTTCCCAATGGACCGGGGGCAGGAAATGAAATATCATTCCGTATTGTAGCAGAGATAGTAGAGAAACAAACTGGTGCAAAATTTGTTCCCGAATATAGGCCGGGAGCTGATGGCAATATTGCTATCAATCACTTTGTTACTGTGCCTACAGATGGTCATACTATTAGTGTACCTGCTTGCCAAAGTAACTGGGTTACACCTGAAGTATGGTATTCAAAAGTAATCAAATACAATCCAATGGATTTAGAACCAATTGCAAATATTGCACGTAGTCCTTTGGCGTTCTGGGCACATCCTAGTAGCAAGATCAATACTCCTGAAGAATTAGTGGCTGCCATTCGTAAAAAGGAACGACCCATAACAATCGCTATTGGCGGCGGCGGGCATAAATTAGCAGTAGAATATCTTGCCGCCAAAGTAAATGTACCGGGCGGTGATAGAATAGAAACAGCTATGTATAAAGGACCTGCACAAGCATTGCTTGATGTTATGGGCGGGCACGTTGAATTTGGAGTTACTCCAGTAGCAGTTGGATATCCACACGTTCAAACAGGTAAATTAAAATTGATAGGTATAGCTGATACGAAACCTTTAGCTGGTCTTGAGTCGGCCCCGTTAATGAGTAAGGCAGCACCCGGATTAAGTATTCACGGTTGTTGGAATATGGTTTTGCCACCTAATACGCCGCAAGATGTGCAGAAATGGTATCACGAACATTTCGTACCTGCTATTCGCAGTGCGGAAGCAAGTGCAAAGTTTAAAGAAAACATGATGTACATCACACCAGAAGAACATAGCCCAGCAGGTGTCCGTGCTAGTATGGCTAGACTTCAACAAACTTGGCAACCTATTGCTAGAAGAATAGACCCTAACAAATGAAAATAGGATTGTCAATGGAAATGACCCGCAAGTTGCGTGATACGTGGCATGCGGCTATCAACTATGAATGGTATGACTTTTTGTCCGGACACGACATTGTTCCGTTAAGTTGTCACGGTGCCATACCACAAACAGATGAATTTGATTTAATCATCTTAGCAGGTGGCAATGATATGCCCGGTATTAAAACGTGGAGAGATAACCACTATCCCATTCGTGATCACTATGAGAACAGCTTGATTCAACAATGTTTGTTAACTAAAACTCCCGTCGTCGGTATCTGTCGTGGTTCACATTTTATCAACTATATAATGGGCGGAACATATAAGTTGATGAATGATCCATATGATAACGTTCTGGTAGAGTTGCCTAAGTTTAACGTAACGTGTCATCATACTATTCAGAATGATATATTAGCACCTGGCTTTGAAGTGTTGCAACAAGATAAAAATGGTATCGTTGAGTTAGCAGTAAATAAGTCACAACGTATGTTAGGGGTTGGCTGGCATCCAGAACGTGAAGTTAACAGACACACTAGGCAATACATTTTAGATTTAATTAAGGACTTATGAAATATATCTTTGTAGCAGGCGCTCCTGGCAGTAAGTGGAGTAGCGTAGTAAAGAACATTTACTATAGCCCAAGCGTAGACCAGTCAGATTATAGTGATGCTAGAACATATTATCACGACGCCAGTGGCAAGACTGAACTAATGCACTTGGGTGCATACTATGATCCTGGTATGGAGTTTGGTAAGTATTTACATAGAATGCCTATGTATACTAAAGAACAATTAGAGAAAGATTTTGATGAAGCATTTACAGCAACTAACGGAGTTCGTATTATTAAAAGTCACGTATTCAGTAACCATATTGACTTTATTAAAGCAACATGGCCCGAATGTCCCATTATATTGGTTCACAGGCCAGATGATGCTTGCTTAGGATGGTGGGTAAAGTGCGGTCACTTTGATATCACGTACCCAGACTATAGTGAATACTATCAGAACTTAAAAGTAATGGCTACTAAGATTAAAGAACAGAATCAAGGTATTATCAAAGCAACTTATAAATATCCTGGTAAGTTACCATTAACTAACCATATGTTATGTAAGATGCTAAATATAGAACTACCACCGAGTGACTATTATCAGGACTACGGTGCATCAGATGTAAGGGTGACAGTGATATGATAAGCAGTTGGGAAACAAGTAAACAAAAAAGTAACTATCATTTTGATAACTTTAAAAATGATCCACAGGTTGATAAAGTTATCAAGTTAGGTAAAATTACTGCAGATTATACTGAAGATGTGGAACAGGCAATAGCGACCGCCGTTCCTGCTACTTGGCGTAATCGAGGTGCTGTCGCTAAGACTAGACCCGAAGCTGAACTAGCAAGTGAAGATTATGACTTGGAACGATTTGGTTATGGCAAAGATTACCAGATCACACACTTGAATTGGGAGATAACTCCTAACTTGAAAAAGATTACTGAATTGTTTGCATTGGATGACTGTATGGAACGTATTCACGTACAGATGCCCGGTGAAGTTTGGAATCTACATTTAGACAAGTTAGAAAAATGGGCTCCGGATGCTCCTTGGAAAGTTATGCGCATACAAGTTGCATTGACAGATTGGGAGCAAGGTCATTTCTGGAGTTATGGTAACTATCTACATCAACAATGGCGTGCAGGAGATGTAACAACATTTGATTGGCAAAATGTACCTCACTCTACTGCTAACGCAGGGCATAACCCTAGAGTAACATATCAATTAACTGGTATTATTACTGAAAAAACAAATGAATTTTTAAAAAGATTAGCAAGATTTAATGAACACGAACTAAATGAAAAAAGTTCGTTGTGGTAAGAACACACCTTAGGACCGGTACTCGTTACCGTGGTGTAGCCGGCTGCTGGCTTGATGTACTGATTCGCTACCAGGAAATCTAAAGTGAGCATTTTCTCTATATAAATAGTTGCATACAACTTTTTACAAATAACATATGTTTTCACCACACTGGGTAATTAATGGACAACGAACCTCAAGCCAATTTGACGCATGGCGTTATGCTTCAAGTTTGGGCCCTGAAGTAAAACCTCACTTCTATTTCTATGAAGAACAATATGATACAATGGATTGGACAACTGAACCTACAGAAACTTGGGATCAGCTTTGTTACGAACGTTGTATGATGTTGCGTCAACGATATAAAAAACTAAGTTTATTTTATAGTGCAGGACGTGACAGTCATCACATACTTAGATGTTTCTACCATTTTAAAATACCTTTGGATGAAATCATATTAATTGACTATGCAACAAATCCGGATAGACGCCACCAGTTGATTAACTATATCTACCCACAGGTTACTAATTTTATTCGCCAGTATCCAACTACACAGGTTAAAACAGTTGATGTATTACCTGATAGATTCAACGAATATTACAGAGATGATTGGTTAGAAGATCAAGCTAGTGCAATGGCACACGGTTTGTTTCAACCAAGTGATTTTAAATACTATGTTAAAAAGATTTTAAATGCTGACGAACCTAGTCACGGATTAATCTTAGGTGTTGATAAGCCTAGAATCGTACTAGAAGATGGTAAATATTATTCTACTGTTATTGATAAAACGTTAGAAAACTTTATGAGTGACATCCCAAACTTAGAATATTTCTACTATGCTCCGGATATGCCTAAGATACACGTTAAACAATCTTGGATGGTGTTAAATCATATTGAAAGAAACTACGGTAAACTAATCTACACCCCGGAGCAATTAGATCCATTGATTAACTCAGCATTAGGTGCACATTCATCTTCATTCTCTATTACTACACCTAGTGATACAACTAGAAACACTAACACTATTACAAGTGAATTCTTAATTGAATATTGCGGTAATGCACATAGTGATTACTATGATGACTTCTGCATTGGTTCAGGTAGAGGCTCAGCGTGGAATGTTAACTTGTCTATTCAAAACGGTAAGAGCAAACACAAAAACGCAGGTAGAGAAACTATTCACCAAAAGGTACTGAAAACTGCATTGGATGAAAAATGGAAAAGTGCTTATAATTTTACTGACGCAATGAACCACTTAAAGAATGAATATTCACACGTATTCAATAAAGGTGATCCGTTCTTAGGAACGTTGGGCGTGTATAGTAAAAAATACTATATGAAAAATGCTATTTGATTCCAATCATCATATGGCGTTTATAATTTAAATGCCCATAGTTGATATTAATAGAATCTCCGTAGAGTAATCTACGGACTTTATATGTTTCTGTAAACTCTACTATACTATTGTAGCTTTGTTTTATATCCCAAGGTGTGTTACTAATTGGTAAATCAGTAGATTGAAAACACACTAATCTATTATCCGGTATTATGTTGTACCAAGAAGTGTTATCCATTTGATCTACACTACAGTTAATGAAGATAGATTCATTGCCGGTATTACTGAAATTAAGTAAGTTAATATCAAACGTATGATTGTACACTTTGGGATAATCATACTTCCAGTAATCAGTGATTTTATCTGCTATCTTAGTTGAATCGTTGTCAATATCATATGCATTAACTACCCCATAAAATTTAGGACGTCTAGTTAACAACATAAAGGATAATAAATTATCCCAACTAGCTAATACGTTGATTGATGGATTTTTTATATTCTCGTTATCAATAGCTGTTTCTAACTTTTCACAAAGCCACAACTTGCTACTAACTAAACTATGTGAGAATGATTCGTGGGTATTCATTTGAATAAGGAATTTGAATTATCAGTAGAATCTATAAGTTTTGAAATTTGTTCTCCCCATTTAATATTTTCATATTGAGGGCCAAGTTCCTTTAATAATTCTATTTTATATTTATTGATGTTAAAAATACTAGATAAACTTTGTTCCCAACCATAACTTCTAAGTCTAGGACTATCTAGCCCGTACATTTTTTGTTTTAATAAAGGGACAATATCGTCATCATATTGTTTTTGTAATTCTATAAACTTATATGATGATTCAAAGCTATGACTAATCATATTGCCTATACCACTAATACCTTTATCGTGCATAAATCGTTCATAGTTAGAATATGCTAATCTAAAGGGGGATAAAACATTTTTATGTTTTTGATACCAAGGCCAATCACCACCTAATATAGGGTAATTATTACATTGCTCAATTAACCAAAAATGGCTAGCAACGTGAGGTTCTCTTATATTATAAGGTACTAGAT
>Ga0222713_10002284_pt1 | contig 20619 bp, 16 predicted proteins | sample C33_649DmetaG_FD_165061 | JGI IMG/M metagenome (GOLD analysis project Ga0222713, IMG submission 165061) | Estuarine water microbial communities from San Francisco Bay, California, United States - C33_649D | ecosystem: Environmental > Aquatic > Marine > Unclassified | place: USA: California...
GTAAAGCATTTACACAAAGAATCATTCATTTCTATACAAAGTATTCTTTTAATTTCATCTTTATTAGAATTGATAACGATCCTACTAAATGTATGGATCAATAGTTCCTTAAACGTAATATTTAAGGAAGAATGAACGTTATCATCATTACAATAATTTATTAATATTTCCTTTGTTTCTTCTTGTAAAATGTCGTCTTCTAAAATAGTATCTATAATATTACTAATATTTGGCTTTATAGAAATTATATTCATAATAGATCTACGAACTGTATCTTGAATACTATGATTATGAATATTTTGACTGTCGGTATAAACATTTTGTTGCAATTGCGACCGATTTAATACTCTGTTTATATGTGGAGGAATAAATTCTATTTCATTATCATAACAACCTAGACGAGTTAATAATGGTGCGTTCAACTCCGCTAATGTTGTCAAATTGTTATGAGAACAATTTAAATCAGTTAATACGGGAGCATTCAACTCCGCTAATGTTGTCAAATTGTTATGAGAACAAGCTAATATATTTAATAATGGCGCGTTTAATCCTTCCAACGATGTTAAATTGTTATAAGAACAAACTAATATATTTAATAATGGCGCGTTCAACACTTCCAACGATGTTAAATCATTATACGAACAATCAAGTTCATATAATAATGGCGCGTTCAACCCTTCCAACGATGTTAAATTATTACCAGAACAATAAATTTCAGTTAATAATGAAGTGTTCAACCCTTCCAACGATGTTAATTTATTACCCGAACAATAAAATAGAGATAATTGCACATTTAATCCCACCAATGATGTTAAATTGTTATAAGAACACTCTAATATAGTTAATAATGGAGCATTTAATCCTTCCGACGATGTTAACTTATTATTACAACAATATAATTCAGTTAGTAATGGCGCATTTAATCCTTCCAACGATTTTAAATTGTTATAAGAACAATATAATATCCTTAATAATGGCGCGTTCAATCCCGTCAAGGTTGTTAATTTATTATTAGAACACTGAAGTACATTTAAATTTGGTGCGTTCAATCCTTCCAATGATGTTAATTTATTGTAATAACAAACAACCCGAGTTAATAATGGAGCATTTAATCCCACGAATGATGTTAAATTATTATAAGAACAATTTAATATGGTTAATAATGGAGCATTTAATCCTTCCAACGATGTTAACATATTACCACAACAATTTAATTCGGTTAATAATGGCGCGTTCAGACCATACAACGATGTTAATTTATTATGAGAACAAACTAATATCCTTAATAATGGTGCGTTTAATCCTTCCAACGATGTTAAATTCTTATTAGAACAAATTAATTCAGTTGCATTTAATAATTCGTCATTACTACCAATAAAGGTTGAATTAGTATAGTATATCATTTGTTTTGCTTATTTAGTTTATTGTTATTAGTTTTATTATTCACAGTAAAATATTTCAATTTTATTTGATATAATTAATCTGTTTATGTGGAAGAATAAATTATATTTTGTGTTAAGAAAACAATATTAGAGTTAATAATAACGCGTTCAATCATTCGATGGATGTTAAATTTATATTGTTACAATAAAATCCACTTATATTTAGAAGTTCTTCGTCGACACGAAGAATTATCATTTTCTTGTATAATTGACATATCTATAATTATTAATTTAGTCCTCCATTTTTTTTTAATTCAATAATATAAGAATGCCAAAGGGTAAAAATATTTGTAAAGATTTGTCGTTCGCAGAGTGTGAACTATCAATTTTACGTATGGCAATAGACCAGGCCGAAGAGAAAATGGGAAAGCGTGTTGTAAATTCGGAAGATGTTCAAAAAATTATTAATATTGTCGAAGAATTTATTAAACAAAAGAAAGAAATATGTTATGGTGGAACTGCAATCAATAATATATTACCAGAGGGAGAAAGATTTTATAATAAAGAAGTAGAAATACCCGACTATGATTTTTTCTCTCAATCTGCATTAGAAGACGCAAAAGAGTTAGCTGACATTTATTATAAAAAAGGGTTTAGCAATGTTGAAGCTAAAGCCGGACAACATTATGGAACATATAAAGTTTTTGTCAATTATATGCCAGTTGCAGATATTACACATTTACACAAAAATATATTTAATGTTCTTCAGGAAGACGCAATTAGCGTAGGCGGAATTTTATACGCTCCTCCAAATTTTTTGAGAATGTCTATGTATTTAGAATTATCCAGACCAGCAGGCGATATAAGTAGATGGGAAAAGGTTCTAAAACGTCTTACACTTTTAAATAAAAATTATCCCATAACAAATATTGACTGTAATAATGTAGATTTTCAACGTGGCATGAAAGATGAAGAAAGAGAAGATAAAATTTATGAAACTGTTAAAAACACATTAATTAATCAAGGCGTGGTGTTTTTTGGTGGGTTCGCAAACACATTATATTCTAAATATATGCCATCTAATCTTCAAAAAAAACTAGAAAAACTAGCTGATTTTGATGTTCTATCAAATAATCCAGAAAATATTGCCGAAGTTGTTAAAGAAAGATTGGATGATATTGGTGTTAAAAATGTAAAAATTATTAAACAACCTGCAATTGGAGAGATTGTACCTCAACACTATGAAGTTAAAATAGGTAAAGAATCCATTCTATTTATTTACAAACCAATTGGATGCCACAGTTATAATTTATTAATTATGAATGATAAGAAGGTTAAAATAGCAACTATTGATACTATGTTAAGTTTTTATTTGGCGTTTTTATATGCCAATAAATCATATTATAACCAATTTATAAATAGAATTCTTTGTATGTCAAAATTTTTATTTGATGTTCAACAAAAAAATAGGCTAAACCAAAAGGGATTACTCAAACGCTTTAGTATTACATGTTACGGTCATCAAGATTCGATTGAAGAAATTAGAACAGAAAAGTCTAACAAATATAAAGAACTTAAAAAAAACAATGACAAAAAACAATTTGAAGAGTGGTTTTTAAACTATAAACCAGATGATATAAAAACTCGTAAAGAAGAAACAAACACTATTAAGAAACCTAAAAACAAGAAGAAAAATAAAAAAAAAACAAAAAAAAGCGGATTTTTCAACATTTATGGTTCTAAAAAAACTAGGAAAAATAAAAATGCTATTTATTAAACCGATAATACATTTGGTTAAATATTACTTGTAGATGGAGGTTGGTTATTCATTGTACAAAAACCTCCTGGGCAATCTGATTCATTATTATCTGTTGTTTTTTTGTTACTATAATATTTATAAACAAAAATGACAATAAATAAAACTAAAATAGCCGCACCAATATAAATAAACATATTATAATCTGTTAATTCATCTAACGTAGTAATAACATCGTTTATACCAGGATTTTCTAAAGAAAACGCTGAATCTCTAATATCAATAGAATCCATTTAAATTTTATTGATATTTACAAATTTTATTTTAAACTCATAAACAATATGTAACCATTATTATAGTAAATATATCGAATGATATTTTACTTACTATTTTTATCAAAATATTGTCCTTAATTTCCCCTGGAATGTATTTTTGAATATAATTTATAACATATATAACATAAATTACTATAAATTCGATTGTTAATTTAATATTATAATGGAATTTATTTATTAAATTCCAATCTTCTACAAAACTACACATAGATGTATTACATTTTTTGATGTAAAAACTATGTATATCTAAAAGACCTGTTAAAATTCTATGAAAATTTGTTTTTTCATTTTTTATATTTAAAGCATAACTAAACTTATCGTATCCAAATAATTCCATATGTAAAATTTTTTTGTTAAACTCATTCTTAAATATATATGCATTTATTCCATCAATATATTTATTTTTATATAACATATTGTTGTCAATTAAAAATGGAATATAACAAGATTTTATAATACTATCTATTATTTCATCTACATTTTTGTATGTAGATTTTATAACCTTTTTTTTTGTTTTTATATTATTGTAACAAATAAATAAACGACCGTTAATTTTACTACATATATCATCAGGAATTCTATCTTTTAAATAAATCTTAAGGTCTTTAAGTATATTTAACGAAAAATTATTTTTAAAGTCATTCTTAATTATATCATATAAATTTGGCATTAAATCAAGCGAATCAATTAAATACAAAAATGCAACAATTGACCCAATACTGCATCCAGAAATTCTTTCGATTTGTACATATTTTCTTCTCTCCATTTCTTTAATAAAATAAAGTGCCCCGACTAAATAACTTCCGTTAAATATACCACCATCTAAAACTATATCGAGTCTTTGTAAAGTTTTGGAATCGTCCGGTAAATTTTCAATTAATTTATTAACATATTCATCTATCATTATTATAAGTGTTTACACCTTTTAGCAGTTTAAAACGCAAATTTACAAATTTACAACTATTATTAGTCATTAACATCAACCGAAAAGAATGTATAACACAATTGTCTATTTATTATATAATACGTTGATTTATTGTTAGAACGCATTAAAATAACGCGTAGTTTTCATAAGAAAATGAAATAGAATTCCGAATGATACACTTATAAATATAAATCCATTTAAATTATAATTTCCATCAATCAAGAATAAAAATGGTAGATAATTATATAAAAATTTCTTAAAAAATGGCAATTGAAATAAGAAATATAAAATAGCCAACAATAATGGGGTTTGGATTTCATTGTACATATCATCTAATGAATTGTTTGTTTTTATATTATTGTTTATCATACTTGATGTTTGTTCATAATTTGTAATATAATCGCTGTTTTCACGAGCGGGTCGCGGAACATAATTTGGCATAACTTGTGGGTCTGCAGTTAATCCGGTTGTATCCATTGGTATATCTCTAGATGGTAATTTGGTTGCGCCAACTAACGTTGCTTGTTGTAATCCATTTACAATTTGACTAATGGTAGTCTGGTCAAGTGTCAATTCTGTGGATTGTTTATCCGAATCCCGCATTTGAGGTTGGATCTGTTCTTGTGCTTTCATAGTTACATTTCCACCTCCAACGGGATCAGTTGGTAAATCTAAAATACTGGTCGAATCACTCATAATTATTGTAAAGAATGATTGCTTACAATAATTACGCAAATAACTTTATTCAAATGAAACCGTTTTTTCGTTTAAAGAACATTTTGTTGCTACAGGCACATATTTTACACATTTACCATTATTTTTATAAATTTTATCCTTAATTTCATCTAAGGGAGGAGCTCGAAAAATAATACAATTATCACCTTTACAAACTGTTCTAAATAAAGACGCTAAACCAAAACCAATAATAATTGACATAAGTATCTTTCCCCTTTTACTATGTAAAAATTTTTCAAAATGTATTTTCATTTATATTATATCAATAGTATATCTTTTTCTTAAATTTGTATTGGAATGGTTGATATTAAATAATATATTTTATTAAGTTTGTATTGGAATGGTTGATATTAATGAGCTGTCTTTCGGGCAATTAACTATTGTTTCATCAAAATAAAAACAATTTTCAGCTTTATCTTTAAATAAAACCTTATCTACATTTTCTGGACTAGGGTAAATAAATATTGGTTTTAACTCAGGTCCTAAAATATAAACGAAAAATAATCCCACAGTAAAACTTAATAAAAACATTGGTACAGAAATATAATTTAATATCATATAATTTGCATAGAAAATAACATTTGACAATAACATTTACTTACAAAAACCGTCCATCAAATTTTACTTCATTCTCGACTAGTTTATTAATGGCATCTATTAACATATTATAATTTTTTACTTTTGTTACGGTATCTTCCTTGTAAAAGGTTAAATAAGTTTTTTGGAGGGATTCTCCCTGTTTATTAAAGGCCGTATTATAAATTGAAACACCAAAATCATAAACTACCTTTTTATCATTAACTATCGTCTGTTTTGGGGGAATAATTAAATTTGGCGGAGTTGTTATTCTACATCCATTATAATTAATGCCTTCTTTTTGTCTAGCATTTACACAAGTATACATAAAATCTTTCATCCAATCTATGTTAAGTTTAAATTCGGATTTTAACATTGGAGGCAATTTAGACCATAAATATTTATATTCTTCTAAGTGCCATTCTATTCCATCTTTACCTTGTCCAATAATTGGTTCGTCTCTTGGTATTTCACCTGTTGGTTTCGGTTTTCCCGGCTCCTGAATTTTTATAGTTATCTCTTTTCTTTCCAAAGGCTCATCGGTTGTTGAAGATCTTTCATCATCTGGTCCAGGTGCTGTTTTTTTCTTTCGTATATACGGACCAATATCATATTTTACTACTTTACTAGTAAATCCACTTACTCCTATATCTAAATCTGTGTAAGTTCTTTGAATTAATTTACAAGTATTATCATATTCATCATGATAAACAATATTTTCACGGTATTTTAAATCTCTAATTTTATCTAAAAGCGGTTTTAATATTGAAACATAAATATTTGCTGCTTCTACGGCAAACTGCGAATCATCATTAATATTCATTTTTTTTATACAATCTTTAATTATATCAATATTTTGATATAATAATACGAGCGAATCATCCAATTCTTTTTTTTTATCTATATTTTCGACCAATTGATACCAATCATCCATATACAGTCTATAAAAAGACGTTAAATCGCTTATATAACTTTTATTTGAATCGAAATTTTCTAGTGCTTTTTCAGTTGATATAAGTCCAAATAATAATTTATTTTTATCATCTATAATTTTATTTTTTGTTGTTTTAATCTCATCTCTTATATTATTAATCAATTTATCTAGAGGTTCTGTATCTCCTAAATGGATTTCAATATTAAGATTACATGGGTTTGCTAAATCACCACAAGTTACACTGAATTTTCTATACGCACGTAATTTTTCTGTTTCGGGATTATAAACTATTGAAAAAACGGTCCCTTTTTTGGACGGCTTTTTACAATTAATACATTTGGGTTTTAATTTAAGATAAATTGAACGCTTCTCTTTTTTACTTAATGTTGAATTATTTAATATTTTCCTTTTGTTGACATTTATTTCATTTTCAAATTTACTTTTTAATTTAAAATATTCATTCAAAGCATCCTTTGTATCTGGTATATATTGACTTGACATATATATAATATCTAATACTATTTTTTAGAAGCCGGGACGTAAATTAATATTATATTCGTTTTCCCATTGAGGTAGTCCTGTTATCAATTCTTGTTGTGATCGATGTTTTGCCATTTGAAACGTCTTTATTCTCTCTAAAACGTATTGGTGATTTTCTTCATTTTTTTTCGCTATTTCAATGGGGGTGGCTTTTCCTTTGTATTTATAAACAAGTATAAATCCTAAAATAAGCATAAAGAAAATTAACATACCAATATTAAAAACCATGTTATGAAAATTCTCTCTAATTATATGCGATTGTTTTAGAGCTTGATTTAAAAAATATTTAACTCCTGGTTCAGTTAATAAAGGTTTAGCTGGTTCTTGGTAATTCATAATATTTATAGTTAAAATTATAAATTAAATTATACCCATTATTTATATGGCAAATTCATACTTAAACATTGTAACATTTTTATTAACTACATTATTTTATTATTTGGCACTGAAGCCTTCCTTGTCTTATAATTTATATAGTAACAACGATGAATATAAGTCTTACATAAGTAATAGTTATATGTATTTAGCTATTTATGTATTACTCGTTATTATAATACAATTTATAGTTAATTCATCCATAATCGCATCTAAATGCGGCGGAAATATTACTGAAAATATCGGAGCTGCTGGAGTGTTGACATTTTTACCTTGGATTCTTATTTTTGGTGTATTAGTTTTAATATTAACCGTTTATCCTGGGTTTAAAAGCGCTTTTTCTGATGTAGTTGGATACTATTACGTTTCTAGTTCTGCTACTAAATTGCTCACGGAATTATTAGTAAATAAAGATATAGAAAAAAAAATATTAGATGACCCTAATATAACCCCACAAAAAAAAGAAGCACTTGAAACTGCTGCTGATGCTATTATTAAAATATGTGGAAATACTTCAATATTAATTAATCAAATTGTTCCAAGTAATTTTCAGCAATATTGGGGTATTTTAACACCTTTAATGAAAGATATATATCAAACTGATGGACCTGAAACCGATAAGATGAAAAATGATTTATTTGAAATCGTTGTTACTAGAGATAATGTTGGGGAAGCAATGTGGTATATTTACACCGGTTTACTACTTACATCTATTGTACAACTTAAAATAACCAATCGCGGATGTTCTAGTAATCCAAAAACCATGGAAGCCAACTATCAAAAATTTTTAAAACAAGAACAAGAAGCTAAAGAAAAACAACAATCTACTCAAACTACTTATACTATAACTAATTAAATATTATTAACAATATGTTATAAATATTACAGTAATAATCACAAATTAACAATTTTACTGTATTAAAATATTTTTGATGAATTTACATAATATAAGACAGCTAAATAGCACAAAATACCTAGTATTAATGATAATAACCAAATAGGTAATATTGTTTTATTTTTATATCCTATGCCAAATTCTCGAATACTTCCGTCTTTATAATAAAAGCAGGCTGGTCTCATCATTTGAATTGCTCCAAAAATAATAACAAATAATATAATGGATACAAGTGTTATATTTTCTCTAATATATGTTTTATACATTATATATAATGTATAAACTTTTTATAATTATATTTTCATAATTATATTTTTATAATTATGAAAATATAATTATAATTATATTTCATAAAGTTATACTTAAATTATTCATCAAATACATCATAGTCTTCTTCACCTGACTCATCATCTACGCCATCATAATGTCCATCGGTGTAATTTTCATCTAAATGTCCAATATCGAATTCATCATTTTCAACATATGAATCTGTATGTTGTTGTGCCAAATGTTCGTCAAGAAAGAATTCCATATTTTCATCGGTAATATCTTTATTTTTCATTCTTATTTTTTTTTCTGCGTTCTCCATTTCATGTCTTAATTTTTGTTCTCCTTCATAAAAATCCTTGTCATATACGGTTAATCCTTTTTGTAAACCTTTACTATAATCACCCTGTTTAGTTATTTTAAGGAGTGTATCAACATCTCTTTCTTCATCTGTCAAAGCTTTTAATCTATCAGTTACCATATTCTTTTCCTTCTCCTTTAATTTGAAAATTCTATCTTGAATATCTTCATATTTTACATCAATTGTATCTTTTTCATTTCTAAATATTTCCATAAATACAATTAGAAGTTCGGCAGTTTTTTGTTTTAATTCTCTCTTATTACCCATAACAATTCTATCTGGTTTACTGGATGTACTCATTGTTACATCACTTCTAGTGTTTATTGTTTCAATGTAGTCGACAGAATATATATCAGAAACATCGGTATATTGTTTAACCTCTGATACAATCATACCATCTGTATCAGCTAGTTCTATAAAATTAATTAAAGTTCGAAGCAAATAAAATTCAAATAAATATCTACTGGTTCGTTCATCAATGACACCATGTAATATTTTATCATCGCCTAGTTTAATACTTGAAAAACACGGTGTATATTCTGCTAATTTTATTGTATTCTTACCATTTTGTTGAATGGTCTGTAAAATATTAAATAATATGGGAATATCGTAGAAAGGTGTTAAATTCTTGAAATAGTTAGATATATTGTTTTTTAGTTTAGTGTTATGATTTTTTGAAAATCCGTAATAACTCGGTATCAAAGTATTATCATAATTAACCTTATTTAATATTATATTTGGAAAAATTGTAGTAAAATTATCAATAAATGTTTTATAAAAATTTGTAATATTATACATTATCTCACTTGTTATTTTATTATTTTCATTTCGATTAGTGGTGTCATAATTCCAAATTGGTATATTATTAAACGTTTCAACGCATTTTATAATTTTTCGTTGAGTTACATTTGCACCACTATTTTTTTTCACAAAATCAGTTAAATCCTTTGTCATCTCACCATTGGTTCTAATTAAATAGTTATTTAAATCTTTTACTTCTTTTGTAGTTTTGTCAGACGCAATATCAAACGTATCTATAGCATTTTTTATTAATTCTCTCAGCGATTTCTCTATAATTATCTTTTCATCGTATTCATCTTCCATCGCATCTAAAAAATTACTTAATTTGGCTACACTAGATATTATAGGATTATCAACATCTATATGAAGAATATTATCTCTACTTACTATTTGAATAAGTCTTAAAAATTGTTCAGTATTATAATTTCTTCCATTTTCTTTTAGTTTTTGTATAATACGCTCAATACTATCCGTTTGGGTTATAACTGATGCTTCTGGTTTATCCTTGCATATTGGCAATAAATGTTTTGGGATTGGTAGTAATGATTTAAATTTGCAATAAAATACAAAGGCCAAATAAATTGTTTTTTCATTTATTGTATTTGATACTGGAGGATATATATTTTTAGTGTTAATATTACTATATAATAATACAGGTTCTGTATGCCATCTTATATCATCTAAATAATTGTTCAAATTAGTAACAATATTATTAAATTCAATTATATCTTTATCTATGCTAGTAAAATAATCAATAGTCGGCTCATTTTTTACACTAGCACAACACGCATTTTCAATATAAGGTTCATTATTTGCATTATTCAGCAACACTTTATTTTTCTTAACAATTGTTTGAATACGTTCTTGAATAGCTAGAGAGAATTGAACTATTTTTGATTCTATTACTAATATTTTCTCCCTCTGTTTGTGTATTCCGTTTCTTAACTCATTTTCCAAACCACTCTTAAATATTTCTCCAACGTTTGATAGATGTACTATTTTAAATGGAATAAGAGGTGGAAGAAAATCCGACCATTTTGATATGTCATGTTCGGCAGGTATTTCGGTTGCTGGACTTGTAAGTAGATATTCAACTTTTTCTAAATTTTTTCTTTGAACATCTGGAAATGCAAGAAGGTATTCATCAATCACCGTTTTAATTTTTTTTTGTATTTTTTCTACATTTGTTTTCTTTAAAACATTCCACGGCTCACCATAACCTCCTCTAATATCATATGTTACACACGCTAAATAAGTAAGACTACTTAAATCACCTGGACCGTCAAATGGATAACCTGTAAATGAACGAACACAACCTGGATGGGTTTTTCTTGTTCTAACTGATGGGATCGCAGTTTGAATGGCAATTAAAACCATTCCTAATGTATAATATAAGAGAGAAGTGTTAAAAAAATCTCTATAAGATGGCAAACTTTTACCTTTTTGTGATGCTAATTTAATATTTTCTTTGTAATCAATCTCACTTTCAACCGTAGCTCTTATTGCTTCTACAACACAATTTATTATAAACTCTTTCTGTGTTTCAATATTTATACCCATCGCGATTGAAAGAGAATTTACTATATTATTTATCATTATTGTTTCAGGTGTAATATATTTTATTGTTTTTGTAGTTGTTGATGCCATAATTTTGTTACCTGCATCTTCTTCCATAACAGCTCTTGATGAAGCCCGAAACCCATCATCATAACCTTCTTCTGTATCAAACTCACCAGGACATATTGACCAACCTGTAAATTTATCTGTCCACCCTTCCCCATCACTATTCTCACCTATTTTCGTCTTTATTTCGTCGAGCTTATCTTTATAATAATATTTAGATGTAATAAATGCGGTAGCTAATTCTTTCTTAAATGATGGAATTAAACGGGCTCCTGTTTTATAACAATACAACCAATGTTCTGTCTCCATCTTATCATCTATGGCGAACCCAGGAATGTAAGTTCTTGTAAATTTATTACAAAATTTAATTATATCGGTCTGTTTTTTTGTGAAATCTTTTTGACCTAATATAATGTCCAATAATTGACTGAATGGCGATACTATAATCACATTATTTGTATCATCTATATTAATACCAAGTTTATACTGTTGATTATTATATTTTAACATCGAGTTTGTTTCAATTTTTGATATAATTGGCATGATTGACATAAAATACTCATATTGCTCTTTTATATTTTTTTCAAATTTTTCTTTTGATGTTTTATATGTTGTGTCAAATTCATCCATTATATTTTTAAGAAGGGAATTTTGTAAATTTAATTCATTTACTTTCATACTTTCACATTCATCCCCCGATTTATTTGGAATGTTTATACACTTTTCTTGCAAATCACACATAATGGACGGCTCATCTGTTACAAAATTATTTTTTATTAGTTCCTTGTCTAATACCCATTTATTATTTTTTCTTATATAATATTCGAATTCTTCTTGAATATAGTTATCACTTGTTGAAGCTCCTTTAAATAAAATCGCATATTGACCATCAATTACTTTTTTTATTCCGTTTACTAATGTATCTGCCAAATAAATGGCTTCTGTTTCCGATAAATGTTTTCTCTTTATTTGGTCATTTATTATGTATTCTGTTAGTTTATCAAGACTTAAATTTATTACTTGTTCTGAATACCCACCCCGTTTACTATCTTCTTCCATTACCCCATAATTTGTTTTATCATATCTTCCGTCGAAATAAATAACCTTATCATCATCCTTTTTTAATTGCTCCAGAGAAGTATACAATTTTCCTATTACGATTGTTTCGCATTTATCAGTTGTTTTTATATCTTTAATTTTTTTATCATTGTTGTTCCTTTCAACTTCAAACATTTCGATCACCTCGTGTTGAAACATTAGTTTTAAATTATCATAACCAATTCTAGAAGTATATAATCTCGCATAATCTTTTATTGTTAATCTTCTCAATAATTCAGTGTTTGTTAATTGATTGACACTTTGATTAATGCCATATCCTATATTAAATATATCATCGCTCGCTTCATTGTTTATTATTTGAAATACACTAAATGCTCGTGATTTTAAAAGTGGTACGGTTTTAACTGTAGATATGATTTTAAAAATTCTAGATAGTTCAATTATATTTTTGTTATATTCTGAAATTTTTTTATCTATAAAATATGTTATTTCCTGATATTGTTTAAATGTTAAATCATCTGTATAAATCATAAAAGGCTCTAAATAAGATACTACTTCAATAATCGACAATTTTCCTTTTATATATTTTTTCATTAAATTAAATATCACTCTCGTTTTTGGAACTATTACATTTACAAATTGTTTGTAAATATCCTCTTTTGATTTGCTTATTAATTCCTCTTTTGATAGATTTAATGTGTAATTTCTTATACTACTCACAAATGTATTCTCGTCAAATTCTAGTTCCGAATCAAGCGAATCTATAAATGTTGTATTTACAACAGTCTTTTTCTTTAATAATTGCCAATAATTCAAAAATATATCATTCAAATTCGCTCTAGAGAGAATATCCGTCCCTGGTAGATTAATTTTAGCAAATTTTATGGTTGGCTCCGGCAAAGTTATAATTGATTTAATTGACATTATATCGTTTCCTGTCATTGGAACTCTAATTGTTGTCATTGTTGAGCTTGTAAAATCTGTCGCATTTAATTTTGTATCACCCAAGTTATATCTTGTTATTACAAAATTTCTATTTCTTACCATATTATTACTGTATACTGATGAATACATCTCACCTAAATTATCAATTAGAACATTCAAATTTTCCTCTACATATTTTTCGCTAATTATTTCATCTAAATTTTCTTCATTTACTAAATTAAAAGGGGTGAAATGTTTATTTAATTCAGAATACAACGTTGAATAATTGTTACTCTCCACCGGCAAATCATTTGAAGCATACCTTTGAAATATTTCATTTATATTTTTTATATCATCATTTAATTCTATATTTATTATGTCATTAATATCGTCATCAACAACACCAACATTATATGTTTTTTTTATATTTTTAACAACCGGTAATAGCCAATATAGATTTTTGTTAAATTTATTTAACCACGTTTGAAGAGGTTTATATGAGGCTTCCTTTACAACAAAACCTTCCACATTTCCATATTGGTCAAAAAATGAAAAATTTTCCCTCAATTGTTTAAACCTATCTATCATTATATGAATATTATTCAAAACTCTCGGGGTTCTTTGTGCGTTTGGTACAGTAGAGAGAAGGTCATCTAATAAATCTGCTACTTGATCTTCAATACTATATCTTTGAGATTTACCAGATATATCAATATATTGAAGTATTGGACCCAACTCTTCGTCACCAAACTTAATCTGATCGGCGTTTATTATTAATTCTCTTAATTGGTCTTTTATAACCTTTGTTGAAATGGCCATTTGAACTTGTTCCGTTGGGATTATTTGTTTTTCTTTCTCAAGTTCAGGAATTACTAGTTTCTCTTCATCCCTTTCATCCATTTCATCCCTTTCATCCATTTCATCACCTTCGTCTTTTTCATCCTCTTCAACCAAGTGTTGTTTTAAAGGAGTGGATGGTTTTTCCCTTATTTCAATATTTTCGATTGGTAAATCCTCTGGAATTCCCTTATAATCAAAATTTATATATATTACATCTTTATCGACTGTTTCGATCTCAATCATATCTTTTTCTAAATTTGTAATCTTTCCCGTTATTATTACTGGAAAGTCTCCTCCAAAATAAATATTAATCCATTTACCGGTTAGAAGACCATTTTGTCTTGCATAACTTGGTGTATCTGCTCTACTAAGAATATCAATTTGTATAATATTACCATCACCTAAAATACCATCTTCGCTTATTTTAAGCTTAACTCTATTTAATGAATCGGTATTTATTAAATAAGCTGTTGATTTGTCTATATAATCAATAATAAAAGATTGGTTGTTGAGTATTTCATTAGACGGATTTATTATTTGAATAACATCACCCAATTGAAGTTTTACTTCTATGTTTTGTTGTTGAGATACCAAATTTTCTTCTTCTTCATACATTATTCTATAATTATATTAGATATTTTTATACTTAACTATAAAATTAACTATAAAACAATATTATATTAGTTATATAAAGACAATTTGTATAACTAATATAATAGTTACCATGAAAAATACATTTAATTTATCTTTGTTGCCCGAGTTTTATACTTTACTTAATGATGAAAATATAAATGATAATCATAATGCTAATATACTAAAATTAAATAAAATAGCGTGTTCTTCTAATAACTCTCTTTATAAAGTTATTAATTATGACAAACAATTTCTTGATTTCAACCTAATACCGTCTTATGGATTATGCCGTTCTGTAATCATTAACTGCGCAAACCAAGTTGTTGGGTTCGCACCACCCAAGTCAATTTCAAGTGAAACATTTATCCAAAAATATTCTCAACATAAAACAGATAATTTTATTGTTGCAGAAGAATTTATTGAGGGAACTATGATTAATGTATTTTTTGACCCTAGCGTTGGACCTACTGGCGAATGGGAAATTTCAACACGCAATACCGTCGGGGCAACGTCTAGTTTTTATAAATCACATAACTCTAAAACATTTAGACAAATGTTTATGGAGGCGGCTGCTGAAAACAAATTAGACATCCAAACATTAAATAATGAATTGTGTTATAGTTTCGTTCTTCAACATCCTGAAAATAGAATTGTTGTTCCATTTTCTAAACCTCAATTGTATTTAGTTGGAGTATATAAAATTGAAAATAATCAAAATAATATTATTGTATATAATTACGATTCGTCAGAATATAAACAGTTTTTCCATGATTTGGGTACCTCTGTTAAATTTCCAGAGATTTATAATTTTGACAGTTATGAAGAACTTGTTGATAAATATGGATCTATTAATACATCTTATCTTATTGTTGGAGTAATTATTCACAATAAATTAACGGGTGAGCGAACTAAGATTAGAAATCCTGTTTATGAGGAAGTTAGACATCTTAGAGGAAACCAACCGAAGCTCCTATATCATTATTTATGTCTACGAAAGGAAGGAAAGGTAAAGGCATTTTTGAATTATTATCCTGAGAACAAAAAAGATCTTTCTTCCTTCCGGGATTTAGTTCATTTATTCACAAATACTCTATTTACCAATTATATAGCCTGCTATATTAAAAAACAACGACCATTAATTGAATTTTCAGAACAATATAGAACTCATATGTTTAATATCCATAAAATTTATATTAATGAACTCAAAGATACCCAGAAAGTGGTAACAAATAATGTAGTTCAGGACTATGTGAATCAATTACATCCATCTCTTTTAATGTATTGCTTAAATTATCAAACGAAAAAATAAAATGATGATTTACATTTACACCCTTGAATATTTAAAATGGTGTAAAATGTGTAAAAAAACTAATTTGTTAGTTAGTAAAATATAATAAAGATACTAATGTATTTATTATATTCTATACAATTGAATATAAACGATTAATATTTGTTACCTAAATAATTGACACGTCTTTTTCGCATACCAGGACAACCATGAGTATTTTCATACGGATTAAAATTTTAAATTTATCTTGGAACTAGCTTTAAAAATTCCTTACGAATAATTCTATACACATCTGTTGCATCAGATATACATTCTTTTAGATGGCCCTTAATAGTGGAAATTTCAACTGGCTGTTTATAAGCAACTCTAATAATACTAAAGGTGTCGTGCGGATGCAACACCTTAAACCCACAAAATGTTAATATTCTAGTCTCCCAAAATTTTTTAAGTAGGAAATATTCAATTACTTTTCCAATTGTATAGTCCTCGTTTTGTAGAATGATGTCAAAACAGTTTTGCATCGTATTATCGGATGATTTAATTTGTAACTCGTCTTTTTCGATTATTGAATCTACATTTTTCAATTTATCAATCATAATTTCACATGCCATTATGAGCAATTCCGCATTAGTATTTATACCGATTGTTTCTATGACAAAATCAAAACTATCTTTCAAGAAAATACGCTTTCCTTCCAAAAGCTTCCAATTTGATGCTTCAAATTCTACTTCACGCTCCTTTTTACCTTCATCTTTCCATTTTTGCTTCAATTGTTCTAGTGTAGTATCCTGAAGTGCCGTGTCAATTGTATTTCCATACGAACAAGTGGACGCTACATTATATGCGGCATCTTCCTTTGCGGTTCCTATATCAAACTCACACGTGAGATTAATTGTCTTAGACGAAATTTCATCCGATGGTTTTCCATTTAAACGGACAAAATCAATATAATCTCCAGTAATATTATTTGCTGGGAAAATTTCACGAGTTCTTTCTTCTGAAAGAAACTTACCAGATACTAAATCTTTAATCGCAAAATCCTTTGTTGTAACATACATAGTTGTATCTGTGTTATTTTGAATATTTAATTCAAGTTGGTAATTTTTCAATGGAAATTCTTTAATATCATTGATGTGAATAGGAATACAACTTAAACGGTGCTTCACAATTTCATTATTCAACCCACAAGTATTCGCAATAATATTACATTTATTTTTATTATTTGGCGAAACTCTAAATACAACAATCGGAATATCCGACAGAATAATTCTTCGCAATGCATTCGCAATACTTACGTTTACACCACTTAGAGTAAATTTTAATTCATCATCTTTTATATCCGAATTAATTTCAACACGAGGAACGATTGGAGAAACTATATTCGAAGAAGTCATTTGATTGCTTTCACTCATTATATCTATGATATATTTATATTTAAATTGTTAATTTAATTCATTTTTTTTTTAAATGAGTTAAATATTATTTTTGATTAACTAATTATATATTAAGATGAGTTGCATTTTATATTACAGTAAATATTGCGATGTCTGTAAAAAATATTTACAGCTTTTAACCAAGACCGAAGCGCAAAAAGATATTCATTTTATATGTATTGATAAAAGAATAAAAGACGCCAATAATAAAACATATATTATTTTAGAAAATAGTCAGAAGATAATATTACCTGAAAATATAACTAAAGTACCTGCTTTATTACTTTTAAATCAAGGATATCAACTATTATACGGAGAACAAATTTTACAATATTTAAAACCAAAACAACAAGAAGAGGTTATAATAGCAACACAAAATAATATGGAACCTATGGCATTCTCTTTAGGCGGAAATGGCGGGTTTGGTGATATAGTTTCAGATCAGTATAGTTTTTTAGACCAAGACCCTAGTGAGTTAAGCGCCGAAGGAAATGGTGGAATGAGACAAATGCATAATTATGTAGATTTAAATACCGCATTTAGTGGTAAAGTTTCTGACGCGGGTGGTCGAGGAGACGAACATAATACTACTATCCGTGGTGTAAAGAAAATGGAAGATGGTGCAGCAAACGACCAAATGGAGGCGAGAATTCGAAAAATGAAGGAGGAACGCGATGCCGATATTCGTTCGATAACAGGAAACAGACCTCCTATTGTCTAATCGTTTCAAAATAAATTTATATCTATAATCATATGATATAAATTTATTTGATAAACACAAATTATAATAATTAGAAAAAGTAATTTAAAAAGATTTGTTGAAAATAAATAATGTCAAACATATTGTCTGCGTTTAATGACCATTTCATTGACTTCTTAAATGATATACAAAGTGTATTTCCTGAAGACGTAGATATTTTAACTGCTAAAAATGCTTTAACTGCTATTAGAAAGGCAAATCCAAAAATGATTGTAAAAATATGGAGAGCATTTATTGCTGACAAATATAAAGACCAAATTTTAGCCGGAGATATTGCTTTTTTTATTGATAAGGATTATGGAGCCGACGTTTTAACCGCTCAAAATTCAGATAAAATTATGGAATCCATCAATCGTTTAAGAGAGCCGGTCAAAAATATGGGACCCGAAAATCAATCCAAGGTTATGAAGTATATTCAAAATTTAACCAAACTTTCTGAGTTATGTGATTAATTATATTTTACATATAACATAATAAATATATTTTAAAAATTAGTATTTAAATATATTTATTATAATTTACATTATGTCTGCTTATAATTCCATACCAGAAGAATTTGTCAAGGTTGTAAGAGATTTTATTGGCGACTTAAAGGCGACTTTTCCAGAATATATATCATTTATTGATAAGTGGTGGAAGACCAAAGAACATTTTAATTATATCGATGAAGAAGAAGATAAAAAAATAGCTTACGAAAAATCGGAGGCAAATTCTGTTAAACTTTTATTCGACTTTTGCAAGAAAAAGTTGCCACCACGATTTTTTGATATTTTATACCAAAACGACGACATGTTTAAGGAAGACTCCGAAATCGATACTGAGTTCTTCCCTAAAATTCACTTCAAAAATTTGTGGCAATGTGACATAACTGATAAAACACGCGAAACTATTTGGAAATATCTTCAACTTATGTTATTTGCTGTTGTTGGAACATTAGATAATAAAGACGCATTTGGAGACACCGCGAAATTATTTGAGGCAATTAATCAAGATGATTTTAAATCTAAATTAGAGGAAACGTTATCCCACATGCAAGACTTATTTGATATCAGCGGCAACTCTTGTGAAAATTTAGGAGACAAATTGAACCCAAGCGACTTACCTAATGTTGAGAAAATTAATGAACATATTAGTGGCATGTTAGAATGCAAAATAGGACAATTGGCTCGCGAAATTGCTGAAGAAACTGCATCCAATTTGAATATGGAATTTGACGGAGCAACTGACATGAAAGATGTATTCAATCAGCTCGTGAAAAATCCTACTAAACTTATGGGATTGGTTAAATCAGTCGGCGATAAACTCGACACTAAATTAAAGTCTGGCGAATTGAAAGAATCTGAAATGATACAAGAAGCTACTGAAATAATGAACAAAATGAAAAATATGCCTGGAATGGGAAATATTCAGTCTATGTTAAGTAAAATGGGTATGGGGGATTTATCTGGATTAGCCGGCTTAGGTGGGAAAGTAAATACTGGGGCAATGGACGCACAATTAAATCAGCGTTTAAAATTGGCAAAAACTAAAGAGAGAATCAAAGCAAAGGCTGAAGCAAATGCTTTAAGAAGACAAATGGCACAATCTCATACACCACTCGATACACCCGTTAAACCTGAACAAAAACCTATGACTGACGAGGAACTGTTTAAATTATTTGGGACAACCGAAAAAGCAGAAAAAACACCTCGTGGTTCTAACCCCCAACAAAAACAACAATCCTCATCAAATAAAAAGAAAAAGAATAAGAAATAAGATTATCTTTAGAAACAAATTCCACTAAAATTGTTAGCATTTTTCCCATATTTTATTTTTAATGCCTCTTTATCCTCCTTTTCTTTGATGAATACGCGAGACCCCTCTGTATCCAATTCAAAAATTTCTTTTGCCCTTAACATGGTTTCTAATGTTGGGTTGTAATGACCAGATTTATTATTACACCGACCGGAAAGAAAAATGAGACAAAAACACAGTTATTATTTGTATATTTTATAACTATGTTTCAAGTAATTTGTTAAATGTTCTTTCGTGATTTTCTTTTCTAAAATATTAGCAATTACATTATAAATATCATCATAAGTATTTGGACTTTCCTTTTTAATGTAATGTTTTAACTCACTAAAAAATCCTCAATATAATTGGGGGTTTTTCAGTTTTTTCAGTTTTTTCAGTTTTCC
>Ga0222713_10002288_pt1 | contig 20606 bp, 17 predicted proteins | sample C33_649DmetaG_FD_165061 | JGI IMG/M metagenome (GOLD analysis project Ga0222713, IMG submission 165061) | Estuarine water microbial communities from San Francisco Bay, California, United States - C33_649D | ecosystem: Environmental > Aquatic > Marine > Unclassified | place: USA: California...
CTGATCTTTTTTCTTTTGGATCTGCTTTACTTTGCGAACCTTGGCAGCATCGATAGGACGGATCTCTTGGATACCAGCTTTGAGGTTCTTCTCGTCAACCACAAGATGATGATACATTCTTCCGTCGATATACCAACGCTTGAACATATCGTGGCCCATTTCTTGGAATGCCATCATTGAAACAATGTTGTCAAATTCCTCAGTCATAGCCTTTTTAATATTGTCAGGAGCTTTTACCTTATCAAGAACAAGAGTCACAGACTGTTCGTTCTCATTAGATACAATTGCTTCATTGACAATATTTTCAATCGCGCCATCAACTTCTGGATGGGTTGATACTGCTCTGTATTGTTTAATTAACTGATGATCATCTTTAACGTTAGTATCACCATTAATATCAACATATGTTCCGTAGTGAGCAGCAGAAGCTGTCACATAGCCCGCACCATCTTCATCGACGGGTGGAACAATTGATGGTAGTAATGGTTTCTCAGTACGTGTAGCACGCTTAATCTGAAAACCAAAAATATTTAAACCTTCATCAGCCATATTAATTCCTAACTAGTGGGGGAAGGGCCGTAGCCCTTCCCTATATTTAGATTAGCTAGTTGTATTGGATTCCCAGTACTGAACTTGGAATTCTACTGTGAATCTTTCAATTTCATTAGCTGTTGCATAACTTAGATCAATCTGTGATACAGCTGTTGGGAAGCAACCACGGAAGTTATACTTCTTAATTGACTTGCCATCTTTATCAAGCTGATCAACAATCAAGTCAGCCTGGTAGTCAACTGGATTAACTAGACCTGTGTTGCTTGAATGACCGTTGATACCATTCATCCAACGTTCCATAGCATTACGGATTTGGAAGTCTGTATCGTTGATGATAGTTACTGTCCAGTTATCGAATGTACGATCACCGGCAATTTTAAGCTCACGACCACGGAAAGGGATTGTGATTGGAGCGATGTTGGAAGCTGGAAGGGCTGCTGCTTCGCAAAGGAACGATGTCAATTCAACATCACCACCAGCATATCCTGGAAAGTTGATTGTTGCTTTGAACAGGTTAGCGCGAGCACCACCACCTCTTAGCTTTGACTTGAAGTCATCTACGCCTAGATTAGCCATTGTGTTATCTCCTTACTAGCGCCGATTATACCAAGCCTACTACTTCTTCAAACTCAACACCTGTTCTTACAGCTACGAAGTTTAGAGTTACGTAGTTGATTGAACGTGCAGGCTTGATGAAGATGTTGGCAATGAATTCATTACGATCAATTACAGCTGGTGTATTGTTTGTTTCGTCGCAGACAACACGGAAGTCTGTGATACCACGGCGGCCCTGTACTTCACGTAGGAAAGGCTCGACAATGTTAACAAACTCGGCACGTGTGAACTCGTCGTTGAATTCAAACATTACGTTTCTTGCTGCGATTGAAATCGCTCTTTCAAGAACCAAGAACAAGCGACGAACGTTGATACGATCGAACGCAGATGGACGGCTCATGTGGGTCTTGTCACCAAATAGAAGCACACCAGATCCTGGAATGTTTGCAATTGGGTTGATACCAGCTTTGTAGAGAGTATCACGCTCAGCTTTAGTTGGTGAGTATGATAGAGCTGTAATACCCAAGTAAGCACCACGGCGCTGGCCAGCTGGTGAATACCATGGAGCATTGTTAAAGTCAGTTGCTGCCATAATACCAGCAGTAGAAGACGCTGCAGGAATAAACACATACTGATCGTTATACTTATCGTAGACTTTTAGATAGTTGTTGTCTACAACAAGGTATGATGAGAAGGTAAAGGTGTTTCCTGTTGTTACTGCAGAAGTAACTGGAGTAGAGCTATTTACAACTGCTGAACGGTTTGGAGAGGTTACAACGATACAATCTTTACGGATGCTGCTAGCAATGGAGAGCATGTCGTTGACAACTGTTGTCTGGTTGCCCTGTGAAGCCATTCCAGGAGCAATCATAAAGTCAACTGTTAGAGTATCAACATCTTCAAAGACATCAAAACCGGTTGCATATTCAGCTGTTGTTAGAGTAGCAGAATCTGCGCCACCAACCATTGAGAAGTTGAACACGCCAGTTGCAGATGCAGAGTATGTTGTACCGCTAGCTGCTGTGCCAGCGTTTGTTAAATCTTGTAGGTCGTAGTCAAACTGTGCAAGCCAGACCCACTGAGACGAGTTGTTGATAACGTCTTTTGCATAGTTTGAAGAGCCATCTGAGGTCTTAGCATCTGATGCAAGAGATAGGTAAGCAAAGCGCTCCAACACCGTGTTTGGAGTACCAGTGATCGAACCATCTTCATCGACAACAACAATATGAACTTCATCGCGAACACCGCTACGAGCTGATGCATAAGCAGAAGTGCCTGGTGCACCGTCGAACGAACCTTTATAAGTCCATCCGGTGAAGTATGCATCACCTGCCACTGCTGGGCATAGGGATACTTTTAGTGAGTTACCAAGAACGCCTGGATAACGTGCAATAAACGCACCAGCGTTGGTTCCACCAGCACTAAAAGAGTCAACCAAGGTCAACCAGTGATCGGAGTTGCGAACAGTGACGTTGGGCGCGCCTGCGTCATTGTTTGAAATAGAGTTGTATGCTGCTGCTGTAGCTTCACGCACAACATACATTGAATTGGAATACTTTAGGAAGTATGCGGCTGACAAGAAGTCAACAGCGGTGGTTGCGGTTGGGGTAGCAAACGTAGCAGCAAGACTCGCTTCTGTGTCGATGAGTGTTGCCTTACGAACTGGGCCCCAGCGGAAGTTTCCTACAAATGCGCCAGTTGTAGATTGAACGTTTGGCACAACGCCAGTTAGATCAATCTCTTTTACGACTACTGCAGGAGACTCAGAAGGAGAAAAAATTGCCATGACTCGTTTCCTTTTAGAGCTATATGATAAGGTTCATAATACGAAATTCAATTATCATTATTTATAAGATCCTTAATTTGACCATTCATTACGCCAGTCTTTGTCAACTGACCATACACTCTTAGGATCTACGATTGGTTCTGGATCCAGATCTAATCCGTCTTCTATGAAACCAAAAGGAACAACATCATCTTCAATCTCTTTCATGCGGTTCTCAAACATAACTTGCTTCAAGTTAATATCTGTTAGCGTAGCAAAAGATGTTTGAACAGCATAGTATCCAAACATGACAAGGTTCATCATTAGGTCGTCGTGGTTGCCTTCTGATGCCTCAAAGCTCTGACCATGAGCAATAAACGTAGACATCTCGAGAATAGTCTGAGCGTCTTGTACATGCAGCTTCTTGTTTTCAACAATATCCTTGATTGCTGAACAGCCAATACGTTTGACCTTCTTATTCATCTCGACGCCAAGTCTAGACTTTACAGCAGACTCCATGTGGACGTTTTCATACTCAAGATCATTGTAGAGACCGTTTAACACTAGACCGCCCTGATCGTTAGCTTCAACAACTACGTATGCTTCATTGTATACGTTGGCATACTTGAAGATGATATCTGGAAACAGCAGTGGTGAGATACGATTGTTTCGATACACAGCCACCTGTTTAAACGGCCGTGTACTGATATCGATTATGTTGAATGTAGAATAGTCTTGGTCTCGACCCTTACTAACGTCTACTGTCATTATATAGTTGTGGTTTTTCTCGGTCTCTTCATAGACAAGAAGAGTGCCACCTTCTAGTATACGCTTTGGGTTGTTAGCTCTTTGCTCAAGTAAGGCCCAAGCAGAGATAAGTGTATCACCAGTGCCGAAGAACGTATTACCAAATTCTTGGTCAAACTGTAGCTGAGAAGTGTTGCCAATTGTTTCTTCTTTCCACTTTTCATCACGACCAGGAACGTCCCACCAATCAACGCGGAATGGTTTAAACTGATTGGTTCCTTGAATAGCACCTTCCCAGATCTTGTGGAACATATTACCAATGCCATTAGCAGTAGAGGTAATAATGACCTTTGTGTCCTTACCAGATGAAATAACGGGGTAGGTTGATGTATAGAATTCTGCTGCACGTTCAACGAATGCAAATTCGTCAAGATAAAGCAAGTTAACAGACATACCACGAATCGATGAGCCAGAAGTAGCTGCAGCAATGATGCGACTGTTGTTAGAGAATTCTATCGAGCCCTTGTTAAGAGCTTTACATCCGGGCTGTAAGAAGAACGGAAGGTTCTCAAGCATCAGTGTAACACGTGCAAGCATTTCGCGAGCAGTTGCACCTTTGTTAGCTAGAACAGCAATTGTTTTATCAGGATGGAAGATGGCAAACCAAAGAAGATAAGCAACTGATGAGATAGACTTACCTGACTGACGACACGCAAGAACAATGTTGAAACGGTTCTCATTGAAGTGACCAAACATCTTTTCCTGATACGGATAAAGATCGAACGGCACTAAACCTCTATCAAGAGAGATAACTTTACAATACTTCTTTGCAAAGTGCGCTGGATCTTGCATGCACCTGGCATACTCCAACACCTGTTCGTGAGTGAATTGTTGTACGATACCATCACGTTTAACGTTGATGTTACCTAAGTATGTGTCATTCATCTTTACGATAGTCGCTTATATCAATCACGTTTGGATCTTTTGGCTTCAGTTGATCCATTAACATTTTCTGTAAATCAGTAGTAGAGCCTACAAACAAGTTGTTATTAGTAACAGGAGTTGATGGTAAACTCAACGGGCTCTTTGCTCTGATATCTTTCTTCTTCTTATGAAGATCGAGAAGGTTGCTAGTAACATCAGCCATCGTCTTCATTGTAGTTGCAAGCACTTCAAACGCACGAGGGTGCTCGGTTGAACGAGCTACTTCCATCATATCATCCATCGCCTCAGAACCTTTGGCTAAGATATCATGATATGTTCGGCGAGCATATTCAAAGTCGTTGTCAACATTGCCATCAGAATCATTCATATTATGCACTATCTATCAAGGTTGTAATTGTTGTTGTGAACCCAAAGTCGCTGTCTGGGCTTGCACCGAAAGGATCCGGAACGACTCTAATGCGTTCTGCAATAACGTCAGAATCGTTCAAACCAATTCCTATAAACCCAACGTTAGCATCAACTTGACGAATAATTTCACCAGTATTGGTTGGTCCATAGAAGTTAATCTTCATTTCAAATTCAAGACTGTAGATGATCGTGCGGCGCTGTTCCATTGCGCCTTCGTAATCATCACTAAATGACACGCTCGAAATTGTAATAGGAACGTCTTCTGTTATAGAAGGATAATCGTCCACTGGTCTAATTGTTATAGTATATTGTGGGCTAAAATATGGTAAAATTTGCTCCACAACTTGTAATGCATCGTCCTGCGACTTAGCATATATGTTAAGCTGGAATGATATAATGTATGGGGTTGGCGCAAAGAATTTTGTCTTCAACGTGTTAGTGCTAGGCAAAATCTTTTGGTTAACTTTAGCCAACTGTCTTGTTGGATCATAGTTAATAGATGTAACTTCAAAAGACATTCTAGGTAGCTTAACAGCAACCTTAGCATCAGTATCCAAATCAGGATTCTCTAACAAACGTTCCATATACTTGCGCTTTGGAGCATATGACAATGGAACCTTAATAGTGCTGTTGCCATCGCCGTTAGCCAATGTTCTCATAATGTATATGTTATTGAATAGGCGGCCAAATAAGGCAACGCTTTTTCTAATTCTCTGATGATAAAAATACGTTCCTAACATTAGTTGCCCTCCACAGTGCCAAACGGATTGCTTTCTGAGAAGTCAATAAAGTCTGTATTGTCACTAAACTCTTCATTCTGAGCACCAGGGGCATTCAGCTGTTCATCAATTACAGTAACCATGCGACGAATGATATTGTCGCTGCTATCTGCTGAAGTAATAACACGAGAAGTGACAAACTCATGGAAATCGCTGTCATTTGAACCCATATGAGAAATTGATATAACGTTATCAGAATCGTTATAATCAACAATGTCGCCGGATACAATAACACCAGAGGCCAACGTTTGAGAAGCAGTGTTGCCAATTATAAATCCTGTCGCTGATGAATCTTGTAGGGTTAGTTTTACAACATACCCAGTCTTTTCAATTGAATCGATAACCTCAATACCAGTGTCGAGATCTTCGTCGTTGTATTCAAACTTCTCACAACGTAGCTTGTAGGTTGGGAGATTGCTTAGTTGATAGAATGGTTGTTCATGCTCAACATGCATAATCTCAAACATTGTGTTGCTAAGTGTGAGGTATATTAAGTCACCTTCTCTAGGTCTGACGCTGGTGATCTCGTTGTCATATCTTTTAATAGTTTGCTGCCAACGGCGTCTAGCTACAACAAATGTAGCCTGATCTCTTAGCTCAACACCAAACTTAGTAAAGATATCCCCTTCTCCGTCAAAGCCTTCTGGATTGTCGATATACATTTCAACAATATAAGCAGAGTTAAATCTGGATGGAATATCGTCACCAAAGATCGGATCCTTGTTGACGATATCGCGAGGAATGTAGTATACATCCTGACCATACATCTTTAATGATTCTATAACGATATCCTCGTATAGACTCTGCTCAGATTTAACTTTTTGTGAGAAATATAGATTAGTGGCCATTAAACTTTCCTTATTGACCCATCAGGTTGAACATGATAAGCCTCAAAGCTAATGTCCGGGTAACGTTTTTGCAAAGACTTAAACATTGTAACGTTTGATAATGCATCATCAAAAAACCTTACACGTGCATAATTACCACTTCGAAGATATTTGTGGAATAGGAATCTTTTGTTTTTTGCGCTGGAATTACCAGATCCAAAATTGCCTGCACGTTCAACATAGACCTTATCAATGTCAATTCCGTGATCTTTAAACGTTTGTAAGAATTCTTTTTTGTTATCAAAATCAGCGCGGGCGGTCATAATAATAACCTTAGATCCTGCTCTATTAGCGTTTGATATAATTGCTCTAGCTTTACTAATCATGCTAGTAATTGGTTTAGAAGTTTTTCTAAAGTTAGCAGCATCTTTAAACTGACCAAAATCAAAGGATTCGCCAGGCTTTAATTTGTATGTGTTAAACTCTTGATTAGTAAGTTGTTTAACCTCCTTTCCATCTTTCATCACTTTTATCTTGGCAAATGTGTGGAATAGGGTGTCATCAATGTCAAACACTGTTAACCCTCGTCCTTCCTTTGCTTCTGTGATAAACGAATAAAAAGATTTCATTGCCAATTACCCTACAAAGAAATCAATTGGCATTTCGTGAGTCAGTCTCATGCTATCCATGATCTGTTCTAACTCAGCAGTTGCATCTTCATAAAACTGACGACCGTTAAGAGTGACTCCACCAGGAAGCTGCATCCCTTCAAACTTCATAAGGTTCATGCCCCACTGCTGCTTAATTAGAGCAGTGGTGTAATCTTTCATGAACGTATCGCTCCACACAGCAGTGTATGTGGTTGGATTAATCTTCATTAGAACTTCTGCTACAATGAAGTCATTTACCTTTACATCACCATCGACGAAATCGCCATGAACATACAATCTGTTCTGGCGTCTTGAGAATGTTGTTTGGGGAGTGCCATTGAGCTGCATATCAAGCAGAGAGATATACTGATTGATCTGGTCATAGTATGCAAGATCGCCAATGTAGCTATGCATATCTGTGATGTCGTTTAGCGCAAGCTGGTATTTGATATCAAAGAAGTTGCGTGATGCACCTACACCAGTCGAAATTGGAAACAGCTTAGTGACATAGATAATGTCCGTACTTAGAGTAATATAACCATTGGTCAAGTCTTGTGATGTCACTTGATGCTTTAAGTAGGTGCGAAGAGTGCCCTCTGAATGATAGTCGTGGTACTTTGACAAAGCATCATCAACTTTATCCTCAATCTGATCTGGATCAACGTTGACCTCAATCACAGGAGAGCCTAGACGGCGTAAGCAATAGTCAATGAGAGATTGTCTAGATGTTGGTATTGCCATAATGTTACCCTTATACAGTGTTAACAGTATTTATAAGGTTCACACTTTGGTAAAATGATAATCCCCATCTACTTCATTTTTGCAGAAGTTGACAACTAACTTAAAGCCTTTTGTGCTTAAATAGTCTACAATTTCCTGGATTTGTGGCGCACCTTTGTTATATTCTACATGTTGTGCTTCTAGAATAATATCTGAGGCGTGCTCAATACATGTATTGGCACCTCTTAAAACATCTAGCTCTGCGCCCTGGATATCCATTTTGATTAGATCTGGAAGCTGCCATTTGTTATAAGAAACAACAGTATCAAGTGTCCATGCAACCTTCTTTACAGCATGTTGTTCCGTAAAGTGACCTGTTGTTTCAATGTAGTAAGAATTACCACCAGGATTTTCTTTGTCTTCATAGAAAGTCAGCTCGTGATTGTCTTTGTCGCTAAGCACTCCAATGTACCAGCTATCACCACTACGCTCAAAGAATTGTTTTGAAGAATCCGCTGCGTCAAACAGATAATACTGAGCTGATGGCCACACTTCTTTAGCCTTGCGAGTCCAATGAAGAACACATGCACCAATATCATAAACAACTTTAGGTTTTATGTTCATCGACTTTAAATAATTAGCATGGGTCGTTGGTAATAGATCCTGCTCAGCTATTCTTTCAATGTGGCTTTTTTGGCTTGCAACAACAAACTTAGTTTGACCAATATGCTCACAAATGATGCTGGTATCAGCCCACACAGTAAACCCAGCATTGACAGCTTGATCGCAGAAGTAAACGTCTTCCGATACTGTATCGCTGTGAGATAACGCCGACTTATAAACAAAATGTGGATATTCAAGTGTGTTGAAGACTTGAGATTTAATTAAACAGCAACCCATTCCACAAGCAGATATTTGAACAATACCTTTGCCTTCGATTTTACTATAGTCGATATTCTTATGACCAATATTAATAGTGTCAAGACCTCTTTTAACGGTGGTTACTGGTTCATAAACCTCAAGAGTGTGTTGACCAGGCTTGCGTTGAATATACAAGCCAGATATAATATCTTTGTCGGCTTGAATCATTTTAGCTAACGCATCATTTGGTAAAACAATATCACTGTCTACTGAAAACAAATAATCATAATGTCTTGCCCAATCCGCAATTAGATTGCGGATCTGGTCAATCTGATAGCCGTAAAAGAACTGGAAGTGAGTTTTATAGCCTACAGGAACATGTAAATCATATATCGACTTGAATGTTTCTGGTTCAATATATTTGTTGGTTGGAATAGCAATTAGAATGGTTTTCATTTGTAAGATAATCCTGCATTACGATTTTGTTCTTCACCACGGATCTTATAGTCGTTTAAAGGATTTATATCATTATACATTACCACAATTTCTTTCACCGCAACTGGATTCTTTGCCTCTTCAAGAGTTGCATAGAATAATGGGTTATCAGCCCCAGCGCGCATCCACTCACCATTTTCATCTGTAAAGATGTCTTCATCTATATGCCTAATTAAACCTTTACGAAAAGTTCTTAGGTGAGTGTAAGGAACACCCCAATTAAACTTATGCTTGCGATAAGACTTATCTTTGATTACTTGCTTGGGGTATGATTGAGCGATTAGAGGAATGTTATCAGCAAGACTCCACATTGAACCATATGTAAAATCATGGCCTTGGTGGTATAGCTCATTGTATAGATGAAAGATTGTATTGTTGTTGACTAACCAATCGTCCCCATCTAACAACATAATAATTGCCTGATCGTTCCACTCCCAAATGTTTCTAAGCTGATTCCAGATTGCGCCCATATTATCCTTGTTGGAGATTAGCTTACAACGGCATCGGGATGCATAAGACAAACTATCGTAAGTATCCCGAGCAACTTGATATGAATCGTCTGTTGATGCATCATCAATCAGAATGTGGTAGTAGTTATTATAATCCTGTTGCGCCACTGATAAAATGTTGTTAGCAATATACTTTTCAGCATTCCAGAATGGTGATACAACAATAATCTGTTGTTGTACACCGGAGCTGGTATAGGTCTTACGATCCACTTCATTGTTGAATCGACGGCCAAACACTCTAGCCACTTTGTTATTGATTTGAGTGACTTTGCGATAGTCTTCAGCTGATAAAAACTTACCCATTTTGCTATACAGGTGCTGCTTCCATTGAAGAGCCACAGTGTCCCAACCGTAGACATCATCTACAACATCACAATAGTTCTGCTTCTGCTGCAGCAGATATCTGTTGTTGTATGCATATATTGTCTGATCAATAAAAGCATTAGCTTGACTTGCAGCATCAATGTTTGGAAATAGACTGTTTGGTGTTGCTGAGTATGGAATCTTGTAGCATGCAAGATCAAGTGCAGTCTCTTCAAGAGCTCCAAACCGACATGTAATGATAGGTGTTTTATAAAGCAGCGACTCTAATGATGATATGCCAAACGTTTCTGGAAATGCAGTTGGGTATAGCATGAAGCTAGCATTAGCAAGAATGTTGGCAATCTCAAATTGAGGAATCACGCCTGTAAACGTTACGCCAGGAGCACCTTGCTCCATTAGTTTGTGCAGAGTCTTTTCCTGTTCATCAGGCTCAGCGCCTTCGCGGAATCTGTAATAGCCGCCAATGACTGTTAGGTGTGCTTGTGGGATAGCAGCTTTAACTGCTGGCCAGATTGTTCCTAGTAGAGGAAGCAATCCTTTTGTTACGCTGGCATTGTAAACAAAGTGGTTTGGATCTTTTGCACCAACATCTACTTCGTCTATGTGCTTGACAGCTCCATTGCGAGTCATGAAGAATTTGTGTTTCAAGACCTCAAAGTTTCTCTTAGCGCCGTGGTCACAATTGGTTACATAATTCGAATGGAAGTCGGATAGCGTGAACACCTCATCAATAAAACCTTGCATAAGCATAGTTTCAAGGAATTCATCGCCCTGACAAAACGTATCATGCATCCAAAGCACTTTATGCTTTGCTGCTGCACATATCTTAGCGTATTTGTTATTTGCAAAGAAAGGATAAACAGATCGAGATGAAATTACAATATCGTGAATATCATCTGGGTTTGATTGTGTGTGATCAATGTAGTTTACACGATCATGCATTCCAGGAGTAGCTTGTGAATCGATACAGTTGTTATAAACTGTTACATCAAAGCCGAGCTTACTGAGCTCTTTCGACATTAGGATTACAGCAGATTCTGATCCACCTAGTCCTCTTTTAGTTAATGTACTTCCATCATAAGTTAGACCTAGAAGGTCAATAATAGCAATTTTCACATCAAACCTTTACTTTAAAATATCAAACGGTTGCTCCGGCCAGACAATATTATCAGGAAATCCTACCTGTTCAGGGAGGTCTCGCAACTGCTGTCTGTAACTAATTATAGCTGATCTTAGCTCATCAGACAATGGAAAATCTGGTAAGACGTATTTGTCGGTGTATCGTAAGTATTTATTTCTCATTTTAATGGCTTCAGAACTAACGTCTAAAGATGAAGGTGGATCAAAAACCCACTCGTTATCAACAAGATACCAACCGATTTCACCATCATGTCTCGGAGATAGAATGTAGTTAACATTAGCGGATCTAAATTGTTCATGATCTTCTAACACAATAACATTTACACATTGATTGGTTTGTTGATCTATAATACATTTACGCATTAGATAAACTCCAGAATGAATATTACACCAGCACCACCAGCACCACCCGCGGCACCTGTTGTGCTATCGATGTTAGCGGCGCCACCACCCCCGCCGCCATTATGCCCTGCAAAGCCTGCAACTTGAGTTATCTGCCCAGCAGCAGCGCCACCCCCGCCGCCGCCCCAAAAACTATTCCCCCCGCTGCCGCCAATAGCAAATTCGCCTACGTCGTCGCCAGCGCCGCCACTACCATCACCACCTTCAATGTTAAACAGGCCGCCTGTAGGGAGAGCTCCTGTTCCGCCCGCCGCAAAGTTACCAACCGCAGGTGCAAGACCTCCTGCCCCGTTGTTACCGCCTGTAGCAGATAGAGCTGTTCCGCCACCACTAGGAGTGAAAGTTGTTGTGCCGCCAGCGCCACCACCAGTACCACTTGCCGCCGCGCCAGCGGTTCCTGCTGCGCCAATAGCATATGTAGCAGTTGCTCCAATTTGAGCAGCGGTGTAGTATCTAATAGCTGTTCCACCAGCACCACCACCGCCACCTCCAGAACCTGATGCAGTGTCGGCACCGTCAGCACCACCACCACCGCCGCCCCCGCCGGTTGCAAACACCAAGCAATATTTCATGCCAGCTGTTGGAGTATATGTTGTTCCTGATGTTAGAGTTTGTGTAGCAATACTACTAATCTGGCCAACCGAACCCGTAAATCCCGTATCACCTCTAGAACCAGTGAAACCGATTGGGCCCTCCGAACCAGTAAAACCAATTACACCTTGGGAACCAGTAAATCCTGTAGCGCCTCTTGATCCTGTAAAACCAATAGGAGCGTTCTGGAAGTTTGTTACATACCAACGAGTCTTGGCAGCATCGTAGGTCCAAGTAGCACCTGCGTCTGTATATGTTTGTCCGTTAACTGGAGAAGCTGGAAAGTTTAATGCCATTATACACCTGGGCTATAGATTGTTTTCAATGCAGTTCCTGCAGAGTTATATATGATCAACGTTGCCTTTGTGTTGAACATGTCTGATGTTATAACTCCATTGCCTAATGTTCCAGGCGATGCTTCGACCCACTGGTTTGTATCTGAGTCTTGATAGTAGAGATACAGGTTACCGTTATCACGGTCCCACCAGAAGTCACCATTCTGCAGAGATGTTGTTGGAGCTGACTGTGAAAGAGTAATACTTGGAACAGGTCTTGTTGCTTTTGTTAGAGTTGTACCAACAGCCAAGTTGCCACTAAGTGAATTGTCTGTTTCACCAGAAAGCACAATACCGTATTTTGTGCCCCATGTTCCTTCATATACACCGTAGTAGAGGTAACCAGTTCCAGCAGTACCAGCATCGCGATCAAGACGGTTGTAGTCACCATAAACTGTTGTTAGCGTACCACCATCAACTTCAACCCAGCTGTAGTTTACATACCCTGTTGTTACAGTTCCTTCATCAACATCGAGCTTACTGTAGTTTGCCTGAGCAGTGGTTGTAACACCACCAATGGTGGACTGCATATAGTTATTATATGAACCAATTCCACTTGTTATTGTGCCAGCTCTAACGTTGCGCGCTCTATTGAAGCCCCCATACATTGTTCCTACAAGATTTCGGCCAGAATCATCTGCATAGTTTAACGCTTCGTTAAATGCACCATACATAGTGTCAATAGACGCTGCCCCCACATCAACACCATTACGGGCTGCATTATATGCGCCGAAGACCGTCTGAGTATAACCGTGGTCAAACTGAACAGTACCACCAGACACATATGTTCCAGGGTTAACGGATAGCGCATATGTAAATGTTGTATCGCTGGTTCTTGTAACAGTAAAGAATCCACCATAACCAAGAGGTGTTATTCCATACACAGCAGCTCTATGAGTAGCTGGAGTAACTGTTGTACTTGCTAGGTTTACATATGTAAGCGTACCAGTAATAGAAATAGTAGTTGCTGTGACAGCAGCAATTGTTCTTGTACCGTCAAGCGTTCCTCCAGAGCCTGATATCACACAAGTTGATCCGACATGGTATCTTGTGTTAGCATTTGGAATTGTAAGCACAATGGTTGTTGTGCCAGTAATGTTTGAAGTTGTTGTAGCTGTTAGCCAAGTCGCTGATGCTGATAGTGTTATTGTTGCAACTGAAGCTAACCACGATACCGTAGAAACCGTATATGTTGTTGATAGTAGACCATCGTCTCTGTTTTCAATTTGGTTAAACGCACCATAGTTTACTCTATTAGCAGTCATATCAGAATCTAACAAGTATGATAGGTTGTTTATACCGTATCTACTTGCGTTAGATCCAAAAGTCTTCTGCATGTTAAGAGTAATACTAGCGCTTGGAGCAGCTTCACCAATACCAACAACGTTATTAATCTCAACGTTGTTTGAAGCATCAATTGTCATAGCTAGGCTGCCGTTAGTGGCAAAACCAATAACACCAGCTGATGGAGCGTAAATACCTGTATCAGAATCAGCACCAACTATCAAAGTTGGAAGTGCCGCGGTTCCATTATTCATCAAATGGAATTGACCATTTGCGGCATTAAGCCTCATATCAAGAGAAGCAATCTTAGCTGTTTGGCTACCAGTTCCAGAAACCATGACGGGGAACAGAGCAGTTGTTGTTGTATCTTCAACAGCACTAATGGTTGTTGAAGGGCCTGCAGAGCCTGTGAAACCTATTGAACCTGTGAAGCCTACAGACCCAGCAAAGCCTGTCGATCCGGTAAAACCAATGTTGCCTTGAGATCCTGTAAAGCCTTGAGATCCTGTAAAGCCAATGTTACCTTGAGATCCTGTAAAGCCAATATCGCCCTTTGAACCCGTATATCCTTGAGAGCCAGTATATCCTATAGGTCCTTGGGAACCTGTGTATCCAATTGGACCTTGGGAACCTGTAAAGCCTTGTGAACCAGTATATCCAATGTCACCTTTAGATCCGGTAAACCCTTGCGAACCGGTAAAACCAACATTGCCCTGAGATCCCGTAAAGCCAACATTGCCCTGAGATCCAGTAAAACCTTGAGATCCTGTATAACCAATAACAGTTGATGCAGATCCGGTGAAGCCACCACTACCCGTATAACCAATAACTGTTGACGCAGAACCCGTATAACCAATAGGTCCTTGCGAACCTGTATAACCAATGACTGTTGATGCTGATCCCGTATAGCCAATTGGACCCTGAGAACCTGTATATCCAATTACGGTTGATGCAGAACCTGTAAATCCTATGTCGCCTTTAGAACCTGTATAACCTATAACTGTGGATGCAGAACCTGTAAATCCTATGTCGCCTTTAGAACCTGTATAGCCTACAACAGTTGATGCAGAACCTGTGAACCCGGTATCACCTTTAGAACCTGTATATCCAACAACGGTTGATGCAGAACCTGTAAAGCCAATATCACCTTTAGAACCTGTATATCCAACAACGGTTGATGCAGAACCTGTAAAGCCGGTATCACCCTTTGAACCTGTATATCCAATAACAGTGGAGGCAGAACCTGTAAAGCCGGTGTCACCTTTGGAACCGGCAAAGCCTACAGACCCTGCATAACCTATGTCACCTTTAGATCCGGTGTAACCAATTAATCCAGATGTTGGCCCGATCCAATTACCACTAGAATCTATTATGCGAGTAGTGTTCGCCCAATAACCAGATACTGTAGTAACATGATCTACTGAAATTGGAGCAAGTCTAAATGTTGGATGGCCAGTATCTATAAAAGCGCTAGAGTCTGGCTCAGGAGAATAATTGTAGAAGAATTTGTATACACCATCGGTAGCATCGCGGAATAAACCGGTATGGTGATAAGTGCCATCATTATAACCCGCCGCAAAACCTAAATCTGGGTTGAGGTTAGATCTTGCACGAGCAATACCACCAGAATCGTAAAGATCCATTGAGCTGTCAGCAACGGTAAAAGTATTGCCAGAAACACCAGTAATTGTAGCATTATAGGCATTTAGAGCAGCAGGAGTTATTCCTGTTACCGTAACAGACATACCTGCTAGATAATTATGAGGTTCTACTGTTGTGTATGTTATGGTTGTACCGTTACCACCAACACTATCAATCATTGATTGAATAGCTTGATTCAAATAAATCATATTATCTGAAAGAGCTAGATTGGTAGCAGATATTGATGTTGTGGTTCCCGATACAGTTAAGTTACCATCGATTTGAACATTGTTATTGACGTTTAAACCGCCCGCATATACAATACCAGTATTACCATCAACATACAATGCCCCCGACGATATTTTAGCAGTCTGATTAGAACCAGCCGCATTAACCATAACGGGATATAGAAACGCTGAGGCACTGTCTTCAACAGCTAATATAATATCTGATGGACCAGCTGAACCAGTATAACCAATAATACCTTGCGATCCAGTATAACCTATCGATCCGGTATATCCAATTGATCCAGTGTATCCCGCAACAGTCGATGCTGACCCAGTATACCCCACATCGCCTTGAGATCCAGTAAACCCTTCAACCCCAGTAAACCCTCTTGATCCTGTGAAGCCTGTGTTACCTTGAGAGCCCGTATAACCTATGTTACCCTGAGATCCCGTATAACCGATATCTCCCTGAGATCCTACAAAACCAACAGAGCCGGTATACCCTATGTTACCCTGAGATCCTGTGAAGCCAGATGAACCTGTATAACCTATTGATCCAGTAAAGCCTATCGATCCTGTGTATCCTTGATCACCTCTTGATCCAGCATATCCAGTTAATCCTAGATTGCCCTGTGATCCAGTATATCCTAGGAACCCTCGAGGACCTTCTGAACCAGTATAACCTGTTGTTCCCTGAATACCCTGACTTCCTGTAAAGCCAACACCTTGGGAGCCAGTATAACCCCTAGCGCCAAATGAACCAGTAAAGCCTAAGGATCCTGTATATCCTTGAGAACCATCATACCCTTGAGATCCTGCAAACCCCTGTGATCCTGCAAACCCGGTTGAACCAGTAAATCCTTGAGATCCATCGTATCCTTGCGATCCTGCAAAGCCTTGTGAGCCTGCAAAACCTCTTGATCCAGTAAATCCAACGCCTTCGGAACCAGTATATCCAGGAACAGTTGACGCGGATCCTGTAAAGCCGGTGTCACCTCTTGAACCAGAGAATCCTCTGGAACCTGTATAACCTAACGACCCAGTATATCCAATGTCTCCCCGAGATCCTGTATATCCTAGCGAACCGTCATAGCCTTGGACCCCTCTGGACCCTGTATAGCCTTGCGGTCCAATATCCCCTTGAGAGCCAGTATAACCCAATGATCCAACATATCCAGGAACGGTTGATGCAGATCCAGTAAACCCTCTAGATCCAACAAATCCAACAGAGCCTGTATAACCATCAAACCCTCTTGCACCCTCATCACCGGTATCACCTTTTGAACCAGAGAACCCTCTTGATCCAGTGTATCCAATTGAACCGGTGTATCCTATTACAGTAGATGCAGATCCTGTAAAACCTATGCTACCAGTTATACCAGCTGACCCCGTATATCCCTGAGGACCAATTAGTTGTCCACCCGCAACTTTACGGGCTGGGACACCAACAACAACCTCCTTAACAAAGGTTGTGTTTTCAGACGATACTTTTACTGATTGGGTTATACCATCAACCTGCACTGATAACGTATTATCGGCAGCGGCTGCTGTGGCTGTTTGTGTGCCACCCTTTAAAACAACAGATTTAACCTGCGTAGATGGGCTTTGTACAATAATGGATTTTACGAGGATTTCGTTGGACATTTATGACCTCTTAGGTCACGTTGGGCGTAACGTTGATTTTGCCTTCAAGCACTCGTTCAATAATAGTATCACCATCACTATCTGTATATGAGACTTCAACATCATATACGTAGCGACCAGCTGTGAGAGCGTTCGTTTGAGTGTTTGTTAACGAAAGTGTTGTCACACCACGCGTAGCTGGATTAACAATTGCGGTTGTAAAAACTGTTGCATCTGAATCAGAAGTTGTGTATGTTTTCTTCATCTTGGCTGCTACTGTATGACCACCAAGGTTCTTAGCAGATCCATTCTTGTTTATCAAATACAGCTCGATTGTTACATCGGAACCTTTATCAATAGAGAAATCTTCTTGCTGTGCCATTTTAACTCACTTATTAAGAATGTTTCTTCTATTTATAACATTTTCTGAAACACATCATCGATCTCATCTGGATCATCAATGTTGTTGCAATATGATATTGGTTTATTCATAACAACTCCAAGCTCATGATCAAATTGCATAATCCGAGCTTTGTTGGTTGATAAGTTAGCCCACTGTGTTGATTGCATTTCAGTGTATATCCGTTCTGCAGTGTCGTATGTGTAGTACGATCCTCCAGTTTTGATCTTACCTGAGAAGTAATATGCCCAACCTGTTGTAGGGATCCCAATAGTTGCTGCAAAGAAGTAAGTGGCCCCACAAAAACTAAAATGGTGATTAGATGTTACAATATCATCATACATCTTATCAAAAGGAACAGTGTAGTCAATATAACGAACTTCATACCCATACTCTTCAGCTAGCTTCTCAACCCGCTCGATATACGCTGGAGATACTGTATGAATCATTTGCTTTGCAGGTGTTCCAACTAGCTTTTCTGTTGTCTGTATGGTAATGTGGGTGTTCTGTGGACTCCACTGACGTTTCATTGGCCAGAATTCATTCAAGTGCCACGGTGTTGTAATCCATGGCTTTGATTTTAGATTCTGATAGAAGCTGACAACCATACCACAGTTTGGTACACGCATGTTGTTAATGTACCACTTGATTCTTTCGTAGGATGATTCAGAATCTTCTGGTTTACGGCGATGTTCAAGATCAACTGGAAACACAATTGACACATAATACGGTCCAGTTATAGAACCTTCTTGCCATAGTAGCTGCGCTTTGTTGAATACCCCAGCCAACTGAGAAATAATTGTAGCATGTGAATATATTGTTGATGAACAGAACCGCACACAATCTGACGTTTCAGGTTTTGCTATATCGGTTGAATCACAATCCAAATATATCGTTTCAAGATAGTGCATGTATTTTATAGTCTTCCCATTCGTGAGGTTTATTCATAAAGTGTGAGAAGTGTACAAACTTTATATCAGGATGGAATTCACCATCCATATAGATGTATGGATTGCCAGTTAACTGTTGATATTGTTGTGTCATCTCCCATTGCCACTTCATATACTTTTCTTGTTGAGTTCCTTCTACAATTAGGTTTATATCAAGCATGTTACCGGTCACCCAACGTGTAAACCATTCTGTTGGAAGTATCTTCAGATCCAGTCTTTCATTAACAGAATCCTCAACAAAGTATTGCTCACCGTTTACAGGACCAGATGTTATACCATTCTTAATATAATAACTTTGCCAATGCAAAGGATCTTGCATAAACTTTTCAAAAATGTAATTACAGTCTTTAGGATAGTATTTAAAGAACCCACCGTTAATGTTATATGTCGTGCCCCAGTTTGGGCTCCACCAGTTTGGATGAGCGACAAACTGACCACGTTCTACTGGATATTCAAACACTTGCTCGTAATCATTAACAAGTATTGCATCGATATCCATAACGCAAACAGGCTCATCCAAGTCTAATGACATTGGTAACATCTTATTCCACTGGAGCTGCACTCTGGGATCAAAGGGCTCTCTGATCCAATGTATGTCATACTTACCCAGCTTGGCGTTTAGATATGTTTCATACTCAGGACCATATTTGTTGCCAATGCGAACACAGAATATTTTCATTTAAAAAACCTTGCAAATTTTTTATCTATAACGTGATACATTTTAGCTGAATCTATATTCATTCCATCCTTTAAAACATAATGCCAGTCGTCGTCAATAATTGTTATTGGAAGATTGTTTTTTATCACTTTGTAACTAAATAAAGTCTCGTTATCGTAATTAAAAACACGTTGAACGGCTTTGGGGTATATGGAGTCAGGATCGTTTTTTAGAAAAGTCATTAACTGCATATCTTCTTCAAACGTTTCAAAATAATTCAACTTATGGATCATGTCTGCTGTTGCTAGCATTATACCTGTATTGTATACATTTTGATCTGCTGGTAAATCTTCATGTGATAGCATAGCATGGGCATTCCAATACTTTGTTGCTGGATTGCGAATATCATGATAATATGTTGAAAGACTTATTTTACCCCATAGGGCATCTGCATTAGATACAGGAACGTTAAATGTTTCTAAAGGAAAAGCTTCAAATATACTATCAGAAGTGTTTGGAACAATATCCAAATCAAAATAGCAAACGTGATCGTATTGCTTAGCCAATTCAAACATCATGTAATGCTTAAAAAAGTTTACAACGTCAAAATGTGACAAGTAGGGATATTTGTCTTTAATGCGTCTAATAAATGACAAAGATTCTTCATTGTTAAACAAATGAACATATTCTGCTCCTATTTGTTTAGCATATTGTCGTTGGCAATCAACGAGTTGTTCACGGCTATTGTTGAATTGTTTTTTTGCTATCTTATCTTTTGCTATTGTACCAGCATCAACATTCTTGTCTTCTGGAAGATCGACATATAAAGAGAATATAACTTTCATTTTCCAATCACCATAAATCGATTAAAATCGCCCAAGTTTAGAGATCCTTGAAACAATATTTGCCCTTGATGTAGATGCGGTTTAACATATGATACAAATTCTTCTAGAGTGTGTGAACAATTTATATGAGATGGTAATTTAAAATAGTCGTTAGACTGCAAAGCTATTGCAGCGTTTGGATTCTTCTTACTGATAAATTCGCAGAGGTCTTCACGATCTATATGCTCACAACTAGTAGACACCACTAACCCATATTTGTTATAGACATAGTTGCTTCTTGTTACATCTGTAGTAATAAAGTCTATATTGTGACCACTAAACAATTCTTTACCAAATATCTTTGCTTTTTTATCCATATCAGCAAAGTCGATTC
>Ga0222713_10002290_pt1 | contig 20593 bp, 13 predicted proteins | sample C33_649DmetaG_FD_165061 | JGI IMG/M metagenome (GOLD analysis project Ga0222713, IMG submission 165061) | Estuarine water microbial communities from San Francisco Bay, California, United States - C33_649D | ecosystem: Environmental > Aquatic > Marine > Unclassified | place: USA: California...
CTTTCAAGGGTCAGGGCGGTCGGTCTGTCAGGGAGGTCGGTCGGTCAGGGCGGTCGGTCGGTCATTCGATCGGTCGATGTCGACGCGCGCGCGCGAGGTGACGGGACATTTGGAGCGACGGAATTCGCGATGTCGTGCGTGCCTTTGCTCGCGTGCGGTTGGTGTAACGCGTGCGCGTCGTGCGCATCGTGTTGCGCGTCGTGTTGCGCGATGTGCAGAGGCGGTGAAGGACGAGGACGGACGACGGAGGATGGGGACGATGTGGAACGCGCGCGAGACGAGACGCGCGAGACGGGATGTTTGGAACGACGATGGAGGGAGTGCTACGCGGGAGCGTTCGTGGTGATCGCGATCGCGACATGGGTGTTACGAGATTATACCGATACGAGTGACTGGGGAGGGGTGTTTCGAGCGAGCATGCGGCGGTGTGGGGAGGATGGCACGTGCGCGCATGAAATAGCTACGCGCGCCGGACTCGGGAATGTGTTTTTTTTTGGAATGATGCTATTGATCAGCGTGAACACGCGTGAGAGCGAGAGAGATAATTTTAGAGTGAAGATAAATACAACGCATTGGATTGCGAAAAGTTTATTTTGGATTGGCTTGATGTTTGCGGCATTCGCGCTTCCCATGAGCAAGGATGACTACGGCGATTTGGTCAACGTGTTCCGCTTCTTGGCCGCTGTGTTCTTGGCGATTCAAGCTGTCGTTTGCTTGGGATGGATCTATGATTTGAATGACAAGTTGATGGATGACATAGACGATGAGAACGCTGGGTCCTCCAAGAGCGCTTGGATTTTGGTCGTCGCGTCCTTGGCTGCGTTCGCCGCCTCGGCGACGTTGCTCGCATTTCTGTACAAGCTTTGGGTACCATCGTCGTCGTGTTCGCGAAATAACGCAATAATCACGTGCATGTTTGTTCTGTGCGTGATTTTTACCGCAATCAGTTTGCACAGTAAGGTAAATGGCGGGATTTTCACCAGCGGCGCCTTTATGTTTTACTGTTTGTACTTGATTACGTCCGCGCTCAATTCGGAACCGCTCGACTACTCATGCTCGCCCGCGACGTCGAACGGTAAGCTCAGCTCAATCCTAAAGTTCATAGGATTCATGATTGCGTTGTGTGCGTTGGGAAAAACAGCGCACAGCGCGTCTTCGCAAAGCGCCCTACAGGGCGAGGCTGACAAGGACTCGAGCGAGTCCCCGTTTGCCGTGACGTACTTTCACTTCGTCTTTCTCTCCGCCAGCGCGTACTGCGCCATGGTTTTTGTCGATTGGAGCGGCGCTGGTGTCATTCAAGGTGCGGGTTGGACGAGCGTCTGGGTGAAAGTGACGCTCGCCTACGGCTCGGCGGCGCTCTACCTCTGGGCGCTCGTCGCCCCGTTCGTCTTCAAAACTCGCGAATTCTAAACCTCGACGCCACGCTGCGAGACACATCGATACGAAATATAATCCCGTGTACATTACATTCGCCCTCTCTTCCCCTCTCTTCCCCTCTCACTTCTTCTTCCCGTTCGTCTTCCCTCGTCCCGCGTTCGCCTTTGTCGCGCTCTCTCTCGCCGCCTTTTCATTCCCGAGCTTCGCAAAGTACGCCAACACCATCAACGCCGCGACGTCTACCGCCCCCGCGAATGGCGACACCCCCTCCGATGCGTTCGCGCTCGCATTCGCGATCGTCATCAACGCATCGCATTCCAGCGTGGACGCTTTCGCTCCGACCGTTCGCTCGCGCGCGCGCGCGCCCGTCGTCGCCCGCCCTCGTGCGCGCCTTTCGCCTTTCGACGACGACGAGGACGACGACCGCGTCGACGATCGCACGCCCAGGGAAGTCGACGTCGACATCGACATCGCGCGCGTTCGTTCGTTCGTCGACGAACGACGGACTCCGGACGACGATCGCGAATGATGATGGGCTGACGCGGATGGACGACGACGTGGTCGACCGACCGACCGACCGCAGAGCTCTGGCGTCATGGCGAGGGGGTCCGTGAAGGGTCACGACTCGAACATCGGTCCCCCGTCGACGACCGACGCCCTGGCGACGCCTTATCGACGACCGACGTGGCGGCTTCGAACGAAAACGAAAACGAAAACGAAAACGACTTGAAAGACTTGAAAAGACGTCAGAACGAACGGGAAGAGAGAACGAACGCGATGGCGACGCAAAGCGCTTCTTTCGCGGGGACGCGCGTGCGAGCGAACGCGCGCGCGCGCGCGCGCGCGGGGACGCGAACAGTACGCGTGCACGCTGGGTTATCGGTAGATTTGAAGGGTAAAAAAGCCTTCGTCGCGGGCGTGGCGGATGATAACGGGTTTGGATGGGCGATCTCCAAAGCGTTGCAAGAAGCTGGATGCGAAGTCATTCTAGGCACGTGGGTGCCGGCGCTGAATATCTTCGAAACGTCGTACCGCAGAGGGAAGTTTGACGAGAGCCGCAAGCTCTCGGATGGACGCATGATGGAGTTTGCGAAGATTTACCCGATGGATGCGGTGTTTGATACGTTGGATGACGTACCAGAAGATGTCGCGACAAATAAGCGTTACGCTGGAAACACGAAGTGGACCGTGAGCGAAGTTGCGAAGTGCGTCCAAGAAGATTTCGGTAAGATTGATATTCTGGTGCACTCCTTGGCCAACGGCCCGGAAGTGGCCAAGCCGTTGCTCGAGACGAGCCGCAAGGGCTACTTAGCGGCTGTCTCCGCGTCCTCATACTCCAACGTGTCCATGATCCAACACTTTGGTCCGTTGATGAACAAGGGTGGCGCGTGCATCTCCTTGACCTACCTCGCGTCGGAAGTAGTCATCCCGGGCTACGGCGGCGGCATGTCCTCCGCGAAGGCGGCGCTTGAATCCGACACGCGCGTGCTCGCCTACGAGGCTGGACGCAAGTGGGGTATCCGTGTGAACACTATTTCCGCCGGTCCTCTGGGCTCGCGCGCGGCTAAGGCGATCGGTTTCATCGACAAGATGATCAACTACTCCTTGACGAACGCGCCGCTCAACGAGAAGCCGCTCAAGGCGATTGAAATCGGCAACGCTACCGCGTTCTTGTGTTCGCCGCTCGCGTCTGGCATCACTGGCGCCACAATTTATGTTGATAATGGTCTTAACATCATGGGTATGGCGCAAGACTCTCGCAGCACTGAGAACTAGGGCCGAACGCTGAAATGTGCGAAATCGACGCGTGGCTTCGGCAGTATCAAACTTTGCCTGGTGTGGTACACTCGTGGTTCGCAGGCACGGTGGGTCTTCGTGAACAAATGCATTCTTCATTCTTTTTTTATAAAACAAAAAACTCAATCATCGATCGCCGCTTGTTACGTGACTCCAGTTCGGTCGTCCACGGCAAATAAAGCCCTAACGCCGCGCCACCCGTGTCCTCACTCTTTGAGGGGCATGTCCGGCACCCTTTTCGTCACCCTTCGTCGAGGTACTGCGGGTAAGAAAGCCGATCACCTCAAAACGCTGTTCTCTTTGGGTCTCCGTCGTCCGCGTGACGTCAGAGAGCTGCCGAACGATTCGGGCATTCGTGGGTCGATCGACAAGGTGAAGCACTTGGTGCGCGTGGAAACGTCGGAAGACGTGGAGCGAAGAATACGCATCGAGACCGAGAAACGCGCGCCAAGACCGCCTATTGAAGTGAAGCATTAACACCCAGAACGAATGTCTATGCGAGTGGGGAAGGTGGCAAACGTCGGCTGGGCGGAACGCGTTGACGCTCGAAGGCTGTCACAAAGCCGAGCGAGAATGTTAACGAGAGGCACAGCGACGGCGTCAGAAAGGCCCGAAACGAAACGACCGAGCGCGGCGGTTTTGAAAATGTGGCGAGAAGCTGATGCAGTAGCGTTCGATGTGGATTCTACGGTGTGCGTGGATGAAGGCATCGATGAACTGGGAGCTTTTCTCGGCGCCAGGGAGCGCGTAGAGGCGATCACGAAAAAAGCCATGGAAGGCGGGATGGATTTCAGCGAAGCTTTGCAACTTAGACTGGAAGCGATGGCAGTGACGAGCGATAGTTTGAAGGCGTTTGTGTCTCAACACCCGCCGAGGTATTCGAATGGAATTAAAGTTCTCGTCGACTCTTTGCGCGCAAATGGAAAGGAGGTGTTCCTCGTATCGGGTGGTTTCCGACAAATGGTTCATCCCGTTGGCGCTGGATTGAGCGTTCCAACCGCAAACATCCACGCGAATACCATCACTTTCAACGCCGATGGCTCCCTTAAAGGTTTCGACCGCAATGAGTTCCCATCAAAATCGGGCGGTAAAGCAACCGCGGTGAAGCACATCAAGGCGACGCGCGGGTACAAAACCATGGTAATGATTGGTGACGGTGCCACGGATTTAGAAGCGCGCGTCGCCGGTGGTGCCGATATTTTTATCGGTTACGGTGGTGCGCAGCGTCGACCCAAGGTTGAAGCCGAGGCGGATTGGTTTGTCACGGACTTGTTGGTCCTCGCCGAAGCGTTGTCGCAAGAAGCGTAGTCGTCCGTCCCATGATCGAATGATCGTCGCGGTCGACATCTATTAGGGTCGATCGCGTGTCAAAAAATATAATATACGCAATAGTAGCGCAGCGGAGACCACTACCCTCACCTTTCTTAATATCCTCACTTTTCTTTTCATCCTCTCCAGCCACTTCCTGTGTTTGTGACCTAGCGCCACGAGGGGCGGTTCAAATCTTCAGAAATCGACGCGCGTCGCCGCGCGCGCAGGGGCGCTCGGTTCCACATCACCATGGACACCGTAGCCGTACGCGACGGGCTAGCGTCTTCCGATGCGTTCTCGCTCCCGTCGACGAGCGATGCCACGGGGTCAAAAGCCACGGTTTATGGAGAGCTCAAACCGAAGATTGATTTACGAGAAGGCGTCGTGAATGGCGAGAGATTGCGATTCGAGGTGAAATCGTTCTTTGTGAGCGAACAGTTTGAACGGTTAAAATCGCAAATCGCTATGCTGAGAAAGATCCGAGCCGGAGAGAGGTTTTTACCATCCAATCACGAGTACCGAAGAAATAGGATGTGGGAACCGTTCGACATCGGCGTCGCCGCGGCACTGGCTGTCGACGTGAAGTCGTACTTCACGAATGCGGAGTGGATGTACGCATATCGAGAAATGCCGCTGTACGGATCGTATTGCGATGTAAAGATTGCCACCGCTCCAAGGTATGCGTTTGCGAGAAAACGCGATGGAAATGAGCGGGCAGAACTGGTATTGCGAGAAATAGCGACAGGGAATGCCTTGCCAACGCCGGAAGATAGCCTAGAGGCGGAAGTTGATCGGCAACTGCGGGCGAAACGCGCGGAAGAGTTGGCGATGATTGCGAAAGAGTTGCTAGCCCTGGGTGCAGAGGAGAAGGACGACAATTCGCGCTCGGCAAGACGACAGCAATTGCTTATTCGAGAACGTGCTCTGAAACTGGTGGATGTTCAAGCCAAAGTTAGAAATGATGTCGTTGCACAACAGCAGAAAATTATGAGCATGCCTGAGCGCCTGTACAAGAAGATGATTAAGGATGATATCAAACTTCTTATTGACAAAAAGAAACAGGCGGAAAAGAAGGGCAAAGCGGAGTCAACAGAACTGCTGCGAAACATAATTGCTATGCGTAAGCGGATGAATCAAGAATCAAGCACTGCGCGTGACGAACGTACAGTGAGGAATCGAGCAGTTATGAAGTTGCATGAGAAGATGATGCGCGAGTTTGCAAGAAAGGCTCGCGACGATAACTCAGATCGCATGTTACGTTTAGAAGCGCTCAAAGCAAACGATCTTGCAGCCTATCGTGAACTGCTAGCTGAGGCTAAAGGTCGTGAAACCGATATCGCGACCGGAGGTGAAGGCGACAAATATGAGGCGCTCACTCAGTTTTTAGAAGCGACGGAAATGTACTTGACAAAACTTGGTGGTAAAATCGCAGCGGTTAAGATTGAGCAAGCCCGCTCAGAGGCGGCAACTGCAGCTGCTGTCGAAGCAGAAGCGCGCGGTTGCGGCGAAGAAGAAGTTAAATTCATTGCCGAAGAAGCGGCAAAAAATGCGGCTTTGATAGACGGAGAAGCAATTCTAGGTGGTGCAGCGGATGGAGAAGATACCAAGCAGCGATACTACGCGATGGCGCACAGTACGCAGGAGATTATTACGCATCAGCCGCGAATGCTGACCTTTGGACAGCTCCGAGATTATCAAATTGTATCATTACAGTGGATGATTTCGTTGTACAACAATAGATTGAACGGTATTCTTGCGGACGAGATGGGTCTTGGAAAGACCGTGCAAGTGTGCGCGCTGATTGCGTATCTCTTCGAGAGTAAGCAAAATTTCGGTCCGCATTTAATCATCGTTCCAAATGCTGTAATCGTCAATTGGAAAGCGGAAATTAAGCGATGGTTACCAAAGTTGACCACTGTCTTTTACGTGGGGTCGAAGGACGTGCGCGCAAAAATCTTTCAGCAGCAGGTTATTCAACTCAAGTTTAATATTTTAGTCACGTCATATGAATTCATCATGCGTGATCGGGCAAAATTGAGCAAAGTTGCTTGGAAATACATTATCATTGATGAAGCGCAACGGTTGAAGGATCGTGAAGGGCGTCTCAGTAGAGATTTGGATCGATTCAGAGCGCAGCGTCGATTACTGCTCACGGGAACGCCATTGCAAAACGACTTGTCGGAGCTCTGGTCACTTCTCAACCTTCTCCTGCCGGAGGTATTCGATTCCTCGAAAGTGTTTCGCGAATGGTTTGGAAGCAACAAAGCGGGCGATCAAAGTAGTGAACCGGGTGATGAAGATTGGATCGAACGAGAGAAGAAAGTGATTGTTATCAGTCGCTTGCACCAAATTCTTGAACCGTTCATGTTACGTCGCCTCGTTCAAGATGTCGAGAGTAAGCTTCCGCCGAGGATCACAGTCGTCATTCACTGCCCATTTAGCGCTTTCCAATCCTCGGTGTACGATTGGGTTCGCAAAACTGCGTCTATTCGAGTCGAGCCCGGCACTCGTATGGGTCTGGCCGCGCAACAAAATTTCCGTGGCTACCTACCAGTCCAAAATCGAGCCATGGAGCTTCGAAAGTTGTGCAACCATCCGTCGCTGTCCTACCCTCCCGAGCGTGGTGGCGATTTTCATGGTCCGAATATCGTGCGCGCTTGCGGTAAACTTTGGATATTAGATCGGCTATTGGTCAAGTTGCAACGTTCTGGTCACCGCGTGTTGCTATTCTGTACCATGACTAAGTTGCTCGATTTGTTGGAAGTCTACTTACAGTGGCGTTGGACGACTCCCGACGGCAAAGATATGAAATACTGTCGAATTGATGGTATGACGTCGTTGGAACAGCGCGAGGTTGCGATAAACGCCTTCAACGCCCCACATAGCGAAAAATTCATATTTTTGCTTTCCATCCGAGCCGCGGGTCGCGGTTTAAACCTTCAAACTGCGGACACGGTAGTGGTTTACGATCCCGATCCGAACCCGAAAAATGAAGAACAGGCTATCGCTCGCGCGCATCGCATCGGTCAGACTCGAGAAGTGCGAGTCATTCATTTTGAATCTGTGGATGACGCCCCAGTAGAAAAGGATGCGAAAAGCGAAGCTGGCTGGGGTGGACCCAACAGAGCATACTGTGAATCTCTCGAATCCTCCGTTCGAAATGTTATTCAGCAGCAAAAAATTGAAATGGCTGCCGAAATTGTCGATGCCGGTAGATTTGATGGCCAAACGACGCACGCTGAGAGACGCGAGACGCTCGAGAATCTTCTTCAGCAACAAGCGAATGGTAAACGTGCTGAAGTCAACGTGCCGCCGCTTTCTGAACTCAACCGGAGAATCGCCCGCTCGGAAGACGAGTGGAAACTGTTCAATCGTTTGGATGCAGAGTTAGAGTGGCCAGGCGCGTTGATGAGCTCGAGTGAATGCCCGCCATGGATCAGATACACGCAAGATGAAATCGATCAAGCCATCTTTGCGAATACCAAAGCAGCAAAGTCTAGCGTGGCAGAGATTGATGAGAGCTTAGGGCGAGGGGCGCGTTCGATGAGCAACTTGAAAGTCACGAACTCTGCCGTCTGGTTACAACCCGATCGTGTCGATGGCGATTTTATCGATCGCTCTGGCATCGTCGATAAGGATGGCGATGAAAGCGCAAGTGAAGAGACTATTCCAGAAGACATAGAAGACATCGGCGACATCGAAATAGAAGGCGTCTGGGACGAGGATGATGACGATGGTACGCGAAATGAAGAAGACGACGATACCGCTACGATTGGGACCAAAGATACCTGCGACGACTCTATCGACGAGCAGTCAGATAAACCGCTGCCCAAGATGAAATTTACGTTTGGCGCGAAGCGAACTGTGGACGATGCTTCAGAAAGCATCAAAAGACAGCGCACTGAAAAAGATTAGAAAGAGATCTTACCAGCACGTTTTAATATTACATCCAGCAACCCGTAAACGAATCGTTCAATTCATTTGTTCATATCCACTTCGATCGGACTAGTTTTGCGTTTCTCAGCCGCTTCCAAAAGCTCAAATACTTCCGTCACTAGTCGCTGTGCAGATCTATCCGCCGCAATCGTCGGGATGATGAGCTCACGAAGCAGCTTGCGCTTCGACATTCCTAGTACCTCCGACTGCCACGTCGCGTTTGTTGCACTCAAGCTCAACGGTCCGATGAACTCGTCACAAAGTTCTCGAAGCTGAGCCTCGGCGCCGACAAACATAGTACGTGGATCGTCGCCACATTCGCTTGTCAAGTGACGCACGTAAGCCACCAACCAAGATTTGTATTCGACTTCGGACTTGAGAATGGAAGCACCGGAAACAAGAACCTCTAAGTGCCTACCAGTCTCTCGTTTCGGTAGCTGCCCACTCGTTTGCAGCAAAGCAGCCGGTCCCATGTGCGTCGCCGCTCGCGCTGCCGATATTTGCAATGCTTGAACTTCACCAACACTGCCAGAGGGCCCAGGTTGACGAAGTCGCGAGGTAAACTCGGATTTGAGGAAGCTGTGGTCCGCTAATCTCGCCCAGGCTTGCAAATCCTTATGGAACACGTACGCATGGCCGTTTGTAAAGCTTGCAATCGGCACTCCGCAGTTGGACAATCGTACGTTTGACAGCGCCGCACCCGAGCGCCCGGAATTATGCATTAATACCATAATGTTTTCCCGAAGCGTGCAGGACTCCTTGCCCGGAGTCACGTTCCAAACTAGTAAAAACATATTCGTTGTGACGATCAACAAAGTGTAATCGTCCTGCCCTGACACCAAAAAGGCGACGCGGTTGGGCAGCAATAAGGATGGCATGGACCGTCGTCCAGAAGGAGAATACAACTGCAAGGAGCCATCTTCGAATGCTACAGCAGCGAAGTGCTTGTTACCGCTGACATGGGTTACTCGAAGTTCCGCTCGATCAGTCCACTTCGTCTTGCCCCCGCGCGAGCAAACCAACTCCACCCCGCGGTCAGAATTCTTCGCCTCAAGAAGTAGCGGCATGCGCTCCTCACTATCTTCGTCCGCCTCCAAGTTCGGTGGGATAAGCTGCACGTGAATCGCCCCAGGTGGAGGTGCAGCTGGTAAGGATTGAGATTGCGGCGCTGCCTGCACAGTCGAGGCCACTTGTTGTTGTCGTTGTGGCGTTTCGCTTGGTGCAGACTGCGCCGCTCGTGCCGGCAACTGCGTAGGTGTCAAAGTCAGGCGCTTAGCTACAGGCGCATCGAGCTGGCTTTCGAATCCAGTACCGCCGTTCACAGCCGTTGGTTCTATTCTGCGCTTTAATCCAGCGTCTGCACCAATAGGTTGCGGGTTTGTGGGTAAAGGCTTGAGCTGAACGCGTTGTATGGTGACGGGCGCGCCCGCCGATGGACCTGCGGCGGCGACTGGGACGATGCGGCGACGTCCATCATTACTCACGGTTTCACGCTGAGCCAGTATAGTAGTGGCACTAGATTGCGGGGCGTTAGTGCTTCGGATTGGCGCCTGTTGCACGGGCTGTATGCGTTTGGGCGCCGGAGGTGTCGTCTTGACGTTCATCGACATGACGTCCAGATCCTTGGGCCCTTCAAAACCCAAAAGCGTAGGGTCTTCCAAAATCGGTGCACGATTTTTGCGAATGTCACCGTAAGTCTCCGACAAGAACGACTCCGCCGCGGCTGTATCCAACTTTTCACCGATTTCTGACTCTTCAAACTTGAAACTGCACAACGTTCCATCTGTGCTGCACGCCAACAACGTGTACCCATCCGGGGTCCAGCACAAGTCAACCACGGATTGAGCAAAGCACTTGCGCACGATGCACACCGGTTTTGGTCTGTTCGTGGTCCAAATCGTGAGTTTGCAATCTTGCGAACCGCAAGCGATGACGGTGTGCACGCGATCTTTCTTCTCATCGGTGAACAACACCGGAGAGAAGCGCACCGCCACGACCGGACCTTTGTGCCCGACGAAATCAAAGTTGCTATCCCACGTGCCGCGTTCTAACACAGATGCCGTGTGCGAGGGCTTCTTGTACGAGTTGCACGTCGTCACAGCCTTGCCGTCAGGGCTCCAGCACAAGCGCATCGAGAACGTCGCCCCCATCGATGCCTTGTAAGGGTCCTTCACTTTTGCCACTTGCGTCCAGTCATCCGTGCGCCAGATGATGCACGTCTTGTCATCGCTCTGCGTCGCCAAAAACTTCCCGATCGGGTCCCATGCCACGCCCTTGACAAAACTCGTATGTCCTCGCAGCGTGGTAATCAGCGCCCCGCTTCGGCAATCCCAAATGATTACCAAGTTATCTAACGAGCACGACGCGAGCATGGAATCATCCGGCGACCACGCGATATCGATCACATCCGATGAATGCCCTCGGTACTTCCCCGTGATTGACCAATTCTCTACGTTCGGAGCGTCGCTCGACCCAAACGCGCTCTTCCCCGGTCCGTCGCTCAACGCGTACACTAACACGTTCGTATCCGTCGACCCACTGGCGAGAAATCTCCCGCTTTTTGAGAATCGCACGCAATTCACCGGTCCAAAGTGATCGCTCAAAGTCGCCAGACACTTCGGTGTGCTCTCTTCCGCTTCGAGCTCGCGGTCGAGCACCGGGGCGAGGGCCCATACTTTCACTTTTTGATCGCCCCCCGCGGTGGCGAACCGTTCGCCATCGGGGGCGCAATCGACGGAGAACATCGGCGCTCGTCCGTCGTGTGCGACGAATTCGGGTTTATACACCCGCACCATCCCTCTCGCTCTCGCTTTGTGTGTGTGTGTGTGACGACGCGTTTTTGATCTTCACCCTCACCCGTTCGCCTTTCCCTTCTTCACGCGCGATGTGTGTCGTTCGCGCGATTCAAACGAACGCCTCGACGACCGACGACGACCGAGGGATTGGGGCGACCGACCGATCGATGGAGCGATCGATCGATCGATCGGCGCGACCGACCGATCGATCGATCGATCGATCGATCGTCGCGACCTCCAGGACCTGGGACATTGGACATCGACGACGTGGACGTAACGATTCACCCCATCGCTCCAGAGAGGTGGTGCGAGTTCGATAGGTCCAAAAGATACGCGCGAGATGTCGATCGCGTTGACGAACGGGCGTGGACGAGCGAGGACGATCGCGTTGACGTCGCTCGGGGGAGATGAGCGACGACAAGGAACAAAGATGCGACATGGACGTAGACGTGGAAACACCGAGGGAACGCGCGCGCGCGCGAACGAATGGATGGATGATGACGACGTGGATGAAACCTACGTCACGAGATTCGGTACGGCGAGCGCGACGTCAATGCTCGCGAAAGAATGTTTGAATCGCCGTCGCGCGTGAAAGAGAAAACGAAGAGAAGACTGACGAGAGGAGACGCGCGTTGAGGACAGACGCGCTGACGCGCGTGGAAGACGGAGCGCGAGCGACGTCGAGCGAGCCGTGGACGCCGGATATCATCGATATCGGCACGAAGAGCGCGCGACAGTGGAGTCCAATCGCGTTAGCGTTTTTAGGCGACGCCGTGTGGGAGCTCTATGCGCGGGCGTGGTTATTTAATCCACCGACAAAACCGCTCGATTACGACTTGAAGACGAAGAAACTCGCTCGAGCGGAGGCGCAGGATTGGATATTACGCGCGCTCGTCGACGGCGAAGCGCTGAGCGAGGATGAATTGAGCGTGGTGAAGTGGGGACGGAACGCGGCGTATGGAAACGTCCCCACGAGGCTCCGCGGTAAAGGCAAAGGCGGTCACGGGACGTATCGCAACGCGAGCGCGTTGGAGTGCTTGACGGGGTACCTCTACGTCGCCGACCGCGCGCGCTTGCAGGAAATATGGACCACGTGCGTGGATAGAGAAATTCTAGCCAAAGCCCTCGAGCTCGAGTGAGCACGATGGCGTCGTTTGCAATTTATAGTACATTTATTTCATTCCTCCTTGCTAAACTATTCAATCATTGGCGATGGACCGCGCGGCTTCATCGCTCATCGCTTCAATCGTCTTCCCCATCACCGTCGGCGGCGGCGGAGGTAATTCACGAATAAGTTAACCATCGATAATCCTAGGAACACTGCATATATCACCGCGGCGCTGGCTAAGTTTTCGCTCGCTATGGCGTGTGTCATCCCCGGCGCTTTCCAATCCTCCCCCAAGTAGGCGTACCGCACGTGAAACAAGTGACTCAGTGCGCCGCATATCACCACCCCGAACGTCGATAACCCGAAGCAACACGTCCCAAACAGTGGTGAGGCGAGTATCGAAGCGATTTTGCTCGCCATCGCTCGATCGCGAGCGTCGAACTTTGAGGTGGTACCACACACCTCAACTGGAATCGAGCGCGATAGCGACGAATCGTCACTATCGCGCTCGCTCTGGTCGCTCCGTCGACGACCACCGTCGCTCGCAACGACCGAAAGTATGGAGGCGTAAAGTGAAACCCCGGTCGCGATAGATGTCGCGCTTCGGCGAACGAAGGGGCTGGTGGAACGACCGCGCGCGCGGACGCGCCGCGACGGTGGCTTTGTTGTCCGTCGCGGCGATCGCTTCGTCGCGCGCGACGACGGTGGACGGAGCACAAATATGGGGTCTCGATGAAGTCTACACCGGGATCGGGTACAACCCGACGTTCCCGACGCAATCGTGCGGGCCGTCAAAGGCTGCGAACGCGTTTCGCGAGCCGGGGTGCACGCCGTACGTCAAAGCGACGGATTCCTACGGCGTTGCGGGCGACCCAGGTTTTTCCCCGGCGAAATGGGCGTATAAAGGAAAATCGTTCGGACCACCGTATAACAACGTCGATGGGATGGCGGACTGTACGTACTCGCTGACGTACGCCGAGGCAACGAAGCTCGGTTTGGAACGGTGCTTCTACGCCCCGGATACAGGGGGCGTGCGAACGACAGCGCTGCAGAAAGCTACGGCGAATTTAGGATGGAGCACGATGGGCTGGAAGTTACCGCCTGGTGAGTGGCGGGATAAGCTCCCGGATTATGTTGTATCGGCGTACGAAATTCCACCGTTGCGTTTGGGATTTGAAGAGGGGACATTTTTCCCAAACTGGAAATTGCTGTCGAGCGGAGTGCCGAATTTTGCAGTGGTGAAGACGTGCTTTTTGGAAGCGCACAGCGGTGACTATCAGTTGTGTAGCGGGTATCCAACGTCGAAGCGCGAGCAAACGCACGGGGTACTTCAGGTTCAAAGTATGTCGTTTTCACTCGGGAAGGGCGTTTTGATGTTTGAAGGCAACGGCGGCAACGCGAACGTGGCAGACATTCCCCAAAATCCGTATGAGCTATCGTCGCAAGGTAAGGGGGCGATGGGTGTGTCTTTGACCAGGATTAGTGATGGATATCGGGTGTTAACAAAGTCTATTCGCGCTCGAACATTTTGGGAAACGTATCAATGGAGCGCCGAAGAACTGATGCCATATTATGGAGAAGTTTTCAAACTGGAAATATTTGACTACCGCGATGGTGCTTTTGGCTGGATCGCCGTTGATTCATTCGTCATTCCTCAAGCTCCGGTGATTATTACGCAAGTTACTCCTACGTTTGGCCCTCGCACCGGAGGAACAAGAATTACCATCACAGGCGAAAATTTTGGGAGCTCCGTCGAGGACAAGCTGGCGTTCATTGGTGATAACGAATGCTATGACCTGCGGATGAGTTATGCCCATTGCGCCACCGACAACATCGCTTGCGTCGGTGCTCTAAGTTGTACCGTACCAGCTGGAACGGGAGCAGGCGTTACGGTTGCTGTGGTCATAGGTGATCCCGCAGTCGTGCGAGCTGCAGGACCGCGCGGTGGGTTCCAAGCTGGTTTCTGCGGTGATGAGTCCACCGAGCACCCGTTCTCCAGCTGTATAGTTGCTGATGTCAATCAAGTTACTGGGTTCCGTAAGCGCGGGTTCTCATACTTTGATCCGCCATATGTTACGAGTACACCAATCACGCTCGCCACTCAAGACGCATTATATGAGTATCGCATCACTGCAGCAGATCTGGATACCGACGATGTGTTGGTTTATAGCAAAGTAACGTTGCCAGTATTCCTGAAGTTTGATCCAACCACGCAGTTACTCACAGGAACACCGTTGCGTTCGGACGTGCAGTGCAGGAGTGATAAATGGGAACCAGCAGCGGAGCGCTGCGCATTAGGGGCGACATACGATGTTGAACTTCAAGTCACAGATTCACTTTATACGGTATCGCACAGTTTTCAGCTCACCGTTAGGGCTAATGAAACAGTGCGAGTTACTGACAATTCTTTTCACTGGGAAAATGCGGTTCAGATTTACGAGAAATACCGAAAGGCGATTGATTTAAATTCTCATTTTTATATTGCCGACGCCATGGCACGACGAAACGTCTCCACGATTATTACTGCCATTGTTGGATTCAATTACAGGAACAACTTGAATGAACGAGACGCAACTATCCGAGATGCGCTAATCGCCATCGCATCCGCACAACAAGTCGACGAAGTTCAGGTCAACGCGGCTTTATCATACTTGAAAGCAAACGGATTGGAAGATGTGAACAGCGACATGATTCATGCGCTGAAAGAGCAAGTTGAAATGTACAAACGTCAACTCGCTCCTCGAGGCGCTGCTTCACCCGCATTACAAGGCGTTCATTGGAAAGGTTGGGAAAATTATTTGAAACAGCTTGGTGCGTCGCAGAGCGCAGGCACCAAGGTCTACACCAACATAGACTCTCTGCGCCCTCCACCCAGCGCTTCACACATGCTTTTACTCGAAAAGGCAGTCGTCTTTCAACTAGCGACTCCTTGCCGCACGGCAAACTCAACGCTTGCCAGCGCACACATTGTGTTGTGTGATTTTATTGGTATTTCCGGAGTTCATGACATTTGGCTTGCGTTCGATGACGCTGGAGCATCATTGAAGGACATTGTCGTGACGCCAGACGATTTTGAGCACACAGATCTCATTCAGACCGCATTGTACACACAAGACATACCTGGATTAGTGAACGGCTTGTCAAGACGACTGGTATCGCAATCTGCAAAACTACAGCAGATATCAGATTTAGACCAAAGATACGCGGCGTGGTACGATTCATCAAGTTCAATTCTCATGGTGAATGTAACTCTGAAGGGAAACAGCACGTACGTAGTACTTAAGCTTGATTCATCGTATCCATTTCCTGAGGCTGGGAGTTACGGACTACCAAATGTTACTGTGGTGAGATGCGATCTACTTTCTTACGACGTGGAAAATGCACTTGCGCAACTAAGCGATGACATAACAGTTCACGGGGGTAATCTTACCTCTCGAATAATTCTTTTGGAGACCGAGCTCTTAAAATATGCATCGCGCTGTAAAAACCTGTGCAACAACCACGGACTGTGCTATGATGATTTCATTCCTCCGGTATGTCAATGTAATGAAGGTTATGATGGAGACGACTGCTCACTAGTGATGTGCCCTAATGACTGCAGTGGGAACGGTGCCTGCGATTCTGTGGAAACGTGCGTGTATAATTCTGAGACAGGTGAAACTGATTGCGCAGGAGGTACGGGCAAGTGCTCATGCTACTATCCATATTTTGGAAAAGATTGTTCTTTGAAGTCGTGTCCCAGGAACTACATCGTTTTCGAAGGTAACGCAACCCATCCCTTGGATATTACGCGCGGCACGCAACCGATTAAAGACAAGTACGCGGCTCTTGGACTGGATGTATATAAGGTCCAGCTGAGCGCATCAAATGGCGATATGCCTCCTCCTTGGGCGATTGCGGGCGACGAAACTAGCCAAGCAGATCTTGTTGGAGCAGCTTACGTAGTATTCAGTAGCTCCGAAGACGGCCAAAAAGCGAGAGCGCAGGAACCGTTTTATAGAGACTCAATTCCAAGTCGAGGCAAACCACTTCAAGCGATATACTTTGCTCAAGAATTTAGAAATTTTATTAGGCGCGAGGAGCAGTTGTTGAATCTGTTTGGAAAATCTTCTACTGAATGTAACGCTGCGGGATCTTGTGCACTTGAGACTGGCGAGTGTGACTGCGCAACGCAATATCACGGCAAAGGGTGCGAATTTTCGTACTGCGCAAAGGACTGTTCTGGTCATGGCACGTGTGATGACCTTAGCGGCACCTGCGTATGTGACAAACACTATGTGACCGATGTCATCTATGGATGCGCTCTTGAGAATTTAAATCTCATTTCAACCACATGCGCCGATGAAGCTCTTGATGAAGCTCTTGATGACCAAGGACGATATCGGCGCGTCCCTCTTCACTCGTCATGCTTGTTTGGAACAAAATTGGGAAGTCTGGTTTCTGCCGTTCCGACGTCATTCGTGCGAGATATTAAGGGCAATGTGTGCGCAGATTGCTCTGGCTACTCCCAACAGTACAACAAAAACATCTACTTCTACGAAAACGAACCATGTCAGAATCCGAAGTTGTGCGAACTCAGCACGACGTCGTACGACCACGTTGTACGCGGCATCGGTATGATTCCCGATCCCACCACCGGCTCAAGCCTGACGTTTGATCTCGCCGCAATGCGCACAAAGTTGATTGTGTTCTCCAATTTCACTGCTCGCCCCGGCATCGTGCGCGAATTCTTGGGCGAAATCCTTGATGGCGGTTGCGGTGCTTGCACCATGGACAACCCGCAGTGCGGCGCATCCTTCACAATCGCCCTCGACGGCGTACCCGTGTGGTCATCCGCCATCTTCAACGAGCTCAAAGAAGGCATCTCCATCGACGTCTCCGTCGCGCGATCATTGACCCTCTCCACGTCGACGTACAGAGGGACGTATTGGCGTTCCAACGTCGCCGCTGGCACTAACAATCAAGACAAACCCGCCGTCTGGTGCGATGGCGCCGCTTGGGCCGATGCCGAATTCACGTAACCCCTGTTGTACGCGTCGTTCGCGCTTGTAACACTACGCCTAGCTTTTAGCTTCATCGCTCCGCGTCGGTGCTTTTCTATTCTTTCATTCGCGTCCACGCTTTCGCGCCGCTCTCTCAATTTCCAAAAAAAAATCGACTGCACGACTGGCGGCGGCGTGTTTTTTGCTTTTTCCGTCGTCCATCCTCACACCTCACGCGTCACGATCGCGACGATTGTTTCGCGACGAACGCCAATCTCACGAATTTTGCGTTGACTTTGATTCTCCATCGCTTCTCCGCCGTTGACTTTGTCGACGACATCAAAGCGAGAAACCATGCGCGCGGTCGTCCTCGGGAGACACGCGAATGGCACCTTGCGCGGCGTCGCGTGCATCGCTCGAGCGACGCAAAGTGCGCTCGCGTGCGCGACGCACGACGACGGAGTGGTAACGTACGACATAGAAGATGAACGACGACGACGGACGTGGGCGATCGATCGATCGCACGCTTTAGCCACCGCGGTGACATGCGACGGGGAGACATACTACGCGACGACGACGAGCGAACGAAACGATGGGGAGACGACGTTGTGCGCGTGGAACATCGATGGAGCGGCGAGCGAACGAGCGGTGACGATAAGGGATGCGGCAAAAGAGAGCACGAGAGTGATCACGTTCAAGAACGAAAGTAAAGTGCGAGCACTCGTAGCTGTGACCAAGGGGACGTTGGCGGTGGCGATGAGCGGGGAGACGCAGCTCTTCGATTCGGGCGCACGGTTGCTTCACACGTACGCCGCGAACGATGGTTCGAGGCGCGTGGAAGTCGTCTCGGCGTTACCCGCGTTGGCTGGTGCCCTCGTCGTGAGTACTGATCAAGGATTGAAGAAGCGCAGAATAGCGGCGCTTGTCGAGGGAAAGAGTGAAAAGCGAAATGTGGACAAGGCGTGGGAATTCGACGTCAAACACCCGAATGGGGACGAAAAAGCTCGAGTCGTAACTGCAGCAAGCGATGGAGAGACGTTTATGATACTATGGGACGATGGTCTGTGGGCGCTACACGACGCTGGTGATGGCGAGCTGCGACGTAAGCTCTACCTCAACGGGTTAGACATGAAATCGAGCGAAACAGCTTCTGGGAAGCGCAGTAAGAAGAGCGGAGAATCGCCGATGCTGGATAGCGCCGCGTCTCTAAGTTTGTCTGAAGAATATTACGCCATCGCTGCAAACTCAAAGGAAGAGAACACAGTTCTTGTGGCTGTATTGGATTCGCGCTTCGGCGCCGTGCACTTGGCGGAGGACATTAGCCAAAGCTCCGAGCAAATCGTTGGTAGATCTTCGGGGATTTGCCTCGCTGCTGCTTCGGGTAACCTGGTCGTAGGTCTTTCGGATCAAGTTTTTGCCCTACAGCTCGAGCTCCCGGAGCTGTCTCTGGCGTCTCTCGTCGGTTCGCTCAGCGTACACGCCAAACCAAATTCCAACTCGGCGTCGGTTCGTATATTAGGCGCAGAAGCCAGCGGTGCGTTAGCTCCACCGCAGATCGCCGCCGTGGCACCAAATTGGAAAGTAGACATGTCGAAGTTGAATGGTCATGGAGTGGTTAGTTTAGGAACGTGCGCTGAGAACTGGGACGATAAAGATGTGCAGGCAAAGGAGAAAGAGACGAGAGTGGTTGCGGAAGCGTTGGCAAATGGAAGTAAGAAGGCGATCGCAGCTATGAAACCGTTTCTAGCGACGCTTCCTATTTCTCAAACGATCATAGATGGCGCTCTAAGCGGCGCTTTGAATCATCGATCATGGGAGCCCGTTTCCATGTTGATCGCCGACGGGCACATTTCTGGTTCAACTATGGCGCCGCAGTTAACGGCTGCACTTTTAGAGGAGGACATGCTCGATGAAATCAAGAACTTTTTACTGCACGCCAAGGACGTTTCGGCGCAAGATTTGAGTGCGATATTGGTTACAAGCCTTCAACGAGACGGGAATGAGGCAATCTTGAAGACGCGCGTCGCCGAGGCGAAAAAGGTCGCAATTGCAGCACTCGATGAAGCAGAAAAGTGCGCTGCGGATGAAAACCAGAGTCGAGAAGTCAAGCAAGTGAAGATTGCGCGCGCGAAACTATTAGTCGCCGCGTACAATGGGTTCAAACCTTCGGCACAGGAGCTCCATGTACTCATCGCCCGTCCATTGGATCCGACGTTGAGCACGAGCGTATTGCGACCTCTTCCCAAGGATCAGTGCCTGGCGCTCCTTGAATACCTCCTGATTTGGGCCAAGTTCTACGCCAACTCGGGTGGGTTGTTCGCAACTGTGAACACATTAGGTGAGCCAGGGATTCCTAGCGCTAGCGCCGTCGTATCATGGACTACGGCGCTCCTCGATGCGCAGCTCTCCATGTTTTGTCTTGCGAGCGACGCATCGGCGCTTGTCCGTGAACTCAAAGAATCGTGCTCTATGATGCTCGCGATGATGAAGCCCTTAGCCACGCTCAGAGGTGCACTTCAGCACGTCATTGATCGTTCGCCTTTGCCCGAACAAAGCGGTGTAGTATCCTCGTCGTACACCATCGAAGGAGTTAAATGGTGACCCCGGTGGTGTTTGAATCGCGCGCGACTTTTCGTTGAATACCCACCACTCCACCCCTAGTTCATCTATTTTCTCCACCCCCACCCACGTTTCGTCGTTTTCTCTTCTTTTTCCTTCATCTCTCTCACGAACTCCTTATACCGTTCACCCGTCTCCGTTCCGGTTCGCATGAGCTCTTCGCCCATTCTCATCTTCGCATCCAACGCGCGTTCGTTCTTCCATTTGTCGTACTGCGGACGCCCGTAGACGATCGCCATGACCACCGACGCCGCGATCCACGCCATCGCCCCGCCGTTTCGCACGCCGAACGCGCGGCGCGCGGCGTTCATCATCGTCGACATCGCCCACTCGCGCGGTCGCGTGATTGACGCCACTGCCGACGCGCCTCGGACGCGTATTCGACGCCTCGGAACACGACTCGAGGCGAATGAAGTGCGCTCGAAATTTCCGTCGTCCACTCGTCGGGCGTTATCACACGAGTCGAATTCTATTCGTTCGACTCGTTCGATCGAATGAATGATGGGAATCACAGCTTTGTCGAGATCACGATTCAAGATTCGAGACACCCACAGACGTGAACCCTAGCTCGCGCCGCCGACGCGCGCGTCGTGGCGTCATACGACCGCGCGCGCGCGCGTTGACGACTCTCGACGACGACGACGACGACGACGACGAAGGAGGAAGGA
>Ga0222713_10002292_pt1 | contig 20591 bp, 20 predicted proteins | sample C33_649DmetaG_FD_165061 | JGI IMG/M metagenome (GOLD analysis project Ga0222713, IMG submission 165061) | Estuarine water microbial communities from San Francisco Bay, California, United States - C33_649D | ecosystem: Environmental > Aquatic > Marine > Unclassified | place: USA: California...
CAAAAAGATGGAAAAAATGGTTTTATTATTTACATCCTTCTGATGATGACCAAATAATCGCAGGAGCTGGCACTATGTGTTATGAAGCTTTAATGGAACTAACAAAACGTAACATCAGATCGCCAGATGCAATATTTGCCTCATGTGGAGGTGGGGGGTTACTTGCCGGAACTTATCTTGCTAAAGAATTACTATCACCATCTTCAAAAGTAATCGGCGTAGAACCGGAAGCCGCTAATGACGCTTATAAATCCTTACAATCAGGAGAGATCAAAAGATTCAAAAATTCTCCAAATACTATAGCTGACGGCCTTAGGGCCCTTTCGATCTGCGAAAGAACATTTAATTATTTAAAAAAATTAGATGGTTTTTATACTTGTACCGAAGAATCAATTTACTACTGGACAGCATGGATAATGCAAACAATGAAAGTCACTTGCGAACCATCTGCATCCATTAGTATGGCAGCGGCTTATGAGTGGTTAAAACAAAATAATTCTAAAAAAACAATTCTTATTCTTCTCTCAGGCGGTAATGTGGATCCTACATTTTATATCGATTTATGGAATAAGGATCATTTAGAAATAATACCCAAATAACCCTTTAGTTTAGCAATGAGCATTTCCTCCTAGCAACACTTCCCACTTCAATAATAACTTCGTGGTCAGGTTAAAAAGCACTTCATAATCTCTAATTCGCATCCCCTAATAACGTTCTTTATTAACGTTTTCCCATTCCTCCGATTCTTTGTTTATTTCATATAATTCTATTGTTGCATCAGAGTCTTTCGCTCTTAATAATCCTTTTAATAGTATATCATTTTCTTGATCCGTGGGCAAAATTTTCTCTTTAAAAAAACTAAGAATTTCTTGAACAGATTCATCCTTATAATAATTAGAATTTGCCTCTATTTTTTCAGATAAATTTTTAAATTCTTTTTTATATATATTTTTTGAAAGACTTCGAATGCTTTCTTAGTTTTTAACACTTCTGAACTAATAAGAGACCCTAAATGGCTACACAAATCAATATATAAATGCATTTCTGAATATTCTAGAAGAACTTCATAGTTTAGTTTCAATTCTTCGAAGCAGGTTTTTTCTATAACAGATCTAATAGAATTTAAAACCGATTGTGTAAGCGCTTTTTTTTTCTTCAAACAATAATTGTGCTATTTCAAAAAAATGATCTGGATTTTCATCATTAGGTTGATCAGTATAAGGATTAACAAGTTTTTCAATAACTTTTGCATATGCAAATAGTTTTTCATTAATTAGGTTGATCATTAGCTATGTCTCTATTTATTTCTTCCGTCACTGATTTTAAATTAGTGACACCCCATATTTCTTCAAGATTCGGTGTTATTGATTTAGTTTTCATAAATTGATTATAATTAACTAATGATACTATATAACAACAAATAGCTTAAATAAATCTATGGTTGTTACAGGGCATCTGCCACAATCTTTAGCGCGGCATTTTCAACCCTATTTATTATAATAAATCTTTTTGGTATTAATTTGTTGTGTTAAATGGGAATATTTGGTATAATGGCGACTCAATTAACTCAATCTTGGAATAACAATGGCAAAAGAAGAGCTTCTCCAATTTGATGGTGAAGTATTAGAGCTTCTACCAAACGCTCATTTTAGAGTGGTTCTTGAAAATGGACATCAAATTATAGCTCATACCTCTGGTAAAATGCGTAAAAACCGTATTCGTATTTTGGCTGGCGATAAAGTTAAAGTAGAGATGACACCTTATGATTTGACAAAAGGTAGAGTTATACATCGTAGCTCATAAACCGGTCAAATTTGCGATATACCTATAAAACTAATTCATCATTTTCTGCTATTGCTAAGATTACTTCTTAGTTAATTCATGTATTGATATTTCCACTAAAAATGATTCCGTAATGTATTTTCATAATTTAACTATTTAGTTATTAATTAAATATTTTTAACTACTTGACATAAGTGCTTGTTATTCAATATAAGTAATGAAAACTAAAAGTATAGATAAGCAATGAAAGTACAACCAGTTATATTAGCAGGTGGCAGCGGTTTTCGTTTATGGCCTTTGTCGCAAGAAGGAAAGCCAAAGCAGTTTTTAAAATATTTTGATAATTTAAGTTCATTTCAAAATTCAATAATTCGTAATAGTTATTTAGGCATACCTTTAATAGTAGCAAATATAATTCATCAAGATATCATTACTACACAGCTAAAAGAAATAAACGCTCAAGCTAAAATAATATTTGAATATGATCAAAAAAATACAGCAACATCTGCAATAGCTGCATCATACTATGCAAAACACCAAGGATTTGATACTATAATTCTTATTCCATCGGATCATCATGTAGATGATCCAATAAATTATAGACATGTACTAAATAAGGCAATATCAGCTATTAAAAAATATAAATTTGTTACAATAGGAGTGGCGCCAACATATCCTAATAAAAATTTGGGGTATATTAAAACTGGTAAAAAAATCGATCAAGATCTTTATTTAGCAACTAAATTCATTGAAAAACCAGATAAAGAATTAGCCAAAAAATTGATTGATTCATCAGAATATTTATGGAATTCCGGTATTTATTTTTTTGAAATAAATTATATTTTAGAACTTGCGAATAAATTTATTCCATTAATAAATAAAAAATTATTAAATTCTTATAATGATGAGTTGATTTTTAATGATGTAATTAAATTAAATGAAGAGACGTATAAGGACCTTCCATCAGTATCTTTTGACAAAGCTATTTCCGAAAATTTGGAACAAATAGCATTGGTTAAAGCAACTTTCAAATGGAATGATCTTGGTACTTGGGAATCAATTTGGAATCTTGATAAAGATCATGAAAATCAAAATAATATACAAGGTAAGGGTGAAGTAATTGTTCATAATGTAGAAGATTCTTATATTAATTCTGATGCAAAAAAAACTGTAGCTATTGATCTAAAAAATATAGTGATTGTTTTTAAAAATGGTGAACTTCTTGTAGCTGATAAGAAATCGACAGAAATAGTAAAACAATTAATTACAGATCTTGACTGAGTAATATTGCAATAATTATTGTCTAATTGGGAAGGTTTAAAAAACAAATTTAGACTAGGTATTTTTGTTGAAATGATCAAAAATACTCTGGTAATAGCTGTTGAAAACGGCTAGAATACAGCTAATAATAAAGAGCATAATACAAATATAATGACTAGAATTTCTCCAAAAGTTGACATTGCCTTCAAGAAGATCTTCGGAGTGGAAGAGAATAAGGACTTACTTATTTCGCTGATAAACTCAATTGTTGGTGAGGAAGATCAGGTTAAAGATGTTACTCTGCTTAATCCATATAATCCAAAAAACTTTAAAACCGATAAATTATCGATATTAGATATTAAAGCAAGAGGAATGGATGGCAAAAAATTCAATATTGAAATACAAATTAGCGATGAGGCTGATTACGACAAAAGAGCATTATATTACTGGGCAAAACTCTATACCGAGCAATTAAAAGCTGCTGAAGGTTATGAAAAACTATCGAAGGCGATAGAAATTCATATACTTAATTTTACTTCTATCCCAGAAACAAAAAATTATCATAATATCTTTCATATCAAAGAAAAAAACACAGGTTTACTATATTTTAAAGATCTAGAACTTCACACTATTGAATTAAACAAATTTAACAGCGGAGCTAGTGAAGATCTTTCAGATCTTGTGGCAAAGATTAAGACATCATTAGACATATGGATCGCCTTTCTAACAAGGAATGATTTGCTAAAAATTGACAATTTACCAAAAGAACTAAATGATAATAATCTTAAAAAAGCTCTTGAAGTTTTAAATGTTATGAATTTCAGTTCCGAGGAACGTGAACTTTATGATGATCACTTAAAATGGTGAATGATTGAGGCTAATACTCTAAAAAAAGCAGAAAATAAAGCTAGAGAAGAAGGTATTGTTATCGGAGAAACTAGAGGCATTGAAAAAGGAATTGAGAAAGTGGCAATTTCTATGTTAAAACAAAAGATAGATGATTCTTTGATTCAATCAGTTACCGGTTTTTCTCAAGACGAATTAGACAAACTTAAAAATAAACAATGATTTTGCAAATCAAGACCAGCACAACTTAATCTTATAATAATTTTCAACTCTTCATTCTTATCAAGAAGCCTAAACATGAGCTAAAAAAAGGAATAATTATACAATTTTGGAAAAGAATCTGGAGCTATGATTATGTCATCATTCGACCATTTTACAACATATTCATTATATTAACAAAACCTTAACTGAGTAATTTTAGCTTCGCATCTTTATTTACTTAAATATAGATGCGAAAAAATGACTTCACTATTTATATGAAACAATATATGGTTTTCTGAAATTAATAATAATATTTTTATGAATACGAAATTACGCACTTATTTTATAGGTGTTGCATGGTTTATACTAAGCTTAGTCAGTAGTTCGATAAATGACGTAATATCAAAATATGTAGGTTTAAGACTCCATAGTTATGAAATTACTTTTCTTAGATTCTTTTTTGGTACGGTGACTTTGATTCCCTTTATATGGTACTACGGTAGCAATACACTCAAAACTAGTCGACCTTTTGTTCATTTTGTTAGAGGGGGATTATTATTTTTAGGGATGGCAGGATGGACTTATGGTCTTAGTATAGCACCTGTAACAACTGGCACTGTTATTACTTTTACTATTCCTATTTTTGTACTAATCCTTGGTGTATTTTTCTTAAGTGAGAATATAATTTGGCAAAGATGGTTAGTAACAATTGTTGCTTTTATAGGAATAGCTATAACTCTAGATCTTAATGCCGAAGATTTTAATCCGGAAATATTAATATTTGTTATATCGGCTGTTGGTTTTGCTATTTTAGATATTTTTAACAAAAAAATTGTGATCAAAGAATCAATGATAAGTATGTTGTTTTACTCAGCAATGATAACAACAATATTAGCATGCCCTTTTGCAATTTATTATTGGATTACACCAACCATTAATGAACTAATATTATTATTTATTCTTGGAATGAGCGCCAATTTAATTTTATTTTTTATTCTCAAAGCTTTTACTTATGCAGATGCAACTGCATTGATGCCTTATAGATATCTTGAATTAATTATGTCAGCTGGGATTGCTTATATAGTATTTTTAGAAATCCCTAGTACTTCAACTATTTACGGGGCACTAATAGTGATACCCTCAACATTATTTATTATTTATTCAGAAAAAAAAGAATTCAATAGGCAGGATAAGGAGGGTAAATCTTGAAGAGCAAAATGAATAAGCACAAATTAATTTTAACAAGTGGTATTGCCAATAGTTTCGAATGGTATGATTACGCATTGTTTGGTCATTTTGCTCCGGTAATTGGACAAAAATTCTTTCCTAGTAATGATCCTAGCACATCATTACTTTATGCATTTTTGGTTTTTGCTATTGGGTTTCTGATGAGACCAATAGGAGGTATCTTTTTTGGAATAATTGGTGATAAATTCGGACGTAGAGCTGCTCTTAGCGCTTCTATTATTTGTATGGCATTTCCTACTGCTGCTATAGCTATTTTACCAACTTATGAAACAGCTGGTATAGTTGCAACAAGTATGATGATATTAGTCAGAATGTTACAAGGTTTATCGATGGGAGGGGCGCTAACAGGATCAATATCTTTTGTAATTGAACATAGTGAAAAAAATCAAAGGGGTTTTATTTCTAGTTTTTCAATGTCCAGTATTTGCATAGGTATTTTATTAGGTTCTTTAGTATTTTATTTAACAACATCTATTTTCACACCTGAACAATTTGATTCTTGGGCTTGGAGATTACCATTTTTAATTGGAGTATTGATTTTTTTTGCTGGTATTTATATTAAGAAACATACAGCTGAAACTCCTTTATTTCTTGATAGTCAAGTAAATGGTAAAATGGAAAAAAATCCATTGAAATTTGTATTTAAAAATCACTTTTTTGATATGATAATTTCAATTTTGATTAATGGAACAGGATCAGTAATATTTTATGTTGAATCTATATATTTGATATCGTACTTAAAAATACATAGAGGATTTGATGAAAATGAAGTAAGTAATTTAGTAAATATTTGTTATATTATTATGATAATAGTAACTATTTTTGGAGGATGGCTTTCTGATAAAATAGGGAGAAAAAGAATATTTGTTATTAACTTATTACTTATAATTTTTAGCGCTAGATTTTTGTTTGAATCTTTTGAATTTGGAAATTTCAATTCTATTATTATAGCGCAAATTATTATTGCAATTTTAGCTTCTATGTATATAGGTCCAGAGCCAGCTCTTCAGGCTGAGTTATATCCAACCAGTGTAAGAAGTACAGCTCTTTCAATTTCTTATAATACTGCCACAAGTGTTTTTGGTGGCACAGCTCCCTACATAATGGAGTCTTTAGTCCAAAAAGGTACTATAAAATCAGGTGCTATTTATATTATAATATGTGCTATTCTTAGTTTAATAGCTTTATATTTTTATGTTGATAAATCGGAAAAAAATCAAAAACTATAATATGTTAAATTACACAAGTTTTAAGTTAAAAAGCTATAATGCAAAAATATTTATAAATTAAAATCAAATAAATATGCCAAATAAATTATCACTAACTCCTTTAATTTTATTAGATGAGACTCAATTAATAAAAAAACTATTGCCTAAATTTAAATTTCCTGCTGCTCAACAACAATTAATTATCACAAGAGCTCAAGAATTTATTGCCTCAATTAAATCAAATAAAAATTTTTCTATCGAAGAATTTATTAATAAATTTAGTCTTTCTACAGATGAAGGTGTAGCACTAATGTGTTTAGCAGAAAGTTTGCTGAGGATACCAGATTTACAAATAAGCAAAGAATTTGTGAGTGATAAATTATCTAATAAATCTTGGGAGGCTTTTTTATTCAAGAAATCAAAATCATTTAAAACTGTATTTTCTTCCTTTGGCATCTATTTTTCTGGAAAATTTACGGATATTGTTAAATCAGATAATATTTTGGTGAGATTAATTGACAGATTCGGTCAACCAATTTTTTTAAAAACTTTAAGACAAGCAATTATATATCTCAGTAAATCATTTGTATTTGCTGAGAATATAGAAGATGCTTTAGGAAAAACAAAAGATTCCTCAAATTATAGATTTGCTTTTGATTTACTTGGTGAATCAGCAAGAACAAAGAAGCAATCAGAAAAATATTATACCGATTACATCGATGCAATAGATTCTATAGCTAAAAGTTTTGCTAAAAAAGAAGATGAATTTGCTGATGTAACGTCAAGACCAAATTTATCAGTTAAATTGACTGCTTTATATCCAAGATTTGAATATGCAAAATTGCCTGATATAAGGCAAGAATTAATGCCAAAAATCATTAATTTAATAAACAAAATCAAAGAGAATAAACTAACAATAACTTTTGACGCAGAAGAATCTTTTAGACTAGATGCTTATATTACATTTTTAAGCGAAGTAATAGAGCAACCAATTTTGAAAGATTTCAATGGTATTGGTCTTGTAGTACAAGCTTATCAAACTAGGAGTTATAGTTTAATAGAAGATATTATTTCATTAGCAAAAAAAGTTAATAAAATAATATCTATAAGATTGGTAAAAGGTGCATATTGGGATACTGAGATTAAACATGCTCAAATTAATGGTTTAGCACGCTATCCAGTTTTTACAAAAAAGGAGTATACTGATGCAAATTATATTGCCTGTGCTAAGTTAATGTTAGAAAATAATGATTATATATATCCACAATTTGCCACTCATAACGCTTTAACTATTTCAACAATAATGGAAATGACTGAGAATAAACCTCATGAGTTTCAAAAGCTTTATGGTATGGGAGATGCTTTGCATTCTCATTTAGTGAATAATAATAAAGCAAATGTAAGAATTTATGCTCCTGTAGGCAAATCAGATGATTTACTTGCTTATTTGATGCGTAGATTATTAGAAAATGGGGCAAATAGTAATTTTGTAAACAAAGTAATTTCAGCAGAGGTTCCCCTCTCTGAGCTAAGCTTTAATTTACATGATAAAATTTTAAGTTTATTAGATACCGGTAATAAGCTTCCTTTACCAGAAAATATTTATCCAAACAGGAAAAACGCTATGGGTTATGATTTAGGATACAAAACAAATTACTACTATATTCAGGAAAAAGTTGCTAGTTATTTCTCAAATACCTATAAAGTAGGTTCAATAATAGATGGTAAGGAAACCAAAACATTGAAAAATTCAAATGAATGTTTTTGTCCAGCAAAAATTGCTGAGAAATTATCAGATGTTTATTTTGCTACTTCTGCTGAGATAACACAATCAGTAGATTCTGCTTACCAAGAATTTCATAATTGGAGCAAAACTAAAGTAGAAGTAAGAGCAAAGATTTTAGAAAAAATATCTCATTATATAGAAGATAATAAATTTGAATTATATTCTCTACTTATCAAAGAAGGTGGTAAATCAATTCATGATGCTATAAATGAAACAATCGAGGCAATTGATTTTTGTAGATATTATGCAATTCAAGCAAAACTAATTTTGCGTGATAAGACTCTTCCTGGTCCTACTGGAGAAAGAAATATACTTTCAATGCATGCTAGAGGGGTTTTTGTTTGTATCAGTCCATGGAATTTTCCACTTGCAATATTTGTAGGACAGATAGTAGCAGCATTAGTTGTAGGAAATACTGTAATAGCAAAGCCAGCTGGGCAAACATGTGTTATTGCTAATTTTGTAGTGAAATTAATGCATAAAGCAGGAATACCTAAATCTGCTTTACAGTTAAATATTACTTCTGGTAGTAATATCAGTAAATATCTATTAAGTGATAAGAGAATTGCTGGAGTGGTATTTACTGGTTCTTGTGAGACATCCAAGGCTATTAATATAACATTAGCTAATCGCGATAATGGCATAATTCCATTAATTGCTGAAACAGGTGGACAAAATGCCATGATAGTTGATAGTTCCGCTCTTCTTGAACAAGTAACAGACGATGTTCTTGCTTCTGCATTTTTTTCAGCAGGACAAAGATGCTCAGCCTTGCGCGTGCTTTATGTACAAGAAGAGATATATGATAATTTATATAATTTAATAAAAGAAGCCACAGAAACACTCAAAATTGGAGATACAGTTGATTTTAGTAATGATATAGGCGCGGTAATTGATAAAAATTCCTATGATAATTTGAGTAAACATATTGATTATATGGAAAAACTAGGTTTTAATATTTATGCTCATCCGCAAAAAAATAATTTAAAAGATGGCAATTATTTTTACCCTCACATTATAGAAATTAATTCAATTAATGATCTACCAGCTGAGAATTTTGGACCAATATTACATATCATAAAGTATAAAAGTAAAGATTTAGATATAATTATTGATGAAATCAATAATTATGGTTTTGGATTGACCTTTGGAATCCATAGTAGAATTGAAGAAAAAATAGAATATTTAAGATCAAGAATTAAAGCTGGTAATATTTACGTAAATAGGTCAATTGTTGGTGCTAAAGTAGAATCACAACCTTTTGGTGGAGAGAATAAGTCTGGCACAGGATTTAAGGCTGGTGGTCCACATTATTTACTAAAATTTCTTGTTGAAAGAACAACATCTTTTAATCTTACAGCAATAGGTGGAAATATAGATTTGCTAAAAGGTTAGAGTAATTTATTACTAAACGTAGATTCCATTTACATTTATTGATTTTTGTAATATTTTTACTTGGTTATAGCTACTTTTTTGGATTTAAAGCACCTGTAGCTCAATTGGATAGAGTTTTGCCCTCCGAAGGCAGAGGTTGTTGGTTCGAATCCAATCAGGTGCACCATTTTGAATTTTAAAAATTACAATTAGATAAAAAAATGTCTGAAATATTACTTGGTAAAGATGTTAAATATAAAGATTTTTATGATAATTCTTTGTTATTTCCCATAAAAAGGAGTTTGAATAGAAATAAAATTATTACTCAACCAGAGCTTCCATTTAATGGTTATGATTTATGGAATTGTTATGAATTATCATGGCTGAATCTGAAAGGTAAACCAGAAGTAAGAATTTTGCATTTTGTTATATCAGCTAATTCAGAGTATTTAATTGAATCAAAATCTATTAAATTATACTTAAATTCTTTTAATAATACTAAATTCACAAACGAAATTCAAGTATTGGATCTTATTACAAAAGATTTGAGTAGTGTTTCTGGATTATCAGTTGAAGTATCAATGCATCCATTAGATTATTATCAAAAACAACCTCTTAGTCTTTTTGAGGGAACATTACTTGATGAAATTGATGTAGAAATTTTTGATTATGAAGTTAATTCTGATTTATTAAAAATAGATTTTAATGCAACTGATAATGTTATAGAAGAAACTTTATACTCAAATTTACTAAAATCTAACTGTCTTGTTACTAATCAACCTGACTGGGCATCTGTACAAATAAAATATAAAGGTAGAAAAATAAATCATGCATCATTGCTGAAATACTTAATTTCTTATAGAAATCATAATGGTTTTCACGAAGATTGCATAGAACATATATTTATTGATATATTAGAAAACTGCAAACCACAAGAACTAACTATTTATGCAAAATATACTAGAAGAGGCGGTGTTGATATTAATCCTTTTAGAACAAACTTGAAGCTACAAAATACAGAAATTATAAAAATTCGTGATATAAGGCAATAATACATAAGTTATTGCCTTTAGATTTTAATAATTCTATCCAATTAAAGCTTTCATAGTTCTGCCTATTTCTGCTGGTGATTTTGAAATCACTATACCAGCACTCTGCAAAGCTTCAAATTTATCCTCTGCAGAACCTTTGCCACCAGAAATTATTGCCCCAGCATGACCCATTCTTTTACCGGGAGGAGCGGTAACACCTGCTATAAAACCTACTATTGGTTTTTTTATTTTAGATTTTTTAACAAATTCTGCTGCTTCCTCTTCAGCAGATCCACCAATTTCACCAATCATTATAATACTTTGTGTATGTTCATCGCGCAAAAATAAATCTATACAATCAATAAAGTTAGTACCATTAATTGGATCACCACCAATTCCAACACAAGTAGATTGACCAAGCCCCTCAGCTGTTGTTTGTGCAACTGCTTCATATGTGAGAGTGCCAGATCTTGAGACTATCCCTACTGTACCTTTTTTGTGAATATGACCAGGCATAATACCAATCTTACATTCACCTGGTGTTATAACACCAGGGCAATTAGGACCTATTAGCCTTGTTTTTGATCCTACCAAGGCTCTTTTTACTCTTAACATATCAATGGCAGCTATGCCTTCAGTAATACAAATTACTAATTCAATTTCTGCGTCTATTGCTTCTAATATAGAGTCTGCGGCAAATGGAGGTGGAACATAAATAACACTAGCATTGGCTGCAGTTCTATCTACAGCCTCTTGAACAGTATTATATACAGAAAGATCAAGATGTGTTTGACCACCTTTACCAGGCGTAACCCCTCCTACCATTTTCGTACCATACTCTATTGCTTGCCCAGAATGAAATGTTCCTTGAGAACCTGTAAAACCTTGACAAATAACTCTTGTTTCTTTGTGAATTAATATAGACATTTTCTTCCTATTTTATATAGCTTTTACAATTTTTTCAGCAGCGTCAGCTAAATCATTTGCTGCGATTATTTTCAATCCTGAATTTGCTAGTATTTGTTTGCCAAGCTCAAAATTTGTACCAGCTAACCTAACTACAAGCGGAACATTCAGCTTTACATCTTTTGCGGCAGCTACTATACCCTCTGCAATGATATCACAACGCATAATACCACCAAATATATTAACCAATATACCTTTTACAGCACTATCAGACATTATAATTTTAAAAGCTTCGGTTACTCTTTCTTTGTCAGCTCCTCCGCCAACATCAAGAAAATTAGCGGGAGATGCGCCATATAATTTTATGATGTCCATAGTTGCCATTGCAAGACCTGCTCCATTTACCATGCAACCAATATTACCATCCATGCGCACGTAGCTTAAGGAGGATTTGCTTGCTCTGGTTTCTAAAGGATCTTCTTCATCCTCATCTCTAAGCGCAGCGATTTCTGGATGTTTAAATAAAGCATTATCATCAAAATTAATTTTTGCATCAAGGGCAAGTAAATTTCCTTCATTAGTCACAACCAGTGGATTGATTTCTATTTGAGAAGCATCTGTAGCTACAAAAGCATTATAAGTTGATTCAACTATTTTTATCATTTGCTTTGCTTGATCGCCAGAAAAACCTAATCTAAAGGCAATATTACGGCAATGAAAAGGTTGAATTCCCATAGCTGGGTCAACTGAAATTTTTATTATTTTTTCTGGATTAAGCGAAGCCACTTCTTCAATATCAACACCGCCTTCTGTTGATGCCATAAAAGTAATTCTGCTTTTTGATCTATCGAGTATAACGCTAAAATAATATTCTTTAGCAATGTTGCAACCAGATTCAATATATATTCTTCTGACTATTTGACCAGCTGGGCCAGTTTGGTGGGTAATCAATTTTGTACCAATCAAGCTATGAGCTATTTTCTTTGCATCTTTCTTGTTTTTAACAACTTTAACTCCACCAGCTTTACCTCTTCCGCCAGCATGAATTTGAGCTTTAACAACGTAAATATCAGCATCAAAATCATTTAGCAAATCATCAACTTCCTCAGCTTTTAAAGCTACAACCCCATGAGAAGTAGGAACTCCATAGTTTTTTAATACTTGTTTTGCTTGATATTCATGAATGTTCATTTTGGTAATTTTATTTTAATATTTGAGTAATTTAATTTTATGTGTGCAAAAATCAAATGTAAACCAAAAAGCGAAAATCTATTAGCTTGTTTAATTTTTTATTACTACAGTATTTGCAATTTTATCATGAGTAGCTCTACCATTTTTATTAACGATCATAGAAAAAATACCAATAATTATAGTAATATACCCAAAAAATCTTTTACAAAGTCGATAAAGAGACGGTCTTGAATAATCATCAAAATCAACAATTTTCATACGCATAACCATTTTACCTGGAGTTGCACCAAATTTATGCCAAAAAAACACAAAATAACCACCCATAAATAAAGAATTTAATAGAAATAATATCCCTATATAACCAAAAAATCTAGTTGCAGAAATATAAGAATTAAATTCCGGTCTCTTAACAGCTTCTGTTATAGCTAGAGTATCGTGAATATTAACAGAAAAATCTAAGAAAAATTGATAAAACATATAGATAAATACGTAACGCGAAATTATATTCATTAGTGGCGTTAAAGCAATGGACAGAATCACTAAATCTATAGTCATGGAAAAAAGTCTTGGTATGAATTTAGGATAGATTATTTGTTTTTGCATGATTTTTATTTTATAGTGTAGTTATTTGTTTTTTGTAGCAAAACCAATTACCTTAAGCAATCTAAAAGTAAAAAATACCGTTAATAAACTACTAAGCAATAAGCCTAGCGACACTTTTAACAATGTACCATCATAAAAATAGCTTGTAAATCCTATAAATAAAGAGCAAAGCAATGATCTAGTTGCCATGATACTTGAAGAAGCCGTACCTTTGATTTTTGGAAAAATATCCAATGATTTTGTAAAAATAATTGGATAAGTTACAGCAGCTCCAATTGCATATATAGCCATAACACTAGTTGTAAGAAAAGATGATTTAGGAAATAGAAGACTTACAAACAGAGCAAAAATTCCAGCAAAAAAGAGTAATATAGTACCATATATTATACAATTCCTTTCTCCAAAATTAGTACTTATACGACCAGAATACATGCTAAAAATAGAAAATACAGAAATGATAACACCTTGATTAATCGCATAATCAATAATTGATAGATTATAAGTTTCTGTGTATAGAAAAGGAGCGCATGTAATAAAGCTCATATACCCACTATAAGTAATGCTTGGTGCCAAAGATAAATATAAAAATTTTTTATCAGTTATTAACAGATGATAATTTCTGAAGATCGCTCTAGTTTCAAGAATTTCTTTTGTTTTTTTTGTTTCAGGTAGTTTAAAATAAAGTACAAACCATGAGATTAAAGATACTAAAGCTATTACCAAGTAATTACCTCTAAAACCTAATAAACCATTGATAAAACCACCCGCAATTGGTGAAATCGACATAAAAATAGTAATCAATGAATTCATAATTCCAATAATTTTAGCTGCCTTATTCGTATCATAAACATCAGCAATCATAGCAAATACTATAACTGCAGAAGTACTCGCACCAAAACCTTGAACAAATCTCGATAAAAGAAGCATTTCAATACTATTTACAAATACGCAAAATATCGCTCCTATTAACATAATTGCATTGCCAATCAGCATCACATTTCTTCTCCCATAACAGTCAGATAATGGACCGTAAAAAACACTTGAAAGGCAAAAACCTAAAAAATTAACTGCTACAGTCATTTGAGTTAGACTATCAGAAATATTAAAATATCTGGAAATATCTGGAAAACTAGGAACTGAAATATCGATTTCAATACAGCAAGTAAGCAAGGAAATAACAAATATAAATGGTAAATTTTTGGTCACAGCTTTAATTAAATTATTAATTTTTGTGGTTAGAACAATTAACTCAGAAACTACAGATTATAATAAGAGTTGAGAAAATAGCATAGTACAAATATATTTTGTAGCAAAATATCATGAAGTCATATAACATTATATAATCATAAGTAAATTAATTTAAAAAAGTAATGATCTATGAAAATCACTGATATACCAGAATTTAAAGACAAAAATAAATTATTAATCATGAAAAGCACAGAAACTGTTGAATCTGCGGTAAAACAAATGGTGAAATATAATTATGGATCAGCAATAGTAATAGATGATAAAAAATTATCCGGAATATTTACAGAGCGTGATTTACTTGTAAAAATTGTTGCAGAAGGCAAGGATTATAAGTCTATTCTTATTGCGGAAGCAATGACAAAGAACGTAAAAACCGCTCATTTAGACGATAACGTATATGACTCAATGCGTAGAATGTCTCAGGGTCGTTTTAGACATTTGCCAGTAGTAGACGATAAAGGTTTCGTAGTTGGTATGATTTCTCAAGGAGATTTTGTTGCCATAACTTGGACCCAATTATTTCAGCAATTTAAGTCTAATACTAAAATGTCTTTTTCTTCAAAAACCCAAATTTGGATGTTTATTATTTCAATATTTACATATCTTGCTTTAATATATTTATTGATAACAAAATTATAAACTAATTCCCGATTTTTCTTTTAAAAGTCTATAATCTTGATATACCTACGCTTAAAAGCTAAAATATAGCAAATCATCTTCTTATAAAATGCCGATTATATAATTAATGACTTTTTTCTAAATTATCCTTATATTGTAGAATTAAAATAAAAATTCACTTTATTAAAGAATATGCTTAGGTTTTTAATTTTTGCAATAAAACTAGCTTTTGTAATATTTTGTTTTGTAGCTATATTTGCACTATTTATTGCTTGGCATTTTAGTAAAGATCTTCCTGACTATTCACAACTTAGGGAATATCACCCTCCTTGCGTCACAAGAATTTATTCATCAGATGGTAAATTAATTGAAGAATACGCAAAAGAGAAGAGAATTTTTGTGCCAATAGATAGTGTTCCTAAATCTCTCGTACAAGCTTTTATATCAGCAGAAGATAAGAATTTTTATACTCATTTAGGCATTGATATATTCAGTATTATTAGAGCAGCATTTGCAAATGTTTTTCATATTATAAACGGTACTAGGTTTGAAGGCGGTTCAACAATTACCCAACAAGTAGTAAAAAACTTTTTATTATCTTCCGAAAGATCAATTGAAAGAAAAGTCAAAGAAGCTATTCTTTCTTACATGCTTTCACAGACATTTTCAAAAGATCAAATTCTTGAATTATATTTGAATCAGCTATTTTTAGGAAAGGGTTATGGTGTTGCAGCTGCTGCTCTTGGTTATTTTAATAAATCAGTAGAAGAACTATCAATTGCGGAATCAGCTTTTTTAGCTTCACTGCCAAAAGCTCCCTCTCAATATGGAGCTGAAAAGAATTATGAAAAAGCACTAGCAAGAAGAAATTATGTAATTGGCAGAATGTATGATGATGGATATATTACTGAAAAAGAAGCTAGAGACTCAATAAAAGAACCCTTAAAACTTATTAAGCAAGATAAAGTACAAACAATGGATGCTGATTATTATGCAGAGCAAGTGCGCTCGGAGGTAATAGGCTTGTTTGGCGAAGAATATTTTTATACAGCTGGTCTTACTATAATCAGTTGCGTTGATTCTAAATTACAAGAAAGAGCTGCTAATTCTCTAAGGTTTGGAATTAAATCTTACGATATAAAGAGAGGTTACAGGGGGGCCATAAAAAATATTTCTTTAGATAATTGGCAAAAGGATTTAGAAATGATACCAAGACCCGTTGGTTTAAGAGATTACAAGCTAGCTGTAGTTTTAAATGTAGAGAATTATGAAGCAAAAATAGGTTTAAAAGATGGTCAGACAGCCTTTATTAAACTTTCTGATATGGCTTGGGTTAAAACAAATTTAAAATCAGTTAAAGATATACTTAAAAATGGCGACATTATAGTAGTTGAAAAAATAAAAAATGACTATAAATTACAACAAATACCAAATGTTAATGGCGGTATAATGGTGGTTGAGCCAAACACTGGTCGTGTGCTTGCAGCAGAAGGAGGGTATGATTATGATATTAGTAAATTTGACAGAACTACTCAAGCAAGAAGACAACCAGGCTCTTTAATCAAACCTTTTGTTTATTTAGCTGCTCTTGAAAATGGTGCAAAACCTAATGATATAATACCAGATTCTCCGATTGAAATTTATCAAGGTGCAGGACTTCCTATATGGAGACCAAAAAACTGGGATAATAAATTTATGGGTTCAATGACTCTGCGCAAGGGGCTTGAAAAGTCACGCAATGGTGTTACAGTTAGAGTTGGACAGATAGCTGGTCTTAAAAAAATTGCAGAGACTTTAAAAAGATTCGGCATTAACGATAACCCTTCAACAAAAATTCCATCGATAGTACTCGGAGCTTTGGAAACTACTCTTGAGAGAATGACAATAGCATATAGTATTATTGCTAATAAGGGACGAAAAGTTACACCGCATTATATTGAGCTAATTAAAGATAGGAAAGGAAATGTCATTTATCGTAGGGATTATGCCGAATGTAACGAGTGCAAAGATTACAAACATGACGAAGCTGGAAATGCTTTACCGCCATTAATTCCGTTGTCATTAGGACATATTATTAGTGATGAGGCAACAAGTTACCAAATTACTTCCATTTTAATGGGAGCAATTCAAAGAGGAACTGGTAGGCAAGCGAGTAAGCTTCCACAGATTATCGCTGGTAAAACCGGCACTAGTAATGATGGCAAAGATACTTGGTTTATTGGTTTTACTCCTAAAATGATAGTTGGAACATATATAGGTTATGATATACCAAAAAGCCTTGGTAAAAGTGCAACTGGTGCAACTATTGCTCTTCCAGTATTTGTAAATTTTATGGAGACGGGTTATAAAGATATTAAATCTGTGGATTTCGAGGTTCCAAAATCCATTAATTTAATTTCCGTGAATTATGAAACAGGTAAACCCTCAACAGAAAAAGGATCAATAATTGAGGCTTTTAAAGCAAATTACTATGATAAAGAGTTAAATAATTTAGAAAAAAAACAGTCAGATGAGTCTTATGATTCTTTTTCTAAATTATATAATGATATTCCAGTAGAAAACGTAGATTCTTCTGATGAGCTTTATTGAATCAATCTTAAATTTTGGTACTCTATTACAGACTCTTCGAAGATTGAGCGAAGACAAGAAGAAGTAATTTTATTTATAACTTGTTGCAATAAATTCAATAATGCAGTAAATTTCAGAAAAGAAAGAATAGATAGATCAACATAAATTTTGAGAAAACAATGCTTAATAAACAAACTATTAAATCTTTTTTTTCTGGGTTTTTAAGTGTTTTTAAGTTTGGATCTGTCAATCTATTGCAAAAAAGCAATAAAGACATTGATACATATGTATTAGATGTAGAAAATTATATTAACACTGCATATATGAAATTAAAAAATGATAATGAAAGAAACTAAAATTTTTTTTGATACTAATAGTCTCAACAAAGGATATAACAACAATAATACTACATCACTTAACAAACAAAGTGAGCTAAAAATACCTAATAATAAATATAAGCATTTACTACCAGATGTAGATATTATGGCTGAGTATGAAGAGATGAGCCCTGGCACTATAAATAAAATTTTTGATATGGCAAAAATAGAGCAAGATCATCGTCATTCTATTGATTTAATTAATATTGAAAATCATACCAAGGCAATAAAAATGGGTCGGATATTTGCCCTTGCTTTAGTTTTAATAATTGCTACTGCTACTGTAATTTTAGCTTCGAGTGGATATTATATAGTCTCTGCAATTTTTTCAATAGCATCATTTGCAACAATAGGCACAGTGTCAATTATTCAATCTGGAAAAAGATTTAATAATAAATTTATCCATAAAAATTATAATCATAATAATAAGATTAATAATTACAAAACGAAAAGCTTTAACCGTTAAGAATCATTCACTTGTAGTTTTTGCTGTTTATAGTTTTTTAAGAAGAGTGAATAGTTTATTTTACTTGATTAAACACTAGCCTCCCTTTTTTACATAGAATAAATTGTACTTAGAAAAATCAAAATCATGGATAAAAAATTAGTAGCTCTTGTTGGAAGACCAAATGTTGGAAAATCTACTTTGTTTAATAGGCTGAGTATAAGAAAAAGAGCTATAGTACACGATCTTCCCGGGGTAACAAGGGATAGGAAATATGCTGATGCTAAAATTGGTCCAATGCTATTTAGGATAGTTGATACACCTGGTCTTGAAGAATCAGAAGAAGGCAAGCTAGAACATCGCATGATGCAGCAAACAATGCAAGCAATAATGGAAGCTGATTTAGTTTGTTTAATTGTTGATAATATATCAGGAATTACTCCAGCCGATAAATTCTTTGCTAATTTTATTAGAAAATATGCTAAAAATTATATAGTAATTGCTAATAAGTCGGAAAAAAGATTTGTCCATGATAAAGAATTTTACACTTTAGGTTTTGGTGACCCAGTGCCAATTTCAGCTGAACATGGGCAAGGTCTTGCTGATTTATATGATGCTATAGCAGCAAAAATAGATACTGAAGATGTTGTAGCTATTTCTAATCCCGAAACTTCAGATTCAGTTCAAATAGTTATAGTCGGTAGACCAAACGCTGGAAAATCTACATTTGTAAATGCTATCTTAGGCGATGAAAGATTACTTACTGGTCCAGAAGCTGGAATTACTAGGGAATCTATAGAAATAGAGTGGAAATATAAAAATCATAGTTTAAAGCTAATAGATACTGCTGGCCTTAGAAAGCGAGCAAATGTAACAAAAAGTCTGGAAAAACTATCTACTGGCGATACAATTGGTAGCATAAAATTTGCTAATACAGTAATTTTGATGCTAGATAGTACCATTGCCTTAGAACATCAAGATTTATCAATTGCTAATTATGTAATTGAAGAAGGTAGGAGTCTGGTTATCGCTGTAAATAAATGGGATTTAATAAAATTAAGACGAGATTATGAAAAGGAATTTACTTATAAATTAGAAAAATTGCTTCCTCAAGTTAAAGGTATTCCGGTAGTTTTTATGTCTGCAATAAATCAAGATAAAACGAATGAAGTGCTAGACAAAGCGATTGAAATTTACAATCTATGGAATAAGAAAATAACGACTAGTAAGCTTAATGAATGGCTTGCTTTTGCAACACAAAACCATCCACTACCTATTCAGAAAAAATTAGGTCGCAGGGTAAGACTTAAATATGTTACTCAAATTAAGTCTAGACCTCCAACTTTTAAATTCTTTTCGAATGATCCAGATAGCATCACAGAAGCTTATACAAAATATTTGCTTAATTCATTAAGAGAAAGCTTTTCCATGCCAGGGGTACCGATAAGAATGTATTTTGCTAAAACTGATAACCCTTATAGTAAAAAGTAAAGACTCAATCATAATTAAATAGCAACACTTGTATTTTAAGTCATATTGATTAGCTAACCCTAAAAAAGAAGCTTAATTTGTTCTTAAAATACAAAGCATGATTAATTTAGTTCAAGTTATAGATATGACAAATCCTTTGATTTTAAAACGCAAATTTAGGATAAGGAGAGTTTAGAATTAGATGTAAACTGTTCTTAGATAGGTTAATTTAGTAAGAGCATAGCTAACAATGTAAGCAATGATATGAACTAAAAAATTGAGAGGTGATCTATAAGGTGGCCCAATTTGTCTAGACTAAAAAATCAAAATTTAGAGATATAATTTTCGTTATAATTTTAGCCAATAATATTTGTTAAATACACCTGCTCTGGAGTTAAATATTCCAAAGATTAATGCATTCTTTTTTGA
>Ga0222713_10002293_pt1 | contig 20564 bp, 23 predicted proteins | sample C33_649DmetaG_FD_165061 | JGI IMG/M metagenome (GOLD analysis project Ga0222713, IMG submission 165061) | Estuarine water microbial communities from San Francisco Bay, California, United States - C33_649D | ecosystem: Environmental > Aquatic > Marine > Unclassified | place: USA: California...
CAGTTACTTTAGTCTCCCAGATAAAATCAACACCTTTAGACACTAAATAATCGTACCAATTTTTACCAATCTCGTGTAGATAATCTGTACCAACGTGCCATACTGGAAATAATCGCAAACCGAAATATGGTTTAATAAAATCTGGTTCTGCTTGAGGATCTGAGCATTGTACTTCCTCTGGTTTAGGGTGGAAGCGTTTGAAATTGGTAATTACCTGATCAAACAATTCCATTGCTTTTTCTTCACCACAATACTTAGACATATGACCTCCGATAGCAGTGTGGTAAGTTAGTTTACCATCACTCCAACCACCAGCACCTAAAAATCCTTCCATTACTTCGGAATATTTTCGGTTGTATGGGTCTTTACCCATATCAATGATAGTGATCATTTCACCAGGATAACCATTGTCTACTAGTTTAGTAGCAGCATTAACGCCTGCTACTCCAGCTCCTACGATTACGATTTTTTCCATCATTTACTTTTAATTTTTAACCCCTAAATATACGAATGATATGTTAGGAGATCAAGTTATTGGGGCCACAGCTCCCAGAAAATTTAACTTGAATCGACTGGCTATGAATCAGTCTAAATGTATTTTGAGTAATAGATTGCCTGTGCCTTTTATTACTCTGTGCCACTCGTGACGTGGTATAAATATATGACCTTCAAATGGAATAGGCAAGGAATTGTCAAATTGGAATTTCCAATCTGTTTCTCTTAGAATTTCAAGGGTGCGGTCTTCATCATCGCGATGCCACATTAACTCGATTGGGTCAATGTCTTGGAAAAATTCTCTAATGATGTATTTGTTGTTGATTTCTATATCAACATATGGTTTATCACCAGAAACCTGAGAAGTTTGATTTGAGTCCGAGTAATTTTGCATAACGTGGTAATCTACAGCTCCAGTATGAAGCTTTAGTTTTATCTTTCTTTTGAGCACAATTGTGACGTGCGGCAAATGCTTTACGTGCTTTTGGGTTATTGATTTTTGCTCTTAAACCACCTGAACCAAAACGTACAGTTTTAATTTTCTTGGTTTTAGGGTCGCGGACATATACTTTATAAGCTTTACCACCTGAAGCAGAGCGCATTGGTTTACCAATTTTTTTCTTTTCTTCTTCGTTGATTTCTGCTTCTGTAAGTTCCATAGGAAAATCTAAAGGAACTTGAACACCTTCAACTAATGCAAAATGGCCGAGATCTGTTTCAGTTAATACCTCTAAATCATCACCTTGCACCTCAATAATATTACGAGTGTAAAGTGCGCGGGCTTCAGCCCATAAATTGAAATACTTATCCGAACCTGCACGGTATACGTGCTCTGTAAGAGGTCGTGCGTTATCTAAGTGATATTTTAATCCTTCAGAAAGGATTTCTTTTGGTGCTAAACTTTCGTTTAACACTACAGGCTTTGAAGCACTACAAGTTCCACATCCACAGCTACACATATCTATAAATATTAAGAGGCTTTAACAAATACTGCACTATCATTAGTGCTTGATGAAGCATAGTTAATTAAATCATTAACAATTTCTTCAGGGTCATCTGAATTAGCTATAGAATTAACTACTTCTAAGGCTAAGTATTTTGATACTCTGTAAAGTAAGTTTTGGTTAGGTGTTTTTTTAGGATTGTCATAATTTATTTCAAAATCAGCACTATCCAAACCTTCAGTTGAATCCCATAATTTTTTAAATCTAGCTTTAAATTCGGGATCGTCGTTAATTACTTGAGTTTTAATTTCTTCTGGTGGGGTAAGTTGAATATCATTATCGCTTAATGCTTTTTTAATCATAGAATATCCTACTTTACCTCCAGCAGCTTTTTTACCTATAATCTCACCCATAAATCCAGTTAAACCACTAAAGTTTCTAAATTCAATAGCAGCATCATCAAATAAAACATAGGTTTTAGCAGCATTAGCTCTAGGATCTATACCTTTGTATTCATATCTACTTGTTTCTGCTTGGGGATCGTTAAATACCTTTAAAGAAGCATTTTTGCCTGCTTTTTTAAGTGATACTCCAATTATTTTACCTTCATTATATTTACTTAATAATAAAGAATTTATTTCTTCTAGAGTATCAGGCCATGTAATGTTCATCTCATCAGGTGATACCATCCAAATGTCAGCTGGGCTCCATTTGTTAATATCACTTATACCTACTTCTTTTAGTTTAGGTTTAACTGCTGATTCTAAGTTCTTAACCCATTCAGATCCTCTATGTTGAATAAAAGGACCACTATAGGCTGAAGCTAGAGTATTTGCTATACTAACACTTGAAGTTAACCATCCTGGATTAGTAAGTAATAATTCAGCAGCTCCTTCAAAGTCAGTAACATCTGTTTTAGATTTTGAGCCTTGAATTGATTTTTCTGTAATATCTTCTTCAGTAATATTTCCTGATGATGAATATCTAATAGCATTAGCTATGGCTTGGGCTGATTCTGCTTTAGCAGTTAATTCAGCTCCACCTCTCATACCCCCACCTCCACCAAATTCAGCAGTTTTCTTTAAGTTAGATGTAGTGATTTTATTACCATCTTTATCTACTAAAGTAATAGGGGTAGTAATTTGAGTTTTACCTTCTAATTGACCAATAACTTCTTCTTTATTATCAACTATAAATGTTTCTCCAGAATTTAATTCTAATTCTTCATCATTTTGAATCTTTTTTATTAGAATTTCAATTCTTGGGGTTTTAACACCACCTGGTAAGGTTGCGTCTTTACTTAATTCGGTGGGGGACAAAGCTGTTTCTTCAATTGTTACTTCTTCTCCTAGGATTTTGCTTAATAGTGATTCAAGTAAAAGAATATCCTGTTCATTTTTCATGTCAGGATATCCTTTATCGAATTTGTAAGCGAACTTACGAAAGAATTTATCAAAAACGTCCATTAAACTTCTGTATCTACTGTTACATCTACTTCTTCAGCTCCACCACCTCCAGCAGTATCACCGCCTCCAGGTGCAGCAGCTTCAGAACCACCTCCACTATCACTACCTGGGAAGGAACCTCCACCACCTGTTGAATATGAAGCTTCATCTTGTTCACCCATAATGTTAGGGGCACCATGTCTCAAAATACGAGAAATTGCTTGTTCACAATTTTCTTGTTCATTTAGATTGAGTAAATAATATTTTTTACCTTCTACTTCAGCAATCCAACTTCTAGTATTGTATACTAAATAAAAGTTTTCACCGTTTTTAAGGTTGATGCGGAATGTAGTTGGTTTTGGAGCTACCCAATCAATTGAAGCTAAGAAAACATCGAATTGTGGGCCGAGTAGGTCTACAATGATGTCCTTTAGTTCTGGGAATTTGGTGAGTTCGTCGTATTTTTCAGCTGTAATGTCTACAAGCTTTTTCTCACCATAAACCGTTTTGACTAAAAGTTTAATTTTTTCTCTTAGTTCCGATTTTTTCATTATCTAGCTTGTTGTTTTTTAGTTGGGCCTTTACCACCACCTTTTGCTTTGTAGTTAGCTACAGCACCTGCAATAGCAGTAGCTGCTTTTTTAGATTTACCTTGTTTTTCTAATTTACCAACAAGTTTTTCGAATGATTCGTCTACTGATTCAGAGGTTGTTTTACCTGGGAGGATTACAAGTCTTTTGGTTTTTGCACCATTCCAAGTTCTCCCATCACCACCGTCTTTAAATTCAAATTGGGGGAAACCTTTTTGTATTTGGTCATAGAATCCAATTGCTTTATCACCTACTAAGTCGGCTACGACTCTATCGTCTTCAGAGTATAGAAAAACGTCTTTTGAATCCATAGTTCCATCAGCAGGTTTTTTATTTAATACTACTTCACCTTTTACTAATTCGACATCAGCACCCATTTTTTTAAACCCTAAATATAGTTGTTTAGCTACATTTTTAAGTTCTAAATTACTAGCTGCACTTTCGTCTAATTCAGCTGTTGCTTTTTTAAAGTAACCTTTTGGTAAACCTTCTTCAACACCTACATTATCTAAAGTGCCTGACATATCAATAACGTCTACAGCAGCATCGATTTCTGGTTCTTTGATTTCAAAATCAAGATAGTGTTTAGCACCTACTAAGTTATTTTTAGCTGTGATAACTTTAGCTTGCCACCAATGTGGAAAATCAACCTCACCTTTACCTTCAAACTCATCTACCATTTGGTAAAGTTCCATAGCGTATTTTCCAATACGGTATAGATCAGCTTTTAGCATGTGTGGTTCGTTGTCTTGGTGACCTAAATCTAGATCTTCTTCTAAACTTGGATCTTCGTAATCAGCATCTTCTAAATCAACTTCAAAGTCTTTAAGAGAAACTACAATAGTTTGACCACCCACGTTTACGGCTACAGAGCCGTTTCTTATAAGATTTTGGTGATCTTCGTCTGTTAAAACAACAGCTTGTTTTAGCTCATCGATAACGCCTCTACCTTTTAAGATATCGGCTTTGGTCACTTTACCATCACCTGTTAAGTCAGGAAATTCTTTTTTTTCTGGGATTGGTTGGCTTAAAGCAGCTTTAACCATTTCTCTAAGTTTATTTTGTTCCATGTCTTGTTCAGCTAATTTTTTGGCTAGGTTTGTTGCGCGACCATACATTACTTTCTCAGCGTCAGCACCATATTTTTTAACTAAGTTGCGCTTATTTTTCTTCATACTCATGATGAGATCTTCGCGCTTGGCTAATTCTGCTTTTGAAAGTTTTTTTTCGTTGAGCATTTTTTATTTAGTCAAGTGTAACGTCAGCAAACCACTTGATATCACCACTTGGTAATAATTCAATTTTGATATCAGGATTACCTTCTAACGTAGCTTTACCACCAATTTCATCTAAGTAAGATGAAAGAGCAATAAACTGATCAGCATCTTCATATTGTTCGCTATCACCATATTCATCTTTTTCCCATACACCTGTTGTAGGGCCTTCAGCGTCTTGAGGTACGCTAAAATTATACAAAGCTGAGATGTAATCCTCAAATTGAGAGATGTTTTCTTTTAGTAAGCGACCTTCAGCGAGGTATTTTCTTAAATCGAAGTTATCCATTTTATTTTATTTTTTGTCTTCAGCAATTGAAGCAGCTCTGTAGTCTTTAGTGAGTTTTTTAATTTCACCTAAAGCTTTACGAGCACGTCCGTGTGCTGCTTTTGATGTTTTTGAATGTTCAGTTGAGAACTCGACCCATAATTCGGCCATTTGCTTATAAATTTCGTTTGATTCCATGTTTATAGATTTTATTATTTAATTTTGTTCCACATTGGGAATATTGATTCGTTTAAAGATTCTTTAAGACCAGCCATTTTAGCAACATTTGGAAGGGCTTCGAGAGCATCGCTATTGTTTTTGAGGAAGTTTTGAGCCCAATCCATGCCTGGGGTGATATCGTCACGGAATTGTTTTTTAACTTCCATGTAGTCTTCGATACTCATTTTTTCAATTTCATCTTTCTTTCTTACTGTGTCTTTGTGGTCATGAGAGCCATTTCCACCACCATTATAAAAAATCCAATCTTTAATCCCATTAAGAATTTCTATGTCTTTTTTCTTTTGTTCTTCAGCTTTCTTTTTACCACCGCCAAATAAGCCAAATAATTCGTTTACTTCTTCTTCAAGTCCTAAACCAGCTTCCATTTCTGCAGTTGATTTTTCTGAGTCGATGTTTACATCAAGCTCACCATCACCTTCTTCAATACCTTGTGGGTTTGGAGCATCACCTGCAACTACGAAGTCACGAGTAAAGAAAGTGATTGTATTACCAACCTGAGTGATGAACTTTTGGTCACCAAACTCTTCGGCTTCAGCTCTTAAAGTTTCAAGGGTGTCTAAGATTTTTCTTGTAGCACTAGGAAGTGAAGATAAAGAAACAATTTTCTTATCTACTACGATTGAATCGTTAGCTGTTTCTACTTCTTCGTCGTCAGCAGATAAGTCAGTATCAGCAGCATCGATTTCTTCGCCAGCGTCTATATCAACGTCTTCTTCGTCTTTAACTTTAACTTTAACTTTAACGTCTTCTTCTTCAGCTTCGGCTACTACTTCTTCTTCAGAAAGACGAGCTAATAACTCGTCGAGGTCTTCTTCACCTTCAGCCATATATGGATCTACTACGTCGCCGTCAGCTTTTTCAGCTAAGAAAGCGGCTTTGATCATTTCTTTTAATTCAGATTTTTTCATTGCAATGTATATTGAGTATATGTGATAAATATGTTATTTTTTGTGATACGTACCCTTTTTGTACTTAGCTTTGTTAGTATTGGAAACAAATTGTTTTCCTTTACGAGACGCAGCTGCTTTTTTGCGAGATGTTTTAGCTCTTTCTGCTTTAGTTAGTGATTGGGCTTTTTTCTTAGGCAAACAACGTGTTGTAGCATCGCCTTTTTTCATTGTACCACAAGGGCCGGTAATATTACCAGCCGTATCAATTCTCACCCACTCTTCTTTTTTGAACCAATCGCGGAGAGATTCTTGAATTATTTCTTGTAGACGTTCGTGTGTCATCCTTTCATTTGACCTTTACATACCTTAACAGCACGACCTGAAAGGTAGGCGGATGATTTTTCACCAGCAGCCATTCTCTTTTTAAGGTATGCTTTACCTTTTGGGCAAAGTTCCTCGTTTAGGTTTTCTCCTAATTGTTTTGTTTCGTCAATGTCTTGAACAATTTTCATTAAAATTTTGTTCATTACGTCTGGTGTAAGGCCTTTAGTTTTACCGTCTGGGAATTCAGGATCGTCTTTTAAGTATTTTGAGTAGCCTTCAACTTCTTGAATTTCAGCTTCTGGGTCTAAATTTTTATAAACGTCTCTAACTGCTTTTTTTAAGATTTCAATAGCTTCACCTTTATCAGCTTTTGATGTAAAGAATTTAGCTGCGATATCACGAGCCATTCTTTCAATTTTATCTTTAGGAACTAACATCTTTTCGTCTAATTCCTCTTTAGGTGGAACTAAAGTTTCATAATCGTCCATTGATAATACACCTCTTGCTTTTACAGCTTCGATAGCGCGTTCAGCTACCTCGTGTAAATCCATATCATCGCCAGCGTCTTCTCTAGCGAATTCAAGTAAACGGATAAATAAAGGAACGTCTACGGCAATGATGTCTGGGATATCGTTTGATACATTGGTTTCGGCTTCACCAATTCCTTTTAAAAAGAATTCTTTAATTTTTTGTAAATCTTCCATTATTTCATCATTTTAGATAATTCGGGATTCTTTGAAGCGTAATAACGGAACAATGCTTTACCTAAAGTACCTTTAACTTTATCAGAAACATATTGTTTAAATGGTAAACCTTCTAAATCAGCGTCAATTAAAGCATTAAGCTCTTTTTGCATTTCACTTGATTTATTAGCTTGACCCTCATATTTGTCAGCAATAGTTTTAATGCTTGCTTTATGTTTATCTAAGATTTCTCTTGCTTTAGCTGTAGCAGATGAAAGAGCTTCGGGTGAGTCTGGGTAGTAATCGTCTTTAACTTCATTTACAGATTCTTCTATGCCTAATTCAGCATGAAGAACTTCCATAAAATTATTATAGTTGTGAGTGCCATAATCTTCTCTTAAGATTTTAGCTACAGCTTTTGCAAAATCAGAGTATGAAGTATCCTCAGGAATTACTTTTCCTAACTCGTTGGCGAGGCTTTCGCTTAGGTGCCTGTTCAATAGATTGTTCTTCATCCACCTGCTCGTGTCGAATTTGTCCATCAGTATTTTTTTTAGTTTCGTTTACAATTTCTTCGATAACGGGTTCTAAAGAAGGTTCACCACTCATTTTTACTTTAATTTGTGGTTTTTCTTCTTTTTGTTCTTCTACTTGTGGAGGATCTACTTGAACTTGGTATGTGTCTTTAACATACTTGGGTCCACCATACATTCTTCTATATTCTCCTAAGTTAAATTTCATATATATAAATATTAAAAAATTTACTATTGTTTCAAAGATTCGAGGTATTCAATAGTTTCTTGCATACTTTTATAAGCTAGTTCTTTATTTATACCACCTTTCCAATTTTCAACATCACCAGCTTCAGTTACAAATCCTTGATTTGATGATGTAAGCATATCTTCAGCCCAACTTTTATATTCCTGAATGAAATCTTCTACAGCATTATTAACCATTGCTTTTTTCCAGTCATCCCATAAACCATTTAGTTTTAGTTCGTGTTCAAAATCAACATGACAATTAAAACAACGTCTATAGTTGTTCCAAAATAATTTATCGTTATTACTTTTCATTACTTTTTTACAAGAAGGACAAAACATTGGCATAGCTAATGATTTTGCTTTATCTAATTTAGTAATGTTTTGTTTAATACCATCCTTAATAGTCCACTCACGACCACTTTCAGTCCAAATATCACCTTCTTGACGGTGTTCTTGTTTTTTAGAATAACCAGTACCTACGGTTGTTTTTTCTCCGTATTTACCAGTCATAATATTTCTTAGTCGTTGTACGTCTTTTTCAACAAATTGTTTTTTTAAAACGTTATCTTTCATAAACCTAATTCTTTTAAATCTTGTATAACCTGACTTGCTGATTTATAGTGGATACCTATACCACCTTTAGATTTCCAAGCATCAATTGTATCTTGTCTATCATCAATCAAAATGTAATTTTGATGTGAAAATTTAGCTTTGTTTTTAGCAGCTGCAAAATAGATTTTTTTCATATTGGGTAAACGCTTAACCCAATCTAATTTACCTAAAATTGATTCATTAACGTCTCTATCATAACGTAATTCTTCTGGGAAGTCGAAATTTACTGCTGGGGCTGTTAGCACATATGGGTTGTATGGAGCAATAAAGTCCCATAATTCTTTTCCACCTGGTTGCCAGTCTAAGTTAGCCCAAAATGATTCTTCACTAATATCTTTATCTTTTAGACCTTGTCTAAATGCTTTCCAAAATTCTTTTTTTTCTTGAACATCAGCATGGTGAGTTTCTTTACCAGTTAATTCTTTGTATCCTTTATCAAAGTCAACTAATACACCATCCATGTCACAAAATATAACGGGCTTTTTCAATAGTTTTTTTTCTTCAGTTTCTTCAAATAAGGGTAAAGCTAATGCTTTATTTCGTTTTCTCCAAAGATTAAGTATTTCTTCTTTATCTTCGGCACTAATAGGTTGAGTGGCTAAATAAGCTGCTATTACGTCTTTAAATGGACGTCTTGATTTTTTAGCTTTGTAATATAAACCTTGAAGCATTGCATCTACTTCTTTTTCTAATTTAAAGTATTCTTTTTTAGGAAGTAGATCCATTTTGATCATCTTACGAAGCATAGAATCATCAGATAATTGCTTTCCACTGCGTACATTAGCACCATCTTGAGTTAAATGTTCAAGTTCGTGTCTAATAACGTCTTTTAAATCGAATGAAACTGTTTGCCAGTCTATATCTTTTGGAATTTTAAAGCGAACTGAAAGAAGTGGTTGGATTTCATCTCCCTCATCATCAAATCCAGCATTTGCACCTCCATCTACTGTATAGGTGTCTTCTGTATATGTAGCCTGAACATTAAAATCAAATTCAAAATCATCAGATATAATATCTGAGTCTTCATCTTCAGGGCCTATTGTAAATGTTTCATCTACTACTTTTCTATTTACATCATATCCATCTTTTATTACCCCAAAGGCTAAACGTGACAGTTGGTTTGTAAATTTATCGTAGCGACCTTCATTTAAAGGTTCTTCATCTAAACGAGCTAATTCATAAGCAAAAGCATTTAGACCGAATGGGTCTTTTACTTTTTTTTCTTGTAAACTATCAGTCCAATTTCTAAAAGCGATATTACCTTCCTCGTATGCTTCTCTTTCAATACTATCTAAGTGGTCGTCTTCAGTAGTGTTTGTAGTAGTAATATTACCTAATCTATCTTCTAGATTTTGGATGTGATGTATCATTTCATGTGCGTAAGAACGCACAATATCTTTGGGATGACGCCCTTGAGTATATAGGACAATGAGTTGCTCGTTAGGATCGTAGTATGCGGTTTTACCGAAGAAATCTTGTGAATTGTCTACGTCACTATCTATAACTTTAAGGCCAGGTAATGGTTCAATTTTGTAACCTTTATCAATCATGTGTTTAGTTAATTGTCCACATTTTTCAATAAGATCTACTGTGTTAGTATGAGCCATATGTTCTTTGAGAATAGATTTATCTACAATGTTGTAAATTTCTTCTTTTTCACCTGGTGGTACTTCATCTGGGAGGAATGTAAGGAATGCTTCTTTATCTCCCTTTGATGCTGCTTTACGAGCGTTAGTTCCACTAACTTCAGGGTCTGAAGTGGAAATTACTTTAACTTCTAGGTTAGGGTATTTGTCTTCTACCCCTTTAGTTCTAGCAGCAACGTCTTGTAAATCATCTTGTCTACCTTCACGATACCCAATTACAAAATAAACTTCTTCTGTTGGGTGATCTTTAGCATATCTTAATACATCGCGAATAGGTTGAGATGAAGGGACAATTTTAACTTTAGGACCTAATACTTCTGTGTAAATATCCCAAATAGCTAGGGATGCTTCTTGGGTAAGACCATCTCGAACACCACCACCTACATAGATAATAAATTCATCAATTTCAGGAAATTCTTTTAATGCTTTTTTTACTAAGTTAAAGTGTCCTTTAATAGGAGGTTTAAAACCACCACCATATACAGCAGTGACTCTTCTATCATCTTCTAATAAAGGGTGGATAAGTTCTTTAACTAATTGATTCACGATGCTAAGAATGACTTTAATTTTTGTTGTGCTTCTTCAGCGCTTACTACTTGTTGAACTGCTTTAGTAACGTTTTCTTTTGACATTAAATCACGAACTTCATCTTCAAGTTTTTCTCTTTGAGCAATAGAGCGTGCTTGTTCTTTTTCTGATTTTTCTTTAGTATCAGTAGGAATATAAGGTTTAATATATTGATCAATAATATCCTCTAAGTCTCTAGCGTCTACTAATTTTTTATCTTTTGTAGTAGCAACAAAATTATTACCAAATAAATCTAAATATGGAATAAAATTTTTAGTTACATTAGCCCATGTTTGCATTACAATAGAAGGCATTAAGCTTCTATCTTCACCTCCTGAGCGGTCAAATCTATCTTCGTTTTTACGTAATGATTTTTCTAATGAAGCATAAACGTAAACCATAAACACTTCATAGCCAGCAGCTTCTAATTTTTCTTTTAGTTGTTTTGTTTTATTATATGAAGCAGCAGTACCATCGATTACGATATCTTCTCTATTTTGAATTTCTTGATCTAATTTTTGTTGATATGATTTTTGAGCAGCTTGCATTGCTTTGGCAGCTTTACTTCTACCTTCAGAGTCTGCTTTTTTTAGATCTAATGATACACCTGATGCTTTTAGATTAGTAATAAAGTCATCATCAATGTTTAATACTTTGAGTCCACTGATAATGTCACCTACAATAGATGATTTACCAGCGCCTGGGGCACCAGCTAAAATAATAGCTTTAGGAGCACCTTGTGCTTCTTTTAAAAGTTCCATAAGTGAAATCATAAACGCGCGTTTATAATAAATATTAAAGCTTTCTTTTAACTGATGTTCTAAATTCCGTAAAAATTGGTTTGTGAGTTGGGTTTTCTAAATCAAAAAGTTTCTTAACTGTTTTGAATATATCTAAATTTTCCTCCTGAGAGCGTTTAGATTCATAGATTTCCCATCCCTTACCTTGCATAGATCCGTCTTTCGGACCACGCTTAGATGATTTAAGCCATAAAACTCCAGTGCGGTCAACCGATTTGCCGTAGCATTCTTCATAGCACTTAGCATAGATAGCTGTTTGTAAATCGTATGTAGTTTGTAAATTATTTGACGTTTTAAAGTCAATAACCCACAATTCACCCTCGATCTCGCAAACCATATCACAAGTACCAGCTACCTTAAGTTGGTCGGAGAACAAGTGGACCTCCGTTTCGATCAATTTAGGATCATAAGTCTCCCAAAAATCAACGAAACGAAGGAACATTTGCCATACATCTGGGTTGTATGATGGGTTTCCGAGCGAGTTTAAAAAGTTTAATTCTTTACCGTTAAGATAGTCTTCAATCATTTCATGTACTTGAGTACCTTCTTCACCTGCTTTTTTAACAATGTGTTCAGATGAATAACCTACTTTTTTAAGCCAGTCTTCAAAGAATTTACCTTTTGGATAGTATTGTAAAACATATGTAATTGAAGGATAGTATTTACCATTACGTCTGTAATAACGTGAATCTGGCATAGTAATTTGCTTTGCATCCTCCGAGATCTCTAAGATACGGTTGTAAGAATGTTTGATGTTTCTCTTACTCATACTAATTGTAATTTTTTAGCCATTAAATCGTATTGAGATAATGGATGTGTATTTTGAATTAAGGTAGTAATAGCTTTGAATCCCATTTCACTTGGGTCTTTTTCTTCTAAATCAACTAAATATACTTCTTTACCTTCATTCATTAACTGTTCACAAAACTTAACGGAAACTTTTTGAGCGTCCTTATCTAAAGCTATATATATTTTTTCTACTTGTGAAGTAACAATTTTCTTCATTAATTCTCTTTGAATATGCTTTCCTAAAAGTGGAATAGCATTTCGTTTGATAGCTAAAGCATCAAACATACCCTCACACAATACTAAAGGAGAAGACCAATTGATAAACAATTCAAATGGCACCATATCCTTACTCATTGGTGGATTTTTATATTTTACTGGGGAGTGTGGGTTAAAATTACGAGCAACAAAATAATTTAGAGTTCCTTCGTGAGAATACGACGGTATAACAATCATATAATCGTAAACACCGCCATCGCAATAACCAATATTGTAGCGCAGTATATCCGATTTAGTTACACCTCTACGCTTTAGGTAAGATAGTGCTTGTCTACCTTTGATATCGGATTTTGTAAGTTCAAGTAGCGATTTGAATTCCTTAGGTAAATCAATCGCTTCAATTTTTTGAACACGATCTGTATAATTGTCGTTTGAGATATGTTTTCTAATCTCAGTAATCTTGTCTTCTGGGGCTTTAGCTTGCTTGAATAAAATGGCTAAATTAGTTCCTTTTTTACCACAAACCCAACAATGCCAAGGATTACCCTTGACAGCGTCATCAAAATTAATTTCGAGTTTTGGTTTAGTATGATGGCAAAAGGGGCAGTGGTATGCTTGATTACCACGAGCAGTAGGTTTTCCTATCCCCAAAACCGAATTTACAATATTAACTAATAGATGGTTTACCATATAGGTGAATATACGAAATAAATTTCGCTACTCAAAGTCTTTTCTAAAAAACTTACCTAAAATGTTGTCGTTAAAATATTCATTTGGTTTTTGTAATACCTCATAAATGAATAATGCTTTTGTTTCCTCGTAAGTTAATAACTTTTTATTTGGAACACACGTTAAAATTTCACGTCTAAAATCTGATTGTTTACCTTCTTTAATTAGCGCCATAATTTCTTTATGGGAACCATAGTAGGTTTTCCAATCCGATTCTGAAATAACTTGTTTGTAGGTTGGTCTACGTCCTTTTTCACCTTCGTAAATAGCCAAATCTTTTTTAGTTAATTTAGCTTTACGAGTAAATTGTAGGACTTTTTTTCCTATATAAATTTTTCCTGAAGGTTTATGGATAACTCTGTAAACAAAACCAAAGGTTTGAGGAGGTAAATCCTCAATCGAAGTTATTTCTTCGCCTTTATAATACCACATATTTTAGTGTTTGGTTATTATGTTGTAGATGTTAACACCCATCTAGACTGATTAGTAGCAGCTCCAATTGTCAATCCTGTGAGATATACAAAAGTTGCTGTTTGGTTTATACCAATAGTTTTATTAGCTACTCCTAATACAAATCGGTTTGAAGCTGAGGATGCTGTATCTTCTTGGGAGAATGTTACGTTAGCACTTGTAGTATTAGCTATAACAATAAGACGTCCTGAGGTACCATTTGCAAATCCGTTTATATCAATACCTCCATCTCCAGTAAGCTTAAATAAAGATTCAGATCCTAAGTTGTAATTGTTTATATCACCAGATTCACTATCAGCAGGGATATTATCACCTTCACTTAAAGTAACGTTTCCTGAAAATGATGTACCACTTGAACCAGATGAACCTGATGTACCTGAAGTGCCATTAATACCTGAAAGGCCTGATGTGCCTGAAGAACCTGAGGTACCAGAAGTTGTACCAAAGAAAGATATACCTGAAGTTCCTGAAGTACCATTTATACCTGAAAGACCTGAAGTACCGGATGAACCTGAACTGCCTGATGTACCGCTTGAACCAGATGAACCGGAAGTTCCACTTGAACCAGATGTTCCTGATGAACCTGAAGATCCACTAGTTCCTGATGTACCTGATGTACCATTAATACCACTTAAACCAGAAGTACCTGAAGAGCCACTTGTGCCAGATGAGCCTGATGAACCAGAAGTTCCTGATGAGCCTGAAGAACCACTTGTACCTGATGAACCACTTGAACCTGATGTTCCTGAAGTACCTGAAGTTCCGTTAATACCTGAAAGACCTGATGTACCTGATGAGCCTGAGCTACCTGATGTACCACTTGATCCAGATGAACCTGAGGTACCTGATGAACCGGAGGTACCTGATGAACCTGAAGATCCACTAGTTCCTGAAGTACCTGAAGTACCATTTATACCTGAAAGACCTGATGTACCTGATGAGCCTGAGCTACCTGATGTGCCTGAAGAGCCGGATGATCCACTAGTACCTGAAGTACCATTGCCTGAGGTACCTGAAGATCCACTAGTTCCTGAAGTACCTGAAGTACCATTAATGCCACTTAAACCTGAAGTACCACTTGAACCAGATGAACCTGAAGAACCACTTGTACCTGAAGAACCTGAAGAACCACTTGTACCTGAAGAACCTGAGGTTCCTGATGAACCTGATGAACCGCTAGTACCTGATGAGCCTGATGTTCCATTAATACCACTTAAACCTGATGTACCTGATGAGCCTGATGAACCGCTTGATCCTGAAGTACCAGATGTACCAGATGTACCATTAATTCCTGAAGTACCAGATGAACCACTTGAACCTGAAGTGCCCGATGAACCTGAAGATCCACTAGTGCCTGATGTTCCTGAAGTTCCACTTGAACCTGATGAACCGCTTGATCCTGAAGTACCTGAAGTACCAGATGTTCCTGATGTAAATGATGTTGCAGCGCCCCAAGCCCTTAATTCTCCTGTAGAATTGTTACGAACTATTATATTATATCCTGTAGCAGGTTCGGGAGCATCTAAAATGTCTTCGTTATATAATGAACCGCTAATAGTTAAACTACCACTAATTTCAATATCATAGCTAGCTTCACCTGTAAATGCTTCTACAGACTGAGAAACATGCCATGCGTTAATAGTATAACTCTGATCTATTTGATCGCTTCCTGAGTTAAAAATGTCTAGTAGTCTATTGGTTCCTTTTGCCATGATTTATTACCTATCTATGTTTATAAATATAGTAGTATCTGTTGTTCTTGAGGTAGGAAGTGGTTGTGATAGTTTTCCTACAGCTAATAAATTTTGGGCATCATCATATAAACCTACGGTTGTAACATAAGGAGCAAAATAAGAACTAGTTGCAAAATTATATATAGTACCATCTAATGAAGATGATATTATACTAGGGTTTTGAGAAAAGTTAAATTCATTTTCTCTAATAGTAGCTTTATATTGAGTTTCATAAATTGTTAATGAACTTGAAAATGAACAAGTTGCATTAGTAGATAAGAAATCTTCTAAACTTAAACCACCTCCATATATTCCTACTCCATATGATGAAGTTCCATATCCTTCTGGGGCTGGAGGTTGGTTATCAGTTAGGTATGTAAAAGTAGCTATACCGTGAGTGTATATAATATTACCTACATATGTACCATTATTATATAAATTACCATTTCCATCATCAGTAATAATATGTGTTATATTATCTGTATCAGTTAATTGGTATATAAATGAATTTGGTTGGATATAATCACCCCATAAACGGGAAGGGATAGATAAAACTCCAATTACATCATTAGATTCAGTAGGCCAATACCTAACAATGTCAGTACTTTGTAAATAATTTTCAAATCTGCCTACTGAGTTAGAACTTCCAATATAGACATCTCCTGCTGTGTTTTCACCAGGGAACAAACTTTGGGTTTGTAATGGTGAACCATGGGATGAAGTAGTAAAGTTAGAATAATATAATTCTTTAATTGAATTATAAATTAGTACTTGGTATTGGGTAGATAAAGTACCAGTAGTATCTTGATTAGTTAGAAAATTACCATTGATACCTTCAAATCTGTCGATTTGTACATCAAAGTTAGAAAATTCGCTTACCGGAAAGGTAAAACTTTTGTTCACCTCAAAGGGTGAAACTATAATATCTTGAGATAGAAATTGTTTGTAAGCGCTCATTCATTTTAGAAATCTAGCTTAACGCGAATTAATGCTTCTTTAGTAAAGTCTTTTTGCAATGGTCTTGATAGTTTAGCTACAGCTAATAGTTCATTAGTATCGTTATATAATCCTACAGTTGTAATATAAGTAGTAGGATTATTGATAAATGATGGGAATAAAACTTCACCAGTTGAACCCGAAATAAATGATGGGTTTTCAGAATAGTTATATTGTGAACTTCTAGGTCTTACAAAAATGTAATCTGAGGTAATTGTTTCTGATGAATTAGCTGTAAATGAAGCTCCACCTTTGATTGCTTCATAAATTTTTCTTGGGTTTTGACCATTAGAGTTTGAACCTGTAGTTGGGTTTAAGCTAATACCTCCACCAGCAGGAAGTGAACCTAAAGCTCTTGGGTTTAAGATATAAGTAGCAATATCAGGGAGGAACCAACCATATGAACCTGAGGCGTCTGAATATCCTTGGTTGTTTCTTCCTGTAAATACCGTACCAGCTGAACCTGATACTAATTGGAATACTCTACCAGCATCATTGAATTGGACAGAAGTAACAACATTACTATCATCAGTTAAAGAAATTATACCACCTAAAGAACTTGAAATAAATAAAGTAGTTGAACCAGCAAGTAATGATTCTTTATAACGGTTTCTATCTACTGATATAACCCAAAAATCTGATGAGGTTACTCCACCAAAAGCAAACTGAGCGTTTTCATCACCTAATACTAATGATCTATATTGACCATAAATTGTTGATGAATATGATTTACCATTTACAGCAGCATTATATAATTCACTACCACTGCCTAATTGGTTACCATAAGTAACTGCAAATTCTAAAGATGAAGTTGCGGCATTAGAAAATACATTTAAATAATAATTTCCTGATGCTCCAGCAGCTTGAGTTGATGATGTAAAAAAGGTGGAGATAGTAGGAATTTCACTATCAGTCCATAATCCTGCTGTAATACTATCAGCTGATACTACAAAATCTCCTGCTTCTAATCTATTAAATGACATAATTTATACTTATTAAGAGTTTATAGCTGATACTCTAGTTACTGTTACTGGAATTTGAGCTCTTGCTCCACTATCTCTTCCTACAATTGTTAATGTAGCATATAATGCTGTATTGTTTCCAAATAACGTGTTAACTGTGGTAGCTGTGATGTTAATTGTAGTTCCAACTACTGTTGCAGATACGTTTGTACCTAATGTAGTTGTTGAAGTAGTATTTAAAGCTGTTGTAGCTGCATTTGTAATACCTACACCTTCAAATGTTGACATTAAACGAACGTCAGAAATAGTAGCTGTATATCCACCTGCTTCTGCTTGGTTTCCACCTAAATAATTTAATGTTTGTGGAGTAATTGCTTGTGAAGCACCTTGTTTAATTACAATAGAAGCTGGTATACTAAGGATTGGCATTTTCGCTGTACCACGTGGTAATGTAGTAAGCAAGTATTTCATAATTTGAGTTTCTTCAGGAAATGCTTCTAATAAAGGCATGTTTTCAATTGCCTGACCATAGTAAGCTGAGCCTGAAGGGTGGGTTGGATTATATAAAGTATAATCAATTTCATCATCAGCTAAAGAAAACTGCGTGATACGGAATGTACCATCGTTTTTAGCTAATAATTCTCTACCTTTAGTAGTTAAGATAGCATCTACTGTTACTACCGAATTATTTAAATATCCCATGTTTTAATACGTATTTAGTTATAAATATATGTTATTTTTAAAATTTGCCAAGTTTAAATTTAATTTCCTGTACCCGAAGTAATTACTCCAGCATCTCTTAAAATAGTAAATCCTTTTTGAAGGTTTTTATTTGCAGATGAAAGTTCTAATCCTGCAGGATAAATCATACCACCACCAAATCCATATTCACCTGTAAATGTTGAGTTATTAGAAGCTCTTAGATAATAATTACCATTACTAACCTTAGCTTCAAGATTAGTCATTTCTTGAGGATCTAATGAACTTGAAAATGGTAATGTATATCCTGTATATACCCCTGCAGCATTACTACAAAAGTTCTGGTTTAATAGTTGCAACCATTGATCATCTTGTGTATTAGCTATTACATTTCCATCAGGAGTAATCATATGAGTAACCCAAATATTAGCATATGATGTTGGTGATGAATTTATTGCTTGAATTCTACTATAAAAGCCAATATAAGTACCTACTGAATATTGGGAATTCCATCCACTACCTGTATTGAAATTTTCTACAGTGTTTTTACTACCTTCATAACGTGGGATTGTACTACGTCTAGCATAGTAATTATAATCTTGAACAAATGCTTTAGGTAAATTACCTCCCTGTTGAGAAGCAGTTATAATAGTTTGATAATTAACTGCTTGGATTGCATTTGAATTATAATCTAAATCCCAAAATAAACTACTTTGTCTTGGTGCTAATTCATTATTTAATATTGCATTAAATTCAGAATATGCAAAATTAGGTTCGTTGATATAAGGGTTTAAATAAACAGTTGAAGAACCACTATTAAATTGAAGAACTGTCCCAGGATCAAAAGAAACTAATTGATAAATTGAATCATTTGTAAATGTAATTTTCCACACATCAGGTGTATAGATACTAATAGTTTCAATTCTTTGGGTAACTGTATTAGATCTATTTCCAATAAGAGGAGGAGTACCCCCATACCAAGGAATAGTAAATGTTAAAGTATCTCCTGGGGTAAGATTATTTAGTGCTGATTCTATAAAAATACTATTTTTACTAGTTTCATTTATATAAAGTTCGTCTACTCCATATCCTGAAAGAGCATAACTAATATTCCCAAATTTATCAACTTCTATAACATATAAACCACCAAAATTATAATAGATTATTCCATCTCCTGGTGAGGTTAAATTAGAACCTGATATATCGTATGTTACTGTTTGGGTATTTGGGTGTAAGAATGGATTATTAGGGTTTAAACTTTGAGTTGTAGCTACCAGTACCGAACCACTAAATTCTCCGTCTACAAATTCTTTAGCTGTGTTATCTGTGAATGGTTGAAAACCAAATGGTGTTATGTTTGAACCTTCCCAACTTTGACTAACGTTTACTATGTTAGTAGTTGTATAACCAAAATCAGTACCATAATCTACTATTAGATTAGGTAGTGTTCCACCTTGTGAACCTGTTATGGATTCAATTGGGAAAGATTCATAAGCGGTAGAGGCGGTGTAGATACGTTGACCGTCAAGTAAACCCGCTATTTCACCAATACTTCCCGTATATTGTGGTTCAGAGTATGATGCAGATGGAACAGGGTATTTATTTCTTTCTAATAAGTGTTGTTTGATAGAAACGCCTGAAGCTAAAGATGTTTTAGCCGGAACATAATCTTTAATTAGTTTGAATAATGAATTATCAAAAAATCTAACTAAATTAGTAAAATCGGCCCAATCATAACTTTTAGTATATTTTAAGAAATAGTCATTTCTTAGATGATCTAAATCAGGGTAAGTAAATGATCCTGAGATTTGTTGTCTTGGGTCTCCAATGTATTCTCCTATGTTCAAATAACCAATTGAATTAAGGATGTCATCATTAATTTGGTTAGTTGGAGAAAATACTACTTCAAGCAAATCAATATTAGGAGTGTAGGCTTGATTACCAATACTGTTTTGTTGAATTGAAGCTATATTAGATAATTGTTGATTACCTTCAGGTAAATCTAAACTTACAGCTTTGATTTTATCTGAAATTCTGTTTTTTATACCTACTGCGGGTTGGTCTGCTAAAACGTATTCAGTATTGCTTATAAATCCTCCATTATTTATGGTAAAATTACTATCACTAGCGAAGGAATTTACAGGAACCCATGATCCTGTTATTTTAGGATGTATTGAAACTGATCCTGTATATAATTCACCTCCTAATGAAGCTCTAAATACTAATTCGTCTGGGGCACTATTAATAGTATTACCTTCAATGGATTGAGGATTCATTACATAATCATCAAATACACTTTGTGATAATTGTACTGAATAGTACCTAATTTCTTGATATGAACCACTGAATGCTGAGTATCCATTTAGATCAGTTCTACCAACTGATGGGAAATAGGAATTATTACCGTTAATCCATTGGTTAGGATCAAAT
>Ga0222713_10002294_pt1 | contig 20557 bp, 19 predicted proteins | sample C33_649DmetaG_FD_165061 | JGI IMG/M metagenome (GOLD analysis project Ga0222713, IMG submission 165061) | Estuarine water microbial communities from San Francisco Bay, California, United States - C33_649D | ecosystem: Environmental > Aquatic > Marine > Unclassified | place: USA: California...
GTCGCAGTTCCCGCAAGCTCGGGGGAGGTGGCAATAGCAAGTTCGCCGACTTCGACTTCTACATGGCGAACGCGGCGATTCGTGTGCATCTCGATCGTTCTCGCCACTCGATGGAGAACCCGATGGCCATGTCAGAACATGCTGGCCACACGATGGGCAACATGAATGCGATGAGTGCGATGGAGCATGGATCACACGCCGTGCCGGCAGGAGTCATGTTCGGTCATACCTTGCCCGCCAAGGGTCGTTTCATGATCGGTTATCGCAACGAATTCTCACGACAGGCCGGTGGACTGAGCAATGGCACGACCCGGGTGTCCGACTCTACTATCGTGGCGCAGGCTTGTCCGGGCACAGATGGCTGCCGTTTCGTACCATCCTATACGAATATGAAGATGCATATGCTCGATATCATGTATGCGCCTGTGGACGGGCTGACCTTGATGTTGATGCCGCAGTTTATGGACATGGACATGAATCTGCGCGATCTCGAAGGTCGACCACCGCCCGTGCTCGAAACCCATGAGCACAGCGGCATCAGCGGTCACACTACAGGAGGTCTCGGTGATACGGTTCTTGCCGGACTGGTTAGTCTTTATCAGGGTCCTGTCCATCGGCTGCATCTGGGACTGGGTCTGAGTATTCCAACCGGCAGTGTCGATGAGGAATTGCGTCGTACGTTCCGCAATGACGGCGGACTCATTCATTTCCACATGCAACTCGGCAGCGGCACCTGGGACTTGTTGCCGAGCCTGACCTATTCCGGCATGTCACAACAGTGGTACTGGGGCGCGCAACTGACCGGCACGACGCGACTGGAAGATCACAACGCCTCGGGTTATCGTCTGGGTGATGTGTTGCAGACGTCGGCCTGGAGCGGTTACCGGGTGAACGACTGGTTCTCGGCCTCCGTGCGTGGCATCTTCACTGACAAGGACCAGATCGATGGCGATTTCACCAAGTATAATGCCAAATCCGGACCCATGGATTTTCCGCAGAACCAGGGCGGAGAATATTGGGACCTTGCCGTCGGCATGGCGTTCACCGTCCCGAGCGGGCGCTTCGCGGGCAATTCGCTGAACCTGGAATGGCAGCAGCCACTGCGCGACGACGTGAATGGCTTCCAGCGTGAGCGAGATGGCACGCTCGCCGCCTCGTGGACGATCAGCTTCTAGATCCGGGTACCCGGCTGCACACAACGCTGTTGAACCAGGTAGCAAGAGGCCCATGCGACGTTTTCGATTTCCCTTCAAGGCCATGGGTACGCCCTGCGAGATTCAACTCTACGCAGAGAGCGCCAGTGCTGCTCGCCGGGTCAGTAACCTGGTGCAGGCGGACATCGAGCGCCTTGAGGCGCGTTATTCCCGTTATCGCGAATCCAGTTTCCTGTCCGAGATCAACCGTGTTGCCGCCACGGGGGGCGAGATTGCTGTGGATGCCGAAACCGCGAGCCTGCTCGACTATGCCCAGACCTGCTTCATTGAAAGCGAAGGCCTCTTCGATATCACCTCGGGCCTGCTCCGCCAGGTCTGGAATTTTCGGGCCGACAGCTTGCCTGCAGAGGCCAGCATCGAGGCGCTGCTGGCGCGTATCGGTTGGCAACGCTTGCAATGGGAATCGCCCGTACTGAAGTTTCCCCTGGCGGGCATGGAGATTGATCTCGGCGGCGTCGTCAAGGAATACGCCGTCGACCGCGCCGCCACTTTGTGCCAGGAACAGGGCGTGCGTCACGGCATGATCAATCTCGGAGGCGATATCCGCATTATTGGTCCCCACGTCGATGGCAGTCCCTGGCAGGTGGCAATTCGTCACCCGCGGCAGGCCGATGCCGCGCTGACCACGATTGCCCTGTCCAGTGGTGCGCTCGCCAGCAGCGGCGACTACGAGCGATGCCTCACCATTGATGGGCAGCGCTACGGTCACGTATTGAACGCCAAGACCGGCTGGCCAGTGACACACATGGCCGCCGTCAGTGTCGTCGCCGATTTCTGTGTCGTCGCTGGCAGTGCGTCCACGATCGGCATGCTGAAAGATGCCTCCGGTAGCGACTGGTTGCAGGCGCTGGGGCTACCTTATCTGTGCGTCGATATCCGAGGCCACGCCAGCGGCACACTCCTCACCGGCTAGCCGGTGGTTGTGCCGGGGCGCACAGGCAAGGTCCCTGTAGTCGCGATCCCCGCCATGGATGTCCCTGCCAAACGGGATATGCAAGCCGAGTCGATAAACGCTTGACCTTGATCTAACTCTAACGTTTATCGTGACGTACAGTTACGAGTAAGAACCGTTGGAGCGGTGTGGAGAATCATCGCCCAGCGGATAACACCCATCTGGAGAAGGTAAGATGAACGAAGCGATGAGTCACAAGGCGACTGATCGGATGCCGTTGCCCGAGAAAGAATTAATGATAGAAGGCGCCGGGTGCGCGAGCTGTGTCGTGAAGATTGAGACGGCCCTGAAACTGGTGCCGGGCGTCGAGCGGGCCGAGATGAATTTCGTCGAGCGTACCGTGACGGTTGCCGGCGATGTCCCGATGTCAGAGCTAATCGACGCCGTGGAACAGATTGGTTACGGGGCGAAGGCCAATTCCTCAGAGTCGGCCGAGGTGGCCGCCGCCGAGAAAGAGGCTGCCGATGCCACTTACTACCGCCGCCTGTTGCTGAATATGACTATTGCGCTTGGAGTGGGCATACCGCTGATGGCCTACGGCCTGATTACCGGTGACATGATGGTGAACACAGCGACCCAACAGGCAGCCTGGGGCGCCGTGGGATTGCTGACCCTCGCCGTCATGGTGTTCTCTGGACGCCACTTCTATGTGGGTGCCTGGAAATCTTTCACCAATCATTCGGCCAATATGGACACGCTGATCGCATTGGGCACGGGCACTGCGTGGGTCTATTCCATGCTGGTAGTGGCGGTGCCGGCACTGATTCCGGAGATGGCGCGCCATGTCTATTTTGAGGCCACGGCCATGATTATCGGTCTCATCAATCTGGGTCTCGCGCTGGAAATGCGGGCGCGGGGCAAGACTTCGCAAGCCATCAAGCGCCTGATCGGTTTGCAGGCGAAGACTGCCCGCGTGATCCGCAATGGCAAGGAAAGCGATATTCCCCTGGAGAAGGTGCGCATCAACGAACAGATACGTGTCCGGCCTGGCGAGAAGATTCCGGTGGACGGCAAGATCAGTGAAGGCACCTCGACGATCGACGAATCGATGCTGACTGGAGAGCCTATGCCGGTCGTGAAGCAAGTGGGTGATGAGGTGATTGCCGGTACGATCAACAAGAGCGGCACATTCGTTTTCATCTCCACACACGTAGGCGAAGACACGGCTTTGGCCCGTATCGTTGCCATGGTGAAAAGGGCTCAGAATTCCAAGCTGCCCATCGGGCGATTGGCTGATGTGATTTCCGCGTACTTCGTGCCAGCCATCATGATTATTGCGATTGCGAGCGCGTTGGTGTGGCTCAACTTTGGTCCCGACCCGGTCGTCGCTTTCGCGATCATCGCCGCGACGACCGTGCTCATCATCGCCTGCCCCTGTGCACTTGGTCTCGCCACCCCGATGTCGGTCATGGTTGGCGTCGGCAAGGCCGCGGAATTTGGTGTTTTGATTCGCAACGGCGAAGCCCTGCAGACTGCCTCGCGTATCACCGCCATGGTGCTGGACAAGACCGGAACGATTACTGTCGGCGCACCTGAAGTCACGGACATTTATATCGCAGGTGCTGGCAGCGAAGCTGACATCCTGTATCTCGCCGCCAGTCTGGAAGCGGGATCTGAACATCCTCTGGCACAGGCGATCGTCGCCTCCGCCGAGACACGCGAGATTAAGCCTGGCAAGGTGGAGGGTTTCGACGCCCTGTCCGGGCGCGGAGTGGCAGGGCGCGTCGATAACAAAAAACTTTTGTTAGGAAACGCCAGATTGATGCAGGAAAAAGGCGTGGAAATCGCCGAGCATGAGAGCGCCGCCCAGAAATTCGCCAATGACGCGAAGACGCCGATGTATCTGGCCGTCGATGGCACCTTGACTGGCATCATCGTCGTCGCCGATCCGGTCCGCGAGGATTCGATTGCCGCGATCAAACGGCTGCAGGATGATGGCATCAAGGTGATCATGTTGACCGGTGACAATCGGGCCACTGCCGCTGCAGTCGCCACTCGAGTCGGCCTGAGCGACTACTTCGCCGAGGTTCTTCCTGAGGACAAGGCCAACAAGATCGCTGAATTACAGGCTCAACACGAAATTGTGGGCATGACCGGTGATGGCATAAACGATGCGCCCGCGCTGGCGCAGGCGGATGTCGGTTTTGCGATTGGCACCGGCACCGATGTCGCGATCGAGAGTGCCGACATCACCCTGATGCGCGGATCATTGCATGGTCTTGCCGATGCTATTGCAGTGAGCAAAACAACTCTGCGCAACATCAAACAGAATCTGTTCGGTGCGTTTGTCTATAACGTGGCCGGGGTCCCGATAGCCGCCGGTATTCTCTATCCTGCATTCGGAATCTTGCTGAGTCCAGTAATCGCCGGCGCGGCGATGGCGTTCTCGTCACTGACCGTGGTCTCGAATGCCAATCGCCTGCGGTTGTTCAAACCGGTGGCGCCTTAATTATTCTCGAAGGTAACGTTATGCTGGTGTTGAATCTGCTGGGATTGGCTCTCATTGCTTTGATCGTTTGGTGGTTCTGGTTGTACAAGCCGCCCACTACCACCGATGCTGGTAACGCGGAGATCGTCGTCGAGAACGGGGTGTACTCACCGGCGCGCATACAATTAGCGGCCGATCAACCTGCGGTACTTCACTTCCTGCGGAAGGACAAGTCACCCTGTGCTGAAATGGTGGTGTTCCCTGATCTCGACATCAGCGCCGAGTTGGCGGTGGATAAGACCGTCGACGTCAGGTTGCCCCCGCTGTCAAAAGGCGAGTATGCATTCACCTGTCAGATGCAAATGTACCGTGGCACCCTGGTGGTGGCCTAGCCACTGACTTCTCTGACCTTGAGCGCAGGTGTGAGGCTGGACTCGCGCGGAGTTCGGCGCTACCTTTCTGCCAGTCAGAATTCATGAGGTCACGTGTCAGGCGCCTGTGCGCAATCAGGTGCGGAAATGCGCCAGTCCGCCCAGGCCCGCACAGATAATCAATTACGGAGAGGGATGTTCCTTGGAAATCAAAGCCCAATCGCTGTTCCCCAGTCTCGTTTGGAGCACGCTGTTCGACGACAGGGAAAGCTTCAATGCGAAGCTGTTGAAACTCGCGAACGAGATGCGCGCCAAAGACCCGGTCGGCGTTGCCAATACCAACATCAGAGGCTGGCAGAGTCCTAACATCTTGCAGAACCTGGACGAGTTCGCCGATATGAACCTGCGAATTCTGCAAGTGTGTGAGCGCATCGCGGAATCCCAACATTTCAAACCGAATGTGGTGTTCCAGCATCAGGCCTGGGTCAATATCAGCCCACCGGGAGCATCCAATCAGATTCACTTCCACGCCAACTGTCACTTCAGCGGGGTGTACTACATCAGCCTGAAGGAACCGGAGTGTGGCAGCATCTTCTTCCGGGATCCGCGCGTCGCCTCGCGCATGTTCACCAGCCCCATCACCCAACCTACGGATTTCACCGCCGAACAGGTGCGCATGCGACCGGAAGAAGGGCGCATGTATGTGTTTCCGGGATGGCTTGAACACGGTGTCGAGATCAATCAGAGCGACCGCGATCGGGTCAGTATCAGTTTTAATGTGTTGGCTGTGCCACAGTAGGTTTTTTTGCCCTGATGGCAAGCGACAGTAGCGCCGGGTTTGCCCGGCTGAATTCTGTGTGGGATCCGGACGCGCTGTCACCAACGCGCTAAACCCGGGCTGTAGTTCGGGTAAATTCACCCTGTGCCAACCCGACCTGAATGCAGAAAAGCGTTGCAATTCGTTGCAGGTCGTCGTGCGCCCGTATTTCTACTATCGCCCCATTTGTTGTATGCTCGGCGTACTCAAGCATCAGTAGAGGCAATAACAATGAAATCACGTTCTACGAGCACATTCGGCTCAATTGGCAAGAAAATTGCCAGTTTGGGCTGTCTGGCAGCCATTCTGGGCCTAAGCCCCCAGATCGGGTTTAGCCAGAACAAGGTTACCGATGACACGGTCGAGTGGTACACCCTGGGCGGCGACTACGCCCATACCCGTTACACTCCGGCTGCGGAAATCACGGCTGAGAATTTCCATGAACTGGAGGTCGCCTGGGAATGGGATGGCGCCAGCTTCAACGGACAGACTGGCCGTTCCACGCCTACCTATGTCGACGGCCATCTGTTCACCGTATCGGGTCCTCACAGAAATGTGGTTTCCATCGATCCAAAAACCGGTGAAACGCTGTGGGCTTATCGTCTGCCGAGCACAGGTCGCTGGGCATACTCCATGCGCGCGTCGTACGGCAAGGGTATTGCGTACTCACGCATCAACGGCAAAGGCGTAGTTTATATCTCAACACCCGGCTTCTTCCTCGTTGCGCTGGATGCCGATACGGGTGCCCCTCTTGAGGGCTTCGGTCAGGAAGTGCCCATCGCGGGCTTCCCGAAGACTGGCGTCGTCGACATGCTGGCCAACCTGGGTCATCCCTATGATGTCAATGAGGGCATTCCGCTGGAAGTGGGTTACATCACTACCTCCTCTCCGCCCATTGTCGTCAATGACACAATCATCGTCGGCAACTCCGCCGAACAGGGCTACCTGCAGTCTCGCGTCGAAAACGTGCCCGGCGACATTCTGGCGTATGACAAGACCACAGGCGCCTTCAAGTGGAAATTCAACGTGATTCCGCGTCCCGGCGAATACGGCCATGAAACCTGGGAAAACGATGCCTGGCAGTGGACTGGCGACGTCTCTTCCTGGGCACCGCTGACTGCCGATCCGGTAAACAACATCGTCTACATTCCGACCAACCCGCCGACAATCGACTACTACGGCGGCTTCCGTCCGGGTGACGGCCTGTTCGGTACCAGCCTTATCGCGCTGAACACCGAAACCGGCGAGCGCATCTGGCACTTCCAGACTGTGCATCACGACGTCTGGAACTACGACAATCCCGCCGCGCCCATTCAGCTCGATCTGAACATGCCGGGCCGTGGTCGCGTCGCATCCGTTTCGCAAGTGACGAAGCAGGGTTTTGTGTATGCCTTCGACCGCATGACCGGAGAGCCACTGTGGCCGATGCCGGAAATGCCGGTCCCAGCCTCAAAGGTCCCGGGTGAGAAACTGTCTCCGACCCAGCCTTTCCCAAGCAAGCCCGCGCCGTTCGAGATGCAGGGCATCAGTGAAGATGACCTGATCGACTTTACGCCAGCTCTGCGTCGCGAGGCGCTGGAAGTGATGGCGAATTACAATATGGGCCCCCTGTTCACTCCGCCGGTGCATGCTGGCAATGCTGAAGGCAAACTGGCAGCGGCCATGTGTCCGGGTGACGGCGGTGGTGCCAACATCACGTCTCCGCCCGTTGCAGATCCGACTACAGGTTATCTGTATGTGTCTTCAGCACGCGCCTGTAGCTGGCAGCGTGTGATTCCTGGTGAAGAAGCCGATGCCCGCATCGCCGCGCCAACAGGTGCGACGTTTGCTGCCTATGCGAATGACCGCTCTGGTCGTCCGCCGCGTCTGGCCTCAGGCATTCCTTACTTCAAGCCACCGTACAGCACAATCACTGCCTACAACATGAACACTGGCGAGATTGCGTTCCAGATTCCGACAGGCGAAACGCCTGACCGCATCCGCAATAACCCTGCACTGGCAGGCGTGGATATCGGTGATACCGGAACCGGTAACCAGGTGCCGATGGTGACTACACCCAACATGCTGATCTACTCTGACCTGGATCACGACGGCACCACAGCACTGCTGTATGCCATCGACAAGATGACCGGTGAAGAACTGGGCCGCATTGAAGTACCGGCACGCAGCCGCTACGGCATGAGCTCCTGGATGCACGATGGACACCAGTACATCATCCTGCAGACTGGCGGCAAACTGACTGCCATGGCCATGCCAGGTGCACGCCCCGAGAGTGGTGGCGGACACTAAGCGTTTAATCGCACTCGATTAGACTGCTCAGCAAACAGAAGACGGAAGGGTGATTCACCCTTCCGTTTTTTTTTGGCGCTACAAAAACTGCTTCTCGGCAGTGTGAGCCGGCTTCCTGGCCGTAATGCAGTTATCGCGGCGCTGTTGATCTGCCCAGCACTTACGCGTAGATTGGCAGGCAAAACAATAACAGGAGCAGCCCATGTCACGTGTCACGACACCCCCTGCCAGCCAAGCCATCCGTCCTGCAGTTATGCTGCATTCCCGTCCCGCTCGCGTTATCGCTTCCCTTGTACTGGTCATTGCCCTTGGCGTCTTCGCGATCGGCGCGCCACCAGCCCAAGCGCAGTCGAATCCACCGCCAGGCTGGGTCAATCCGTTTCCCGCTTTTCGGATTATCGGTCCCCTCTACGGTGTGGGCATGGAAGACCTCAGCGTCTTTCTGATTACTTCGGATGAGGGGCATATCCTCATCAATACCGGACTGGACGACTCTATCCCGTATATCCGCAACAACATCGAGTCGCTGGGCTTCCGTCTCGAAGACGTCAAGATCATTCTCACCATGCAGGCGCACTGGGATCACACGGCGGCGATGGCGGAGATCAAGGAGTTAACCGGTGCCGAGGTTTGGGCTACGCCGAAGGATGCTCGCGTACTTGAGGATGGCGGTTTCAGTGACGCGCATTTCGGAGGACGCGAGACGTTCAAACCGGTTGCAGTGGATCGCGTCATTCGGCAAGACGACGTAATCACGCTCGGTGATCTTGTGATTACTGTGCATGAGCACCCCGGCCACACCGAGGGCAGTTCCAGCTACACATTTCAGGTGAACGAAGCCGGCCGTACCTATAACGTCGGTATTGTGAACATGGGTACGATTAATGATGGCAAGCATCTGGTCGTCAATCCTACCTATGACAATGTCGCCGTGGATTTTGCGACAACCTACAATCGGCAGAAGCAACTGGATGTGGATGTGTGGGTATCTGCGCATAATGCGCAGTACAACATGCATGACAAGTACACTCCGGGCCAGGCCTATGATCCCGAGACGTTTGTCGACCCGGCTGGCTATATCCGCGCTATCGAACGGCTGGAGAGTGCGTATCTGGGTGTGATTGCCGACGAACTCGATCAGTAACCGGTGTGCGGATCGCGCAAAAGCCAACGCACTAATAGCACACGAAAAAATCGAGCAATAAAAAAGGGGCCATCGTTGGCCCCTTTTTTTAATGCGCACAATTGTGCGCAGTCGAGCAGGGTTTCCGCCGCTTGCTTACTTCGGCTTGAACGCGAGCAACACGTTGCCTCGCACCTGGCTGAAGGAGCCGTAGCCCGAACCGACAAACACCATACCGGAACCGGCGGCGATGGAATGACTGTCAATCGAACCGCCATTGCCTTCGACGCCATTGACGGTTTCGAAGCTTGTTGCTGTGTCGTATTCAAACAGTTGTTCTCCGGTGCTGGCGTTGAAGATGTACAGCCGACCGTCAAGACCCGAAGTGATCACGGCGCCATCGACTATCAGAGGTGTCGCAGAGAAGCCATAGAGTGAATCACAGCGACGCACGCGCTCGTCGCGGTTGTCGCAGTCGGGTTTGGCCTCGAAGGACCAGCTTGGCTCACCGGTGCCGACGAAAAAGGTGTAGAGCCCTGAGCGGCTGTTGCTGTTCATGCCACCGGGATCGTTAATTGTCATGAAGGCGCGCGCGCCATCTGTGGCGATGCCCCAGTGATTGCCCCCTAAGGCAGTGCCTTCGCCGACGCGCTGGTTCCACACCACCGCACCAGTGTCTGGATTCAGCGCCCACAGGTCACCGGATTTCTGACCCGCGATCAGCAAGTCGGTGTCGCCGGATTCGACGAGGATAGCCGGGCCGCCGAAGTCGTAATCCACCGAGAAGGTGTCGTCGAGGATGATGCAGTTCGGGCCCTTGTTCGTGCAGGCGTAATTCCACATGTCGTTCTTGAGCGCCTGGAATACCCACTTCTCTTCCCCGGTTGCCAGATCCAGCGCGATGACCGAGTCACTGGTACTGGTGGTCGGATGGGAAGTGTTTTCTCCGGTGGTAACGATCACCTGGTTGCGCTTGGCGTCGATCGTCGGGGTCGACCAGATCGGTGCTCCAGACGGGCCACGCTGCTTCACTCCGGTTGAACTGACCACGCCGGTGTATTCAGCCTTCGGCATGGTGTGGTACTCCCACAGCTTCTCACCGCTGTGGATATCCAGTGCTGTCACGGCGCCGTGATTCTCGCAGCACTCGAAATTCGGATTGCCACCCGCCACTACACCGGAACCTGACAGCGGCACGATGACCCTGTCGCCATGAATGACCGGCGTGCCGGTAATCATGGCCTGATTGTCAGTAGCCTGGCCATTGGCGACCCATAGCACCTCACCGGTGGCCGCATTGAGCGCATGCACCATGCCGGACTGATCGCCCGTAACCAGCGTGCCCTGACCATCGACGAGCGAGTAGGCGAGAGAGGAGCGCAGGCGGGCGCCCGATTCATACACCCATTTGGCACAGCCTGTTTCGGTGTCGAAAGCAAACACACGGCCGGCATCGGTGGCGGAATAGAAAATGGTGGAGCCGACGATCACCGGTGCGGCGCGCAAGCCCGAGGTGTTTTCAAATCCGACTGCCCAGGCCAGTTCCAGATCGTCCATCTGAGCGGTTGTGAGGCCCGCCTCTGCGGCAGACAGCCGTCGCGGGTTATTACCGTCACCCGCCGTGAAGGTGAAGGAGGGCGCCTGACTGAGGTCGACCGCACGGCTGTTCTCTGCGCACATGGTCGCCGTAACCCAGGCTTCGATTTCCGGTGCTTCCTCGGGTGCTGCGGCTTGTTGCGCTGCAGCAGGCGGCAACGCAGCCATGGCAGCCAGCCCCAACGCGAGCGAGAGGGCAGCGACTTTATTGCCGAAGGCGAATACCGACAGGAAAGAGGAGAGGGAAGATGGCAAATGAGAGTAATTTTTCATAATGAGAATCAACGCTTCAGTAAAAGGAATCATTCGTAGCTTGGGCAATCTATGCTATTCAGGCCGAAAATCAAAGTCTTCACAGCGATTTGAACCGGAAAATCAGACAGCTTGGCGCGGAGACACGGCGAAGCCCGGCTGGCGCGCCAGAGGGTCGACCTGATTTGCTTGCTACGCTTTCACATCAGCGATACCTTTCAGCGATGGCTTTGAACAATATCGATTAAAAAAACCTTCGCCATTCGATGAACTCAGGGAGACATGTGATGCAGCGCTCGCTAAAACTTGGCTTGCTGGCCTTGCTGGGTGTGGTCATTCTGTCCTTACTGACCTTGCGAATCGTCGGCCTTGAACCGCCTTATCTCGATGCCCGCAGCGACGAATTTGTCCAACGAGGTCGTACCGGTTATCCCGGCCTGTGGCTCAGTGGTGAAGTCGTGCGTGAACCAGTCACGAACTGGGACTGGGTGCTGGATGTCGACGACCCGGTTCGCGGCAATGTCGTCATGCTTGAGACACGCTCCTGGTATGGCATACCCCATTCTGTGAATATCAATGCCATCCCTCGTGGCGACGCACTTTACATCAGCGGCAGCGCGCAGGACTTTCGGCTGGAACAGCCATTCCCTGCACAGAAGAGCTGGTGGGCAAATATCGAACGTGATCCCCGTGTGCGCATGAAGATTGACGGCAAACTCTACGAGATGACCGCCGCGCACATCGCCGATCGCAAGGAAGTGATTGCGCTGTTCGGCAGGGATCCTGTCACCAGAGTAACCGCTGCCGACGGATCTGAGCAAATTACGGGTATCCGACATTACTGGCGTGTGTTCCAGCGCAATATTCCGGATTACGGTGAGAATTGAATCGGAAAGAAATTTACAAACGGTCCGCATTTGAAACGGAGGAGTCCCATGAGCAAGAAAGAGAGAAGAACCGTCCCTGTCGAAGCCATCCAGATTTACAACGACTACATTCACGGCGAAATCAGTCGTCGCAAGTTTCTCAGTGGCCTGAAGAAATTTGCCGTGGCGGGGCTTAGTGCTTCCGTGATCGCCGAAGCCTTGATGCCTGATTACGCGATGGGTCAGCAGATTCGCCGCGATGACGAGCGCATTACCGCCAGTTACGAAACCATTCCGTCACCCGATGGCCACGGTTATGTGCGTGGCTACCTGGTGCGACCCTATAGCGCGGACAGCCGCAGTGAAACCTCGGCAAAATTGCCCGGCATCATTGTCGTGCATGAGAACCGCGGTCTGAATCCGCACACCGAAGATGTGGCCCGCCGCTTCGCGCTCGCCAACTTCATGGCGTTCGCGCCCGATGTGTTGACGTCGGTGGGAGGCTATCCCGGTGATGACTACCAGGGTGGCCAACTGTTCAGCCAACTCGACCCGGACAAGCGCTTCGAGGACATCGTCGCCTGCGCGAACTGGCTCAAGAGTCGTTCCGATTGCACGGGCAAGATTGGCGTCACCGGTTTTTGTTATGGCGGCAGCATCTCCAATCAACTGGCCGCGCGCATGGGACCCGACCTCGCCGCAGCCGTGCCTTTCTATGGGGGTGGTGTGGATGCGAATGCGGCGCGCAATATCCGTGCCGCCGTAATGGTTCAACACGGCGCGCTGGACACCCGTTTGGTAGAGGCCTGGCCGGAATATGAACGCGCGCTGTCCGCGGCAAACGTGACCCACGAAGGCCACATCTACCCGAACTCCGTGCATGGCTTTTTCAACGACGCCACCCCGGAGCGCTACAACGAGGCGGCAGCTAATGAAGCCTGGACTCGCACCATCAATTGGTTCAATCAATACGTGAGAGCGTGAGTGCCCCGTCGCAGGAGGCATAAAATACAACGGCCCGGGTGGGTGACACCGGGCCGTAATCACATCAGAACAGGTGTGGCATTAGTGGTATTGCACTTACAATGTCCGGTACATTGAATACGAGATAAAAGCGCTGACAAGCCTGCTTTTCGCGGGAAATGTCAGGTTTTGATTTACCGATCGAGTGCAGGTACCATCTGGAGCCAGCTTGACCCGAGTTATACAGGCGCAGCCGCATCACCCATGCCCTCCGTTTGTGTTTCCAATAATAACCAGAGGACATTCTTCAACAGACGATGTTGGAGATTAAGCATTCCGTCACGAGCGATTCGAGCATGCAGAACCGATTTATCATAGTAGACGATTTCTATAACAACCCCGACGAACTGGTGCAGGTAGCGACCGATTCACTCGTTGAAGAAGATTCTCCCACCGGCAACTATGCCGGGGTCATGACCACGAAATATTTCCTGGGCGAACCGCTGCGTGAAGTGTTTCAGAAACTCACCCTGGAACCGTCAATCAATTCCTCGACCAATGCCAACGGACGACTGCGCTTCACGCGTGCCAACGACACCTTCAAGTTTCACATTCACTATGATGTGGACATCAAGACCAAATGGGCTGGTGTGGTGTATCTCTCCAAGGAACATCCCAAGGGCGTGGACGGCACCTGTTTCTGGCGCCATTTGCGCACCGGTCTGGAGATTGCACCGAACACGGTCGAAGGGTTTGCCAAATACGGCTGGAAAGACTTCCATGACCTGAAGGCTTTCCTGGAAACCGAAGGACTGGATGAGTCGCTGTGGGAGAAGACGTTTACCGTGCCCTACAAATACAACCGCCTGGTGTTGTTCAGGCCGTGGTTGCTGCATTCACCCGGACCGTCGTTTGGAGAGACGGTGAAGGATTGCCGGATTGTGCAGACCTTGTTTTTTGGCAATTGAAATTTGTCACTCTGATTCGTTATCGATAACGCAATTGAAAAGGCCCAACGCTTGTGCGCTGGGCCTTTTCTATATTTGGTGGAGGCGGGGGGATTTGAACCCCCGTCCGTCAGTTCGCGGCCATCGGCTCTACATGTTTAGCGTCGTCTATTGAGTTAACCCGTGTCCGCCCGACGGGCAGGGTGACTTGGGCGAGTCTGGTAAGGTTTAACTGCTTGGCGCCAGACGCGCCGCACAGCGATCCTGTTCTATATGACGATTGCAAAACTCCGGTTTACAGGCATCCCTGAGGCAATCGCTAGCGAGCTATATTAAGCTGCTAGAGCGTAGTTATCGTCGTTGGCAACTATTAAGTTGCAGTAATTGATTTACGAGAGTTACTACCCTCTCGACATGCACCTTTGGTTTTGACACCGGCGTCGAATCCAGAGCGCCCCCAAATGGTGATCCGGCAGTATAGCATAGATGGGGGCAATAACCGCAGACTGCAAGGGCCCTGAATACGGGGCCTGCAACGATTTCGCGGGTTTTGCCCTTGCAGAGACTTGCCTTTGCGGACTTGTGATTGCATATTGGCAGGCGCTGTCTGCTTCCTGTTTGCCAAGATCAAAAACAAGGATTTATTCATGAAGCTCTTCCAACCTAACCTGCGTCCTTTCGTCTCTTCTGCACTCCTTATCCTGGCGTGTCTGTGTCTTGCTCCGACAGGTTCGGCACAGTCTGGCGTGATACCGGTTGCTCCGGAAGCAGGGGGACACGTCTTTAGTTATTCGGTCATCGATGTGGATGTGTCTGCCGGTGAGTTGCTGGTGGCCTTGCAGGACGAGGTGCTGACGCGCGTCGCTGAACGTGGCGCGACGCTGTATGCGGTGTGGACCCCGGTGGAGAAACCGGTCGATGCCCCGTTTGCCGGTCTCACCACCAATCAGTTGGTTCTTATGCTGGCCTGGTCGGATACGCCGGTGCCTCGCGTTGAAGAGCTGGATCGCGACATCAAGCGACTCGATGCGGTGACTGCAATTCAAAGTCGCCTGTTCGACGCCATCTATCTGCCTTCGGGTCTGACTGTGCCGACGGAGCATGGCTTCTATGTGCACCGTGAGGAAAAGTATTCCGATGCCGATGTGCAAAAGGCTTTTCGGCTCAGTCAGGAAGCCTGGACAACCTGGGAACCGAACTATGGGGTGAAGGTGGTTGGCTTGTTTCGAGAGTTGAATGGCGAAGCAGGAGTGAATAATCTCAATCGCATTGCCTGGTATCCGGATTACGCGATGTGGCTGAACACGCGCAACTTCGCGCAAGATCCGGAGTCGGCGCGGCGCTTTAGTGAGCGTCGGCAGTTACTGATCGAAGGCTCTGGTGTTGCTATCGCAAGCGATCGTCTGATTCCGTTGGCGGATCGCTAGCCGAGATTCGCTGCTTCATAACAAACATTCACTGGCATTCGTGCCAGTCGCAAGCTAGCGGTTCGAATGCCGGACGATGCGTTGCTTGTCTACGGCCCACTCCCGGTCTTTCACGGTTGCCCGCTTGTCGTGATCCTGCTTGCCCTTGGCGAGCGCGATCTGGCATTTCACCAGATGACCCTTCCAATATAATTTCGTCGCGACACAGGTGTGGCCTTTCTGTTGCGTAGCGGTGAACAGCTTCGCCAGTTCGCGCTTGTTTAACAGTAATTTCTTCGTGCGATCGGGCTCGGCGATCACGTGCGTACTGGCGGTATTGAGGGGCGTGACATTGCAACCCAACAAGAGGGCTTCGCCTTCGCGAATCACGACATAGCTGTCAATGAGCTGCACTTTCTTCTGGCGCATGCTCTTCACCTCCCAACCCAGGAGAGCGACGCCGGCTTCGAAAGTGTCCTCGATAAAGAAGTCGTGGCGCGCCTTCTTGTTCACCACAATTGTCGTATCGGGAAGTTTGGAATTTTTGGATTTTGCCATGGGCGGCGATTATAGCGTGGTCGACTTCCTGACGGGGATTTAGTTTGCCGGTGAACGAGCGCAGCGTTGCGTTGTGCTGCGGTATCCCCACTGGTAGAATCCACTGACGCTGGCACAAAACAACAAGATAAGCTGTTGTATTTAAAGGGGAAATGCATGTCATTGGAACGCGGACAGTTCAGTTCGAAGTTGGGGTTCATACTGGCTGCAGCCGGCTCCGCTGTCGGTCTCGGTAATCTGGTGGCGTTCCCGGTGATGGCATCGAAGAACGGCGGTGCTGCCTTTCTGATCGTCTATCTGTTTTTCGTGCTGTTTCTTTGCTATCCGGTGATGATGGCCGAGATCGCCATGGGTCGACGCACCCAGCGCAACCCGGTTGGTGCCTTCGCCGAACTCTCCGGCGGCTCGCGCTTCTGGCATTCCGTTGGCAAGCTCGCGATCATCACGCCGTTCATGATCGCCGTGTTCTACACGGTCATCACGGTCTGGCTCGTCGTCTATATCGAGCGCCTGCTAGTGGGTGATCTCTCCGTGCTGGCGGAGGAGTCGACCTTCGGAGAAGTGGTGGCGGAGCCGGATCTGTTCGTCTACCTGTTTCTGTTGTTAGGACTGGTGTTCTTCATTCTGCTGGGAGGAGTGAAGGGTGGCATCGAGAAACTCGCCCGCGTGCTGATGCCGGCACTTGCAATTATGCTGATTATCCTCACGCTGTTCGTGCTGACCCTCGATAATGCCAGCGCGGGCATCGCCTATTACCTGGTGCCCGATTTCTCCAAGATTAACCTGTCCGTGATCAACGGGGCATTGAGTCAGGCCTTCTTCTCCCTCTCTCTGGGCATGGGAATTCTGATCACCTACGGTTCCTATTTCTCGCGGGAGGACAATATTCCTTCGTCCACACGCATGGTGGCGATTGCCGATACCAGTATCGCCTTCTTCGCCGGTTTGCTGCTTCTACCTGCGATCTTTGCCTTCGATCCGAATACCAATACCGATGAGCTATCGACCAGCAGCGTCGGGCTGATTTTCAGCTTCTTGCCGAAGATCTTCCTGTCCATGCAGGTGGCAGTGGGCTATGTGGGCGCCACAATTGTCGCAACGCTGTTCTTTATTCTCGTCTTCTTCGCGGCGTTGACCTCATTGGTCTCTATCGTCGAAATCCCGATCGCCTATCTGATCGATGAATGGTGTGTCAGTCGCCGTCGCGCCATCGCGATCCAGGCCACGGCGCTGACGATCTTCACAATTCCCGCAACAATGTCGTTGGGTATCTCCGACTTCTTTACCAATTTCACGAGTTACGGCGGACTCACCCGCTCCTTCTTCGACGTGGTCTCCAATGTTTTCTACGAGACAATTCTGCCGTTTGTCGGGTTCACCGTATGTATCTTCTGCGCCTATCGCTGGAAGATGAGTGGGCTCAGTTCCGAGCTGGTGATCGGTGATGACGAGTTCGAGGGCTCCTTGCTGCAGAAATACCTGAACTTTGCCCTCGGCACGGTGATTCCGCTCGTGTTGTTTGTGGTCTTTGTCAGCACGGTTAACCAGATCTACTTTGCCTGATCCGCGATGGTAAGCATCCAGCGCAGCGCCCTCGTCCCGCACTCGGCCGAACAGATGTTTGATCTGGTGAACGACATTGAGAACTACCCCAGCTTCATGCACGGCTGTAAGGCGGCGCGCGTGATTTCTCGCTCTGAGCACGAACTTGTAGGTGAGTTGTCGCTGGCGAAAGCCGGCATCAGCCAAAGTTTTACGACACGCAACCGGCTGGACCGCCCCAACACCATCGAGATGGAACTGGTCGAGGGCAGCTTCACGTCCTTTCATGCGCTGTGGAGCTTCACCGCGCTTGGCGATGCCGCCTGCGAAGTGCGTCTGGAGATGGAATTCGAGTACAAACTGGGACTGCTGCAGTTCGCGGCAGAGCAGCTATTCAATAACTCTGCAAACAAGCTGGTTGACGCCCTTGTACAAAGGGCCAGCAAAGTCTACGGGTGAGCGCAGCACAGGTGAGAGTACGTGACTCAGCATGACGATGATGAGGTGGTACCGACCATCCGGGTCGAGGTCGCCTATGCAACGCCACAGAAACAGCTGATCATCCCGCTGCAGGTGCCAGTCGGGACGACTGCCTATGAGGCCGTCATGGCCTCCAACATCACTGCCCATTTTGCGGGCATCGATCCCGAAACTGATCCCATGGGTATTTTCTCCCGCGCCCTCGATGGCAAGGGACGGCCGACACCTCGGGAATACGTTTTACAGGAATTTGATCGGGTAGAAATCTACCGACCCTTGTTGATTGATCCAAAACAGGCTCGCCTCGAACGCGCGGGGCAGGTCAATAACCGCCAGAAATAATCCGACAATGAACGCTGAGACTGTGAATTGCCTGAGGCGACCCCTATAATGGCTACACCCTGAAAATTTAGCCTCAGGGCAAATCTGCAGAGCTGATTACCATGAGCGACTCACACGACCACCACGCACACCGGGCGAAAAAACCGGGATTACTGAAGCGCATCGAGCGAGGTCTGCACGAGTATTACGTGACTTCCTATCGCCGCTCGTTCGCGCGGGCCCAGCGCGATGAGGACGATCTGTTCATGCTACTGATGTTCGCCGAGAATCTGGGTGTGCCGAATCCGGCGGCCTATTACACGATGGAATTGTTGCCTATCATATATGACCGCTTCCATGACTGGCACAAACGCATGGGCATGGAGCGTTCACCTCTGGATCACATCAGTTGCTGCTAGAACTCGCCCGTCGTAAAAAAATTCTCTTCTTCGGAGGCAAGGGCGGTGTGGGCAAGACCACCGTCTCGGCAGCCACTGCGCTGGCTCGTGCAAACGAGGGGGCGCGCGTGCTACTGGTCTCTACCGATCCCGCTCACAACCTCGGCCACTTGTTCGATCGCACTATTGGGCCGAAGCCTCTGCGACTCGTCGCCGGGCTGGATGCGATGGAACTCGATCCGGAAGAAACTGTTAAGGCGCACATGCATGAAATTACCAATGCCTTGCACCAGCTGATGCCGGTCAATCTGCGGGGCGAAGTCGACAAGCACATGACCCTGTCGCGGGATGCGCCCGGTATGCAAGAGGCGGCGATTCTCGAACGCATGGCTGAAGTCATGGAAACCGGCGTCAAGGACTATGACCTCATCGTATTTGATACGGCTCCGTCGGGTCATACCGCGCGTCTGATGGTGTTGCCGGAGATGATGTCGGCCTGGACCGAAGGCCTGATCAAGCGGCGGGAGAAAGCCGATCGATTCGCCGAGGTGGTGCGGGAACTCGGTCGTGACTCCAGTATGCAAGACAAGATCTTCTCCGCCGATGCCGCCGATGTCGAACGTCAGCGCGAGTCCCGAATTCGCCAGATTCTCAATCGGCGACGCCTGCGCTTTACGACCTTGCGCGATCGGCTTGCCGATCCTGCTCAGACTTCTTTTATCATCGTGCTCGCCGCTGAACGTCTGCCGGTGCTGGAGACGATCGAGTTGCACGAGCAACTACGCCGTGCCGGTGTGTCGGTGGATTGCCTGGTCGTCAACAAGCGCTCCCCCGCACATATGGGCGATTTTCTGGAAGAACGGCGAAAGCAGGAAGAGCAACACCTGGCGCGACTAACCGCTGCTCTGCCAAAGATCCCACGCAAAGACTTGTATCTGGTCGCACACGACGTTGTCGGTATGCATGCCCTCGAAGCCCTTGCACAAAGTTTCTGATCGACTGGAGTAGGGAGAGCGCAAGTGAGTCTTGATTGCGCTGAGCAAGCGTTAGAGCTGCTCTTCGGGATCGGGGATGAAGTCGCCGGTAAAGCTCACAAGCTGGTCATCGCTGAAAAACACAGTGATGCGTTCCTGACCGCGGACACCGCCACCGGGCTGGAAGCTGTAGATGTAATCCCAGCGATCCTGATGGAACGGATCGCGCACGAGCGGGGTGCCCATTACGAAGATCACCTGTCGTTTGGACATGCCGGGACGCAGCTGGTTGACCATGTCCTGTGTGATGATATTTCCCTGCGGAATCGCAATCTTGTACACGCCCGGAAAATCCAGCGACCCGATGCCGCTGCACGCGGTGAGAATCGGCACAAGGGCGATGAGTATCAGGTTACTGAGGCGTGTCTTGATCATATTCAGTGTTCCAACGGCAGACGCCGGTTGCCTGTTGTGACAGGCGAATTCATTGACTTGCGGCGCTATCCCGATTGGAAGACCTCTCCAAGCTTTGCTTAGCTACTGCGAGCAGGCATAATACCCTACCTGATACGGCAGGAAAACTGCCGACCGTTGCTGACTTTTGCCATCGCTCGATCGCACTTTGTGTGCAGTACACCAATCAGCATTTGCCGGGCCATGCGTGCCCAGAGCCCGATAACCCTGCAGCCCTTGAGACAGCACTATGACTACAGAGAATCAGGAATTACGCAAGGCAGGCCTCAAAGTCACCCTGCCCAGAGTTAAGATTCTGCAAATCCTGGAAGGTTCCGCAACGAAACACATGAGTGCGGAAGACGTCTATAAGGCCCTGATCGAGGCCGACGAAGACGTGGGTCTGGCGACAGTCTATCGCGTGCTTACCCAATTTGAGGCGGCCGATCTGGTCATGCGACATCACTTTGAGGGTGGTCATTCCGTATTCGAATTGAACACGGTCGAGCATCACGATCACATTGTCTGCAATAGCTGTGGCAAAGTGGAAGAGTTCTACGATGATCTGATCGAAGAGCAGCAGGAGAAGATTGCGAAGAAGTACGGC
>Ga0222713_10002295_pt1 | contig 20556 bp, 29 predicted proteins | sample C33_649DmetaG_FD_165061 | JGI IMG/M metagenome (GOLD analysis project Ga0222713, IMG submission 165061) | Estuarine water microbial communities from San Francisco Bay, California, United States - C33_649D | ecosystem: Environmental > Aquatic > Marine > Unclassified | place: USA: California...
AAACACGTTTAAAACGCGATTCGCGTCGATTTGCACGGGGGACATGCCCATGCCCATGATACCCGTGAGAAGCACCACCGCACTTATCATGGCTTCACTCACCAGACCCTCCTGGAGCATGTTCTTTGTGTCGCGCGCCGCCTTTTCGGCGAGATTGACGATTTGACGGGTCGTGTCCATGCTCAATCCATTCTGACGCCCCAAGTTTACTGCATTTCTATTGGCGTCGGCAATCGTGATTCTTTTATTTTTGTTTTTCAAAGTCTTTGCCTCGTTCACAATTTTTTTCATCGTGCTCGTGTTGAGTGTCTTGTTTATTCTGTTCTTGAACACATTCTTATTAGAAATGTTCAATGCGTCAATCTGATTTTTAAATGGTTTGCGAATTTCATTCCAATTCAAACTCATGTCTAATATGTGTGAATATTTTTTATTCGGAAAAGAAGTTTCCAGAACTTTGAAGTAGGTTTGTATTCACACGATACATCTTACCATTTTTATTTTTAAGAATGGTTTCACTTCGACCACTCGCGCCGTTCGCACTTTCATGGTTCATGATATGTTTAATTACCGCCGCATTAGTGAACACGTATTCCTTCTTATTACTATTATAAAGCGTGAGGGACTTCTGATTATTAGAACGCTCGCGGGGTTGTCGCACAGAAGCAGGGCTATTCTGCAAGACACTGCTTCGTCGTGATGACACCGCCTGACTGATATTTTGTGCCACTCCAACGGGTCCTCGACCTACTAAACCAGAACCACCTAAAGTTAAAAGTGCTTGTATGAACATGTAAAATCCTTTTTTTAATAAAGGACTATTTTGATTTGGTAAACGATTTGAAATCTCCGGCGCAGCCCAAAACGTGTACGATAAATCTAAAAATTTACTCGTTATCAAAGTGCTCACTCTATTACCAGGTTTCATCAACGCAGCTTTTTCTTTAGCCATGAAAGCGCTTCCATGAATAAATGCGGTGTAACTGGCGATAACAAATTTAAACGCCGTTCGTCTCAACATTTCAATCGTCACACCACCCACAGAGTACTGCCCAATTTTAGAATCCATGATTTTTTTCAAATAAAGCTCTCCCATTTTTGTTTTATTTTCACAGAAAAACAAGAACGCACGAGTTATGGCTATGATGAATAAATACATACAAATCCCCCGCGAAAATTCACCCTTATCAAAAAGTTGCTCGTAACGTTTGACAGCTGCGTATGATTTGTTATTGAGAAGCACTGAAGGTTGTTTATAATTTCCAATGCGCGTCATAAATTTAGGAATGTCAGTGACGATGCCCAAACCCGTAATGAGTGCACCAATTCCAGACCCAATCAAAAGTTTTTCATTTCTCCAAAGGTCTTTCCAAATTTGGCTGCCAATGAAATTATTTGAAAACTTGACAAATTTCATTGGATTTGGTATGTCACGCGCGACAGATGTGAATTGTCGCGCGACATTCACGCTCAACACATCATTTCTTGATTTTTTTTTCAAGTTTTTGACAATTATTTTCATTGTATTCACGTTAAATAAGTTATTTATCTTTCTTTTGGCTTCATTCTTTTCAGATTGCGGAACTTCTATGAGGTTAACTTGATTTTTATAGTTACTTCTAACACTATTCCAGTCAATACTACTACTGGACCTGGCTCTCGTTGTCGTCATTAATATGTGTGAATATTTTTAATCTTCCACGAGTGTCCTGAATATTTTGTCGCGTGCCACACGCCCGTGTACTCCACCTCGACGTCCACTTCATCACCGGGGACAACTTCTTGTAAGGGTTTGGAACCCGTCATCGGACACATCACGCGTCGGTAGCGATATGGAATTTTTAGGGTTAACGTGTCATCAAAGAAATCCTTTTGAATGTAATTCTCCGCGTTCAACTTGTAATTATTTTTAGACTCGATGCTCAGAATCACGCGCGACATTTCGGGAGGCACTCGTAGACGGATGTATTTTTTGTCGTTATGTTCATACATAGCCGTCACGACTTTCCCCCTAAATTTCATTTACTTTATAAGTAAGATAATAAAAACTATAATTAACAATATAAGGATGTGCGACAATTTCAAAGCCTCCAAGGGTGTCGGCGTCCCGAACCGCTCGTGGCTAAACTGGCGCCCAACCTCCACAGCGGCTTCAAAGGAGGCGTAAGGTGTCCGTCTCTCAGACATCATGCCACACAGCGCCACCCGCGAACAGCGCCCAAAAAATGGAAGTTGTCCAGTGAGACTCAGAGTCCCCGAACTCTGGTGAAATTGCCATCGCTCGCCATCCCACGTGGAACCCCATCCTATGCGAATCGTGTCTGGGGGACGCACTTGGAGTTGTTCGACGACCCCCTGCTTCAACGCATCTGGGTCGGTGCGTAAGATGTCATCCGTGAGGTTGCAAATGACGCACGAAAGCGTCTTCCCATCGGATAACACTCTCGGTTGTAATTTCCACGGAGTTTCGGCGGCGATTTCCAGGTCATCTTTGAGCTCTGGCGCACCGGTGGGGTAATCCAGCAACAGGTTCAGACACCCATACGTGGTGTCATTGAGCATCTTCTGCGCCCCCGGGCCCCAGTTATCACCCACGAGTCGTATCGCGGGGCTGTGGTCCACGCAGAGCACGAGGAGGTCGTCTTTTATTTTTCTATCATCTGAAAAAGTTGCGATGTAGTTGTCTTCGTCGTCGAGGAATAATAATTCTTTCAATTCTGTGTTAAATTTAAATTCCACACCATTTTTTTTTAATGCATCATACATTTTATCACCCATCACCTTGCCCGAGACTTTTTGTGTCCACTGACGAGACAACCCCACGTGGTTGAAACTTTCCAACATCTCATGGGAACTCATGACGTCCCACGTCACGCCATCGATGATGAGTGGAAGGTGCTCCATCACGGCGGCGCCTTCGCGGGACATGCGGCCATCGAGGACATCTTTCAGTGTTCGGTCCTTTCTCGCCACGAAAGGTAAAGTGAGAAGCGCGAGGTAGTCTTTGAATTGAAACTTTTTAAGCATGTAGGGGAACACACCATCCACGTGTTTCTCGAAGAGTTCGTCCCACTCGATGTTCATCTCTCGCAAAATACTCCGCGCGTTCACCCACCCCCTGTCGAAAAGGATGCGGTGTGCGTGGAGGTCGCGTCTCGTGAGGTCGGGCTCCCACCACGACCCACCGGCTGAAGATTTTCGTTCATATATCGTCACTGGAATGTTTACTTTTCTAAGTTCCCATGCCAAAGACATACCCGTCGGACCACATCCAATGATATGGACGCGGGACATATTACTATTTATTTATAAATTTTTTTTTGAAACATTAAATAAAAAATTCCTAAAAATAATGTTACCCACGTTTGTGTGTCGACAAATTGTTTACCAGTGATGAGAATGAAAATATTCAGAAGCGCGTGCATTGGGAGCGTTTTCTCCGCACCCCAACGCGTGTAGTACGCGAGCGTCGCCGCACCCGTCACCGCGAGGGCATTCAAGAAGGACGACATGGAGGGTTTGTACAGAAACCACGCAGTGTATAAAAGTCCAACATAACTTATGAACACAGAGCGCGTTAGGAATTCGGTAGGATTCTTCACGATGTCTAATGGTTCTCGTCTTACCAACTTGGCAATCCAATGTGGACCTAACACCAGATAGGAAAAATACAACATAACAAAAAGTTGCCACATCTTTTATATATATATAATATAATAATGGCAGGTGACGATGGTGCGATGATCGCAGTCGCGATGATGGCATGCTTCTTCTCAGCTGTCATGTCAGCAGGCTTGGGATACACATGCACAGGAGGCTCCTTTGACCCAGATGATTTCGACACGGACAAGTGTCTGACCTTGTTCCCAGACGATGAGACAGACGATGGAGGTGGCGGTGGCGGTGGCGGTGGCGGTGGTGGCGGTGGTACCCCAGATGATGACCCAGACAACTACCCACCCTCCCCACTTTACCCAGAATGTGAAAGCACATTTTTCAACGACGCAACAACAACATGCTTTTCATCTGGAGGTGGCATCGCTGGTATTCGATGGAAATGGTTAGAAACCAATGACGCATTAAGCTGTCGCTCTAAAACCTACAAATATGGCATCGTCGTATCCTCCTCACAAACGTCTCATCGTGTCAGATACCGATTTCCGGACATCATTGGAAACATGGCAAACTCGTTCGCATTTAAAGATGCACCAGATGGGTTTTTACCTAGTCAGAATATTAAATTTTACATCACCCCCCTCGATGTGAACGACAAAAAAGTTGACAACACAAGTGAGTACGTGTTAGATGTCAACAACTCCAGTGAAGAATGCAACGCACACGGAACACCGGTGTCTTTCAATCAGGCTACAATCATCGAAGACCCGAATGCATCTGACCCTTCGGCCGCACCACCACCTGACCCCGTTCCATGTGAAGGCAACGTGTATTTACCAGTGAGTGGATGCATGCGCGCAGGTCTGGAATTGAACGACCCATACGATGCATCACGATGTGGTGATGGTTTTCAAACGACGGAACTGGACACGAGTCACCCCTCCTATAAAGCTCCTGAACACGGTGGTACATGTGAGTATTCAAAGACTGTGCCATGTTCGAATCCGTGCTCGGACACGGTAGTTCGCGAGAAAAAGACACAGGCAGATTGTGATATAGAAGCTTATACGTATAATCAGTGGACGAATAGCCTTGGATGTGTAAAGGACACTGGGTTCGACAAAGTGAGTCCACCAACAGATGCATCGGCGTATACGCCAATCACGGGAGCTTGTTTTCCAATCGGTGAAAAAGATGGTGTTGTTGCTACACTAAGTATGAAACCATCAGAAGATGGATACTCATGTGTCCCCGTGTACAACTGGAACGCGTGTGGAAAAACAGAATGTCCCCTGAATTGTGTAGGTGATTGGGTGGACCACCCAACGCCTGAGGTGACGTGCCACATGTCGCCAGCAGCCAAATCGGCTGGCTGGGGGCGTAGGTCAGGAGATGCGCCTATCGTAGGAACTGGACCAGTAGCTAAGCGTCAGAAATATGTTGTGAGCAGTCCCGCAAACTCAACCGGTGCATGCCCTCTTGCAGGTAAAGAAAGATGGTTAAAATACCGCGATGGTGATAAATGCGCAATACGGATTTCCCCGGGTATATGTTTTTCGGGTGATACATGTATTAGTTTGTCTGATGGGTGTATTTTATCTTTCAAAGACGTCAAGATTGGTGATATACTTTCAGATGGTAGTGAAGTTATTACTACTATGAAATTATTGAATAAGGATAAGTCTCCATATTATAAGATTTTCAGTGAAAAAATGGGTGAAGATATATACGTTACAGGAACTCATCTTATTAAGGAAGATGGCGAATTTATACATGTCAAGGATTCAAAGATTGCAACATTGACTGATACGGTTGACTCGTGTGTCTATTGTTTTATAACAGATACGCATCGAATTCCTATAGGTGAGCATATATTTGGTGATTGGGCCGATTATTGTGATATATGTGGTGACCGTATGTATTAAAATAAGTATGTACTATATATGATATTTGTTATCTTCATCTTAATTTTGTTGATTCTCATTCATGTACGATGTTATTCATACTCTTACATGACTGAAAATGATATTGGTGTAATAGATGTTATTGAATCTGAATCATATAATTCATTGGAAGAAAAGTCTTCTGTTATATTTAAAAAATTCATAGTTGATAATTGTCCAGAACTATCACTTGTTGTAAGAAACTACTGGAGTGGTGAAATCGTTGGGTTCATCTATGGTGGTCTTATGAAAGGTACTGATGTAACGATTGCCAAGATGAAACAAATCCATGACCCTCGAGGTGATACACTTATGGTTCACTCTCAGTGTGTTAAGAATGAGCTGAAGGGGCGTGGTATTGGAAAGAAGATGGTCAATCATTATTACAAACGATGGATATATGGTGATACACGCATAAAACATTTATCTACATGTGTTAGAAAACGTCATATAAAATGGATGGAAGACTATGGTTACAAATACGTTGGACCATCTGAACTAAAATTAGGCGAAGAACCGTGGTATGATATCACGACCTTTTTAACCTCCACCCCATCCTTTCTCTGAGCCGTCTCAAGAGGTATGGTGTGAGTTCCCATAGGTTTCCGTACGGGACATAAATATAGTCCACCCCACTTTGGTGCATTCCCAAGAGTTGAGCAACTTCCAACCCTCGTGATTGCGCATACGTGACGTCATCTTTGTTATGTGTCGCGACGATGGTGTGCACGTGCGGTGCACCGAGGACGAGCTCCATACCATCTCTGAACGATTGGTCCACTTGTGGTTTCGTTGGGAACACCTCGTCCTCCTGTCGGTGTAAATATGCACCTCTGACGAGTTTAACCCCTAAAGGTACACCACTCTCAATGTCTCTCGCGAGCTCGCGTACCGCGTCCACGCGATACATTTGATAGGTTTTGTAAACCACCGGGGGGTGGTCTGGTGTGTTGTATTCGCGCATGAATTCGAAGCACATGTCTTTATAGAGAACATCTTCCGCGTCCACGCACACGCGAACACCAGTTCTTTTCGCGGTTCGTATGACGCTTTCGGCGCATTCCTTTGCGTAATTCGGGTCTCGTCTGCTTCCGAAGGATGTTAATTTTATCGCACAGAGCGCGTCCACGGGCAAGGCTTTCGTCATGATGTTTGTTTTCATGAGCACATCTGGGGCTTCGGCTATCGTGCAATTCTCTTTGGCGTAGTCGACTATCACGCGAGCGCCTTGGCGATAGACTTTTTCTATGACGCGGGGCAGTTCAAAATTCAAAGCGGCATATTTCAACATATATTATTAATTATATTTTCTTTACTCATCGAGAGGCCTAGTGCCTTAAACAAATCGGCTTGCGTGTACACGATGTCATCTTGTGCGAGTTCATCGCGGCGCATGCTGCACAGCTCGCTGTATGTCTCCTTCAAATATTGTGGTAAACTTCTGTAGCAGTGATAGTATTTTCCTTTGTATATCTGCACGGGGAGAAGTTCAAGCACGACGAGTGGAACCTCGACCTCGGACACACCCACGTCCTCGTCCATGATGCGACGATGAAGCCATTCCATTTCATTGGTCGACAGCTCCCCCTCGTCATAAAAAAAGTCATTTTGTAAAAGTAATTCTACGATCATTTTTCTATGTCATTAAAAATCTACCCTTCACTGGGGGTTATTTTAAAATAATAATCATCTGAATATGTCTTGCGCCCCACGCGACGCGCGCGCGTGATTTCGTAGGGTTCATAAATGTTTGCGATGGCTACTTTATTTTCTACGATGTCCCCCACTTTAAGATGTTTATAGCGCGCGTACCGGAGCGACCCTTCGTTCATGATGTGCTCGAATACGACATCTCGCCACGTGCTGCACCCCCCATCCCTGTGGTGTACGATGTAGGTACAATTTTCATTGACGAGCGAATCGCATGACTTGTGATGTCTGTGCTCCAACTTTTCCCTGTAGACGGCTCTCTTTTCCGCATCCTCCGCGTGTGGGTAGAGCGCGAGGCATATGTTATCTATGAGTGTTTCCATGTTGTGTGTGTTGGTTGGTTTTCGTGAATACACTGGGGGTTAAAATTACAATAATTCTTCAAATTCCTGTAAACTCCTATAATAGCGGTGAAGGTCTTTCATGAATCTTTTATTATTTTCCAAGACTTCGCACGCTGGTTTGTTTTTATAAATCCACGCGAGATTTGATTTAGAATATTTCGTCGCCTTTTGATTTTCATTGGGTTTTCGAGGAATAATTTTTGTTGATTTCTTCTTCTTCGGTGCCGTGGACGTCACCTCGGGGCGACGCGTGTACGAGAGTGCTTGCATGACGGTGTCCGCGAGGTCGTCTTTCTTCTTCGACGTGTTGAACACTGGAATCCAGTGCGCGTTCGTCTCACCGGTGTGAATGAACTCTTTACACCTTTCGATGGACGTTTTTTTGCGTTTCAGATACTGCGCCCTCCCCGGGCCGGCGACGTCTGGGATTTTATGGCGTGCGTCGTAAATAATTGTTTCCGCGTGTGGATTTTTAATAACAAAATACGCGTGAAGAAAGTTTTCCACGGATTTCATTTTTTTATTCCTATCGGGTTGTTTTTCAATGAGTGTGACGTCGGCGGTGAGGGTCCACGCGCGGTCGTCGAGATGTTTTCTCAGTGAGACGTAGATACCATCTTCGTGTTGTGGTGGAATGCCACTGACGTCCCATTGTTCGATGAGATTCTCGGCATCGTCGAGGAGACACATGGCGAGGTTTCGAATCCCTACATCGATGGAAAGGATTTTCATTATTTAAATTAAAGACAATCACACTCTTTAATTTAAATCATGTGGTGTTGGTGGTGTTGTCACACTTTTGAAGGTGAACCCCTGAAGATGCCTAAAAAATACGATGAGCTTAGGAAAAAGTTTCACACGCAGGGTTTTTTTTGTTCATGGAGTTGCGTGAAAGCGTACGCGATTGATAAGCATGGGGTGAACTTCGGTGGTCGAATCTGTGGGAACATCATATGCATGCGGAAACAAATGTATGGACTCATTGGACCTGTGAAAATTGCCCCCAACAGATACGAGCTCAACGTGTTCGGTGGACGCATGACTATAGAAGAATTTAGAAAAGATGCGTTGGTGGACGTAGGAAAACGAAATCCCATCAATGACGATTCGGTTCGAGAAGTTTGTGTACCCTTTGTGTCCAACACATTAAAGGTGGAAGAAATAAAGAGTGTTGATTCGGATTTAAAACTCAAGAGGGAAAAGCCTCTTCAGCGAACACACAACTCATTGGAGTCTGCGCTTGGCTTGCGAATCAAACCTAAACAATTATCACAGGAGTGACCTTCGTAGACAAAGTCGCATGTTTCACATTCGTGTAGAAACTGAACCTGTTTTGGTGGTACGAGACCTTCTTGATATTTTTTAAGTTGCTGGGCCGTGTAAATGCCATATTTAACAATAGTTTCAAGGGAAGGGAATCCCATCTTAGTACAATAGTGTAATCACATCTTTATTTGAAGCACGAGAGGCAACCCTTCAACTTCATGACCCCCGCGAACCCATCGACGATGGACGGCACCACGGACTTTAACATCGTCTCGAATTCGCTGTCTTCGTCGCCCCGGTCAATCTGTTCGATGAGATAGTTCAAGAGACCGATGACGAGTCGCTTCTTCTCCGGACCCGGAAGCTTCTTAAGGCTCGCGGCCATCATCATGAGCTTCGCCACGATCGGCGGGATGTCCTCCTTGGTGAGACCATCGGCGATGTACACGCGTTCGATGTCTTCGACGGTGGCGATAACCTTCTTGGTGTCAATCTTATCAGAAAATTTGGCGAGAATTGCGTCCATGTTTATATATTTAATGTTGAGATAATATATAAACATGAATGCGGACAACTTTCTCGCAGGCACTGCCATTGGCCTGGGATTGTACCAAATGGTTGACAACCTCAGGGATGTGGAGAACTTGTCGACAAAGTACTTGATGCTTGGTATTCTGGCGAACATCCTATGGATTCTGTATCAGACGAGAAAAGGTGCAAACTATTCGGCATTATATACCGGAATTGGTCTAATCTTTCAATTGTATGCCCTGAACCAAGTCCTGTTGAAGGACCTAGATGATAGGACGCGTCGGGATGAGTAGCCATGTGTCCCATGATTTTCAACAGCTGCACCTTTTCACTGAAGGACAATGTTCCGGCCCTGCGCATCGCGTAGGCCCCGAGCATCAGCAGGACGTATATGGATTCTTCTATGCTCATCTATACAAATAGGAATCCAAAAATTCCTAGGAGAACTGTCACACCAAATCCCATGATGTAAAACGAGTTGTACGTCTTCTGCGTGTCGTCTCCACCACACGCTTCCACGGCTTCCATGCTGAAGGCGGAGCCCACGAGCGCCATGGACCCGTATAAAATCATCCACATCGCGACATCCTTCCTGACTAATTTACTGATGAGGAATGCCGCCGGAATCGTGATAGCGACGACGATGGAGTGGGTGAGATACTTTTTCTTAGTCTCGTCGAATTCGCACTTGTCGAGTTTCGAGAGGGCTGTGCTGGCTGCGATGACGTAGGCGATGCACATGGGGATGAGCACCGCGAAAATGGCGCTGTAGCCGATTTCTGTGTCAAGTTTCCCTGCATCTATTTTGGATGCGATTGCGTAGAGTCGTTCTGACATATATTACAATGTGATATTTAAATTTTCATAGGAGTCTACCCATTTTATGGGTAGGTCTTTGAACCACGCGTAGACGATGGGGTTTTTTAAAACAATCGGCGTGACCCCGAGAGCTAAACACTCCCACGTCCTGTGGCAATCGACGCCGTTCCCTTCTGGGCTGGCGCAATATTTGTAGTGTGCGAGTTCCCGTATGTATTGTTTCCACGGCACCCCTGACGTGTTCTTCGTGTATCCCTGCGATAGGAGTTGTTTTTCGCAAGCCCCGCGAACTTTCGGATTGCTCGCGTTATTGAAATTGAAATAAAGGAGCTTTGTTTTCTCGACACCCGCACACTCTCGTAGGTAGTCTTTGTCTGTTCTTTTCCACATGTCCACGTTTTCCAAACCAAGGGGGATTCCTAACGTCTTTGGGTGTGGAATCATGTTGCACCCCCTCCATTGAACGAGGTGTGGGTGTTGTAATATCCGTTCGACGCCACCGCTGCAATAGTCGGAGTTGTGTGTCACGAGTTCAAACGGGTGTTCTATCTCTGGTAGAATCTTTGCGACGAAATAGTGTATCCAGTCCATCTTCGTGAAAAACGTGCGACTCTTTTTAATGAGTTCGGTGTCTGGGTGGGGGTTTCCGACGACGATGAGTTTCTTCATGTGTTTCATGCACGAAGGGTGATTTTGTATGTATCCCCACTCATACACACAAACATCGCACTTTTCCATAAAATCTTCCCCAGTCTCCATTTTACTCAAATAAAGAATATCTTCCTTATATAATAAAAGAATCATGATTGCTCTCATGCTTTCCCCTATCGCGGTCACCTGTGGTGAGCCGAAAAAGTTGAAAAAGTTCCGCAAGCGTTTGGCCAAGGAACGCCGAGACGACCTTCAGCGCATGGCTGATAAGATTAAGGACATCGCCGACGACGAGAAGCGTCGCTCGAAGGAACTGCTTCGCGAACATCGAGAGTATTTTGAAACGCCGCGTCAAAAGAAGAGCTCTATCGATTTCTTCGAGAAGTGAGGGCGAACCAGGCAGCCATCAACGTAAATAAACTCATCAAGATTTTGTCATCCTGTTCTACGGCGAGTATGGCGCTCAGAGTGCTGTAAAGGGCGAAGCGCACTTCGCGTTGCGTCTTGTCCAAGGAACGTTTCATGGCATTCCTAGATTTTTCCAAGTTTAGGACTGCGGTGCTTATGTTTTTGATTCTCGTCGGCATCTCCGCCGTGGTCGTGAGCATGCTCTGTATATCAATCGCCTGTTTCACCTGGTCAGCTACGATCGGTTCCAGGTATGTGTAATAATTAAAATCAGGATCCAACTTTAAACAAAGACCCTCAATCAATGAAAAACTTTTCGCTAAGTAGATGAACGACGAGGGCAGTATGAATGGTTTCTCCCTCGCCAAGTTTGCGATGATCTCGTCATTCATGAGTTCTTCCGTGAAATTCTTCGCATCGAGGGTTCCCAGATAATCCAAGATGGTTTCAAAAAAAACTTCGATATCTCCCAAGTCTGTGGAAGGAATGATAATTTTCAGCGCCACCAGGACTTCCACAATCTTTTTGGTATCTTTGTTAATGATGTGCACCAGGAGTTCCATGAATCCATTTTTCAACTCTTCACTGATGGGTATGACGAGACCAAAATCATAAAACACGAGTTTCCCTTCCGGAAGAAATCCAATGTTTCCCGGATGTGGGTCGGCGTGAAAAAATCCATGGTCCATCGTTTGTTTGACGTAGCTGTTGATGAGTGCGCCGCAGAGTTTTTTCTTGTTCACCCCCTCGGTTCGAATGTCTGTGAGTTTTTCCGAGGGCACGTATTCCATGACGATGACATGAGGGGAAGAGAGGTTTTCGTAGACGCGCGGCACGCGAACCCACGAGGTTTTCTTGAAATTATGTCTGAACACGATGGCGTTTTGTAATTCTTGTTTATAATCGGTTTCCCCTAATAAATTATCAATGGACTCATCGAGGACGTACCCAGACCCCGTCCCGGTGTCCACGCCCATGCGTTCGAGAAAGGCTACGATTTGTTTAATCGTGTCCGTGTCATTTTTCATGATGTCGTAGATTTCAGGTCTTTTAACCTTCACGACGACTTCTTCGCCGGTGACGAGCCGTGCCCTGTGCACTTGCCCTATTGACGCGGATTTGAAAGGTACCTGTTCAAAATAACTAAAGTGTTTCTGATTGACGTACTTTTTAATAACATCGTACTCCACGGGAGGGACGTCATCTTGGAGGCTCTCTAGTTCAGCGCAAAACTCCATCGGGTAGAGGTCCCCTCTCGTCGAGACGATTTGACCTAATTTTACAAAGGTGGGACCGAGGTCGAGCAGTTGCTCTTTTGTCCATTTGCCGACAACGGCTTTGTTCGCTGTTGTTGTGTTTTTCCATAAAAACTTTGCGGCGAATCGCCACGTTTTTGCTTTTTGCACGGCTGGTGGGGGTTTAATAACCTTCATCTTAAAATTACAACGACATTTTAATTAATCTGAATAACGCGTGTACCATCTCTCGGTGTGTGTCGCTGTTTATGCGTTCGGGATTCTCGAGAAGATACACGATGCGCACGTTGTCGTCTGGTTCGGTGAACACAACTTCCCTTGTTCTGATGTAATCCGCGGCGACGTAGATGACGGCGTCCAGGTACTCTTCGAGTGCCATGTGCAACCACGAGTTGACTGGGGTACCCCACGTCGTCGTGTCGTCTCTGACTCTGACGCCGTGACCATACTTTGTTTTACCGAATGCCAATCGTTCCCTGATGAGGTCCATTCGTCGTGTTTAAAGAGTTAGGGCGGTTATTTTTTAACATGATTACCATCCTTCCACACCTTGGACTTGGCGACCAACTCATTATAAATGGTCTCGTGAGGCATTTTGCCGAAAAAGATAACGTCACTATTTTCGTCAAGCATTCCCATCACAAGTCTGTGACTTTCATGTACAGGGATTTGGGTGAAAAAGTACACGTCGTTAAAATTGAAAAAGATGAAAAAGAAATGTTCGACTACGTAAAGTCAAAAGATTGTGGACGCATCCTGCCACTCGGTGTGCACGGCATGCCACACCAGGTGTTTGAAAAACTAGTCGTGGGCGAATACAACAGGTTCACGAACTGGCTGTGTATGTTTTACTTACAGGGTGGGGTCAACCCGAACGCCATGTACCGAAAATTCAAAGTACAGAGGGACCTGTCGAGAGAACTCGTCGCACCCGAAGAGCCGTATGTATTCATTCACGACGACGAGCAACGTGGGCGGGTCATCACGTTGGACACGGATACAAAAATAATTCGTCCATCGGTGTCAAAATTTACGAATGGTATGTTTGAAGACGATGGATTTAACATTTTCGATTATTTGAGTATAATTGAAAATGCCAGTGAGAGACACATGATGAATTCGAGTTATAGTTGGCTCATCGAACTTTTCAACATTGGTGATAAAAAGACAAACTTTTTTCACATGAACGTCGGCGCACATGATTACTGGTCACCCGAACAGACGAAGACTTTTTATACCGACGACCTTTGGACTTTTGTCGCGTAGCTTTTCTCTTCAATAATATGCGAACCAGATTCCACATTGATTGCCTTTTTCACTCTCGCCCGTTCGTCGTTGTACTTGTAGACCATGCGCGCCTGTTCGATGAACTCTTCACCGAAATTGTTCTCATCTTCGAGAAATCGCACGCGTTCTTCGACGTCCCAGATGATTTCATTAATTTCTTTCAACGTCGCTTTATGTGTCGTGGGGAATTCAAGTTTTCTCAAAATATCCAACTCTGTGTTGATATTTTTGAGTTTCACCTCGTCTTCGATTCGTTCGCTTTTTATTTCAAGGATGGTAATCTTATCAATAAGTTCACCTTTTGAAATATCTACTAGCATATTTAAAGATATAGAGAACCTTTATCTTTAAATGAGGGCGGCCATCATCACCGGTGCCACGGGCCAGGATGGTTCGTATCTGTGTGAGTTGTTGTTGGAAAAGGGGTACCACGTCAAGTGTTTGGTGAGACGTTCCACGTACCCCATCGAAACCGGAAATTTAAAGTTCAAGCACGACGCCTTACAGATTTACGAAGGCGATATTCTGGACCACACCATCATTCAAAAAATCGTTCAAGAGTGTGAAGACTACGAACGCGTGGAAATTTATAACCTGGCTGCGCAAAGTCACGTCCACGCGTCCTTCAACTGCCCGAGATATACTTTTGAGACGAATGCGTTGGGTGTTTTAAATATTTTGGAAAGCGTGAGGCAGTCGAAGATGTCCAACAAGTATCGCATCTACCAAGCGTCGACGTCGGAAATGTTTGGTAAAGTGCAGGAGACGCCACAAAGGGAGACGACACCCTTTTATCCACGTTCTGTGTATGGCGTCTCAAAAGTGGCTGCCCACTGGCTCATCAAGAATTACAGAGAGTCGTATGGATTGTTTGCGTGTTCGGGCATTCTCTTCAATCACGAGAGCCCTCGCCGTGGCGCAGATTTCGTGACTAAGAAAATTACCGAAGGTTTGAAAGCCATCGTCAAAGGCGACAAAGAATGTCTGGAACTCGGAAATCTGAACGCGGCGAGAGATTGGGGACACGCCAAGGATTACGTCGAGGCCATGTGGCTCATGCTGCAACAAGACAACGCCGATGAATACGTGGTCGCCACTGGTAAAACCCACTCCGTGAGACAATTTGTGGAGATGTGTTTCAAGGAGTTGGGGAAAAGTATCACGTGGCAGGGTGAGAACGAAAACGAGGTCGGTGTCGTCGATGGCAAAGTTGTCGTGAAAGTATCGCCCAAGTTCTACCGCCCGTGCGAGGTCGATATGCTCATCGGGGATGCGACTAAAATTAAATCAATCGGATGGACGCAGAAACATGACATTACAGAATTAATTAGAGATATGTTGTAACATCATAACACCATTTCTTGTGGATGGGTCTTCTTCGAGGACTTTCCAAGTCTCCGGGTGCGCCTTGACTTCTTCGACAATTTTTTTACACTTGTTCGTGTTCGTGTCATCGAGTAAGAGATAGGTGCACTTATCTTTGATGCACTGAAATTCGTGATACGTGGTGAATTCCCCACCATCGAGGAGGACCACGTCGAACGTCTCACACGCGGAGAAAACATGACACTCTTTCATGTTTTCAATGTCCACGGTGTTCCAACGATTGAACTCGGGGTCGTCTTTCGCTTCGGGAAACACCTCGTACACCTGTTCGGGTGTGAGCTCGACGAGGATTTCATTGAGGATGTGTACGTTTGCGACGTTTTCATAAAACTTTTTAGCGTGTGCGGATTTCTCGCGGTTGCACTCGAGGGAGTAGAATGTCGTGTCCACCCTATCCTTGAGGGCGTCGACGAAGACGCGCGTGCTCCCGAGTCCATTCCACGTGCCGACTTCGAGAAATGTTTTATTGCTTTCATTCGTACACAGCTCGCGAATCCATGTGGCGAGGCGGTCGTTCTCTCCCACTTGCCCACTAAACTGACTCTGAAAGAAACCCTGTTTGTCTTGTGGACACCACATGATTGTTTATATACTAACTGATTAAACTTTTAATAATATTTTTGGCTTCATCGTAATTCACTTCCCACCACGTGCCATGAAAAACTTTTTTTAAAAATTCAGGAACTTCTTCGTGATTCATTGGAACTTCTTTGGATGGTAAAGTAATCCACGTGGGGTCCTTGATGTCTGCAAACACACCTTGGTCGTGGGCAATCACCGGTTTCCCAAAGTATTGCGCCTCTAACATTGGAAGACCCACACCTTCGCCTCGAGTGAACGACACGACGTAATCACACGTGTTATAGAGACCCGCCAATTGACCCTGACTTATCTTATCAGTGACGTACCTTATGTTTGGGCTGTCTGGAAGTCCGTCGCGGTTGTTTGTTTTCATGATGAGTTTGTGTTCGGTGCCCGAAAGAATGTCGTGAAACACACGCACTAAATTTTTTGTATTCTTTCTCACATCATTGGTTCCGACGTATAAAAATACAATTTTATCTGGATTTTGTGTCTTTTTCAACACAACGGGTTTCGCCAGAACCAGTGGGGAGTTGTAATAATCCGCGGACACGCAGTTTACGCCGTGTTTCACCAAGATATCTCTGAGATATCCCAAAGGTACGATGACTTTGTCGAAGAGTTTCATATTTTCTATGATGTCGGGATGTACGTCGGAGGTTTCAAACATGGTATAAAGTTGTTTATTCTTAACGGATGGCAGGGATGCAATCCACTGCGGCCACGCGGGGAAGGTTTCCACAAGTTCCGAAATCGTCCACGTGTCCGGAGTTTCATCATCCTCCAACAAAAGATGTTGTTTTAGAAAGAATCTACCAAATATTTTTCCATACATCTTTATTAAAAAAGAGCGTTGTATTTTTAAATTAATGATTACTTACGCCATCTGCGTGTGTACAGAAGCTCCGGAACTCGATAGTCTTCTTAATTTTCTTATAAAAGTGAAAGAACCAGAAGATGACATCAACGTTCTCCTAGACACAGGAAACACAAATGAAGCGGTGCGCCAGGTTCTCAATAAACACGGGGCCCATTGCGAGGTACACGAGAAGAAATTCGAAGGGAATTTTGCCGAACACAGAAATCATCACATTGGTTTGTGTAAGAATGAATACATCTTCGTGCTCGACGCAGATGAAATGCCACAAGAAAACTTGTTGAAAAATATTCGCCAGTTTAATGGCGATATCTTGGCCATCCCAAGAATAAATATTTGTCCCGGATACACGGATGCATGGCTCAAGATGCGCAATTTTAAAATTTCAAAAACCGGTTGGCTGAACTGGCCGGATTACCAACTCAGGTATTTTAAAAACAATGGGAACATACGATGGGAAGGTGGACTTCACGAAAGAGTCGTTGGTGGTGAAATAAAAGCACTCGACGCAGACCCCTTGATTGCTCTTTGGCACATCAAATCTGTCGAAAAACAAGACAAGCAGGGGGATTTTTACGATGCATTACAAACAAATTCTACTTGAGCACCGCCGTACACAGCCGCCGTATATCCGAATGTTGAAAACCCTTTCATATTCTGGTCACCCGCGGTGATGTAGACCTTCTTACATTGTGATAATAAAAACCAATCCACATACATCTCCGTGTTGTCCGCGTTGTCACACTGACGGCTGTGCACAACACTTGTAATATCGCTCATCCAAACTTTATGTGGGTATTTAGATAGGAGCATGTCTCTGAGTTGCATGCTATCCGTGGCGACGAACACGCACTCCTTTGTGTCTTCGATGATTTTTATGAATTTTTCCAGAGTCTTATCGTCGCAAAACCACGCCGCGTCTTCGTGGGGTGTGCCGTCATCGAGTGCTTTCGAGTCGTGTCCATAGTTCCCCCGTCGAATGTGAAGACCAATTGTGCACGGGTGCTGATTTTTATGATGGTGTACACGTTGTCGCACGCGGTCGCTCGGGACGACACACTGACGAATCAAAGGGTGGACGTGGTTGAATGTGGCGTTATTGATGTAAATATTCGCCTTGTACTCTTCTTCATCCTCGTCCGTGGATACGGAAATACCCTCGATGCACGCGATGGGCTCGGGGAGATGTGGTACTTTTTTTTCGCGCGCACACGTGAAAAGAAAGTCCGCCACTTGGAGAAGCGTGTTTCCCCACCCCGTTTCTCTATCGTAGTTTAACTTCATGATATTTAATTAAAAATAGTACATGTTTTTTAATTAAATAATGTACATCTCCTATTCCCTTTGGGGCTCCAATAAAGTGTACACCTATGGCGTCATCGAAAACGCCTTGCAGGTCGAACGCCTCCTCCCCGCATGGACCCTACGGGTGCACTACAACGAGAGCGTCCCGGACAATATCATCCAATGGCTCAAGGGCCGAGGTAACGTGCAACTGATTTTACACCCAGGTTCAGAGTGTAAGGCGTCAAACATGTTTTGGCGTTTTGAAGACCTCTTCCTACCCGACACCGTCGTGCTCATCAGAGATGCCGATTCACGAATCAGTGTGCGCGAGGTGCGTCTCGTCAATGAATGGCTCGCGTCCGACAGGAACTTTCACATCATCAGAGACCACCCAGGTCACAGAGTTCCTATTTTAGGTGGAACCATGGGATGTCGGAACAATTGTTTGCGATACATCGGCACACCCACGGGTCTGAGAGATGTCAACGCACCACCGCTCCAGTTCAACGAAGGTCTCGCTTTCATGCGAAACTTTTACACGAACATCCCTCTCCCAACGGACCGGTACAACCTCGACCAAATATTTTTGTACACCTACGTCTACCCGATCGCGTCGTATCAGGCGATGATTCATTGCAGCCACAACGCGTATGAAAGTTTTGCGACTCGCATCGACCACGTGGACGTTGGCTTTGTCGGGGAAGTTGTCAACGAGTGCCCGGAAGCGGCGAAAATTTTTGGAGATGTTGAAAATAGTTTTACAAGACTTCCTCAATTTTAATGCGTTCTAAAAGAATATTATTTAGGCTGCGAAGACTTTGTAATTTTGTGTGTAATGAAAGTATTTCATTGTCCTTTTCAGTCAACTTTATTTTGAGTTCTCTCAACTCTTTTGTGTTTTCCCAATTTGTGTGTGCCTTTGTTTTTTTGTGTTGTTTCAACGATGACAGGTTGGGGTACTCCTTTTTATTACATTCACACGTGTACACTATCCGACACTCCATTAATAAAGTAATTAAATGACTTTTTTAAATGACTAACATCTTTTCATGACCCAAGACGAGTTGTGTGTTAACCACGACATCGAACCCCGCATCCTTCAAGTTTTTACAAAATGCAACATCCTCGGAACACATGTCCCTTAAGATGAGACCCTCGTCCGTTTCCATCTCTTGGAGGGGGTAGCTGAAGTATGTGTATTTGAGTTTTTCAATGACTCCGGCTCTGATGGCCATGAATCCCATGCCGTTGTAGGACACCTTTTTATATTTAGGGGCACCCACGACATCTTCAGGTCTGAGAAATTTAAATGTCCCATGTTTCTTGAAATAATCAATGTTCCAATCTTGAACGCACGCGAAGTGTTGGAGGTCGGCCATGCGGTACAACCCCGAGACCACGTCGTGTTCTTTGGTGTCTTCTAAGATTTGTAAAACCTGTTGCGGCGTGAAAATGATGTCGCTGTCAATGGTCAACCAGACGTCGTAATCAACTTTGCCACCGAATGGTTTTTGTTCGGCGCCGCGCATCACATCGAGACCGAGCGTTTTCATGCGAGAAAAGGAGACGAAACTACTATATTCATTGACAAGAAGCACTTGGTGTCCTTCGCGAAGGAGCGTGGTGAACGTCTCCGTCCACGCCGCGAGGAATCGTCCAGAGAATTCACGACCAGGGAGTGCGATGATCACCTTCATCTTTATATTACACAATATATACATAGTCTTTAATTGTCGTCGATGTGACACCCACGCTCCCGATTGCCACAGAGCAGGGTTTCATACACCCATTGTCCATCCACGATTTCTTTTTCCATGAGTTCATTTTTAAGAAATTCAAGTTCCGCGCGGTGTTTCGTGAGAAGTGTTATGGTTTCTTCATAACATTGTTTCACGATGGCGTCGATTTCCTTGTCCACGACGCGCGCAGAAAATGGGCTCAAGTTGTTGTAATCGTAGTTATTTTTACCAAATCCATAGCGAGTGACCATGTCTCTGGCGAGGTTGTACGCCGTCGCGTAGTCTCCAGATGCACCAGTCGTCACCTCATCGGGGCCGTACACGATTTCCTCGGCGGCGCGACCCCCGAGACACACGCGAAGTTGTGCCATGTAGTAGGATTTCGAGTAAAGGTCCATGTCTTCTTGGGGCTGGAAGAACGTGACACCACCCGCGTCACCGCGAGGAATGATGGACACCTTTCTGACCTCGTCAAAGCCGGTGGCGAATGCACCGACGATGGCGTGCCCGGCTTCGTGATAGGCCACGAGAGTTTTCTTTTCTTCCGAAAATGTCGTCATCCCCCTCGCCCCGACGACGATGCGTTGGAACGTGTTTTCGATGATGTCGTTCGTGATGACACCACCCCGACCATCTTTCACGGAGCGAATCGCACATTCGTTGAGAAGGTTGGCGAGGTCGGCGCCACTGAAACCGGTGGTTTGGCGCGCCACGTCGCGGAGAGACACGTCTTCTGCGAGGCTTTTGTCTCGGGCGTGCACCCCTAAGATGCGTTCGCGACCATCCACGTTCGGTAGCGCGACTGAGATTTTCCTGTCAAATCGCCCCGGTCGGAGGAGGGCTTCGTCCAGGATG
>Ga0222713_10002300_pt1 | contig 20528 bp, 17 predicted proteins | sample C33_649DmetaG_FD_165061 | JGI IMG/M metagenome (GOLD analysis project Ga0222713, IMG submission 165061) | Estuarine water microbial communities from San Francisco Bay, California, United States - C33_649D | ecosystem: Environmental > Aquatic > Marine > Unclassified | place: USA: California...
GCGGCCCAGAAGACCGGCGCGGCGGGGATCCCCGTCTCCCGCTCGATGCGATCCGCGAGCGCGAGCGCGGAGAGCGCCTTGAGCCAGGTATAGAGCGGCCCGCCGAAGAGGCCCGGTTGCTGCCCCGTGGTGACGACGACCCCGCCCGCCCCAGCGACCCGCTGGAGGCGCGCCGCGGCCGCCCCTGTCGCGGCGAACGCCGGCTGCAACGCGGCATACCACGCGCCCGTCGCAACACGCCCCTGCACCTGATGCGCGTGGGCCCGCCACTCCGCGACCCGGCGCGGCACCGGCGCGACCCACTCGGCCGGCACGGCCCCCGCCTGGATCGCGCGCGAGAGCGCCCCACCGCCGAGGGCCTCGGTCACGACGCGCGGCGCGCTCACGCCTCCCTCCGACGCGACGCCCGACAGCGACAGAATCCCTCGACAGCCTCCACGGGCGCCATCCTCACTTGTGATACGGTTCGCCGCGACCGATGGTCCCGGCGCGATAGAGCTGCTCCACCAGCACCAAACGCGCGAGCTCGTGCGGAAGGGTCCACGGGGCCAAGGCGATCCGCCGCCGCGCGCGCGCGCGGAGCTCGGGACTCACCCCGTGTGCGCCTCCGATGACGAAGGCCACCGTCTGCGCCAGATCCCGCCGCTCGAGCAACCACCGGGCGAACTGCTCGGAGTCGAGCGCCTCGCCGCCGACATCGCAGAGCACCAGTTGCGCGCCCGCGGGGATCCGCTCCAGCAGTCGCTCGCCCTCGCGCCGCCGCACCACCTCGGGTCCGTCCCCGCCGCTCGCCCCGCCCCCTTTGACCTCCACCACCTCGAGGTCCCAGTAGCGGGAGGCGCGCTGCTCATACTCCGCGATCGCGGCCCCGAGGGCGGCGTCCCGGGGCCGACCGACCACGTAGACGCCGACGCCCACGAGGCGCGCTCCGACGCCTTACGCGTAGATGCCGCGGAGCCGGTGCACCGTGGCCACGCGGCTGATCGCGACCATATACGCCGCGGTCCGCATGTTGACCTTGTGCTGCTGCGAGAGCTTGAGCACCTCGCGGAAGCTGTTCACCATGATCTCACGCAAGCGGTCATTCACCGTCTGCTCGGTCCAGTAATAGCCCCCGCGATTCTGCACCCACTCGAAGTAGCTCACCGTCACCCCGCCGGCGTTCGCCAGGATATCCGGTACCACGAAGATCCCCTTGGCATCGAGGATCGAATCGGCGGCCGCCGTGGTCGGGCCATTCGCGCCCTCACAGATGATCTTCGCCTTGATCTGCTCGGCATTCTTGGTCGTGATCACGTTCTCGAGCGCGGCGGGGACCAGCACGTCGACCTCGACCTCGAGCAGCTGCTCGTTGGTCATGGCGTCGCCCTTCCCGTACCCCTCGAGGGTCTTGTGCTGCTTGACGTAGGACATCGCATCGGGGACGTCGAACCCCTTCGGGTAATACCACCCACCGGTCCGGTCGCTGATCGCGATGACCTTGCACCCGGCCTCGGCGAGGAGCTGCGCGCCGATCGAGCCGACGTTGCCAAAGCCCTGCACGGCGACCGTCGCCCCCTTGACCGGCATCTTGAGATGCTCGAGCGCCTGCAGCGCGGTCAGCATCACGCCCCGTCCCGTCGCCTCGCGACGCCCGAGCGAGCCCCCCATCTCCACCGGCTTCCCGGTGGTGACGGCGTTGACCGTGTAGCCCTTGTGCATCGAGTAGGTATCCATGAGCCAGGCCATCACCCGCTCATTGGTGTTCACGTCGGGCGCTGGGACATCCGAATCCGGCCCGAGGGTCGCCATGATCCCGGAGGTGTAGCGACGCGTGACGCGCTCGAGCTCGCCGACCGACATCTTGTGCGGGTCACAGATGACCCCGCCCTTCGCCCCACCGAACGGGATGTTCACGACCGCGCACTTCCAGGTCATCCAGGCGGCGAGCGCCTTCACCTCGTCGAGGGAGACGTTCATGTCGAAGCGGATGCCCCCCTTGGCGGGGCCGCGCGAGGTGTTGTGCAGCACGCGGATCCCCGTGAAGACCTCGACCTCCCCGGAATCCATCATCACGGGGATCGAGACGGTGATCTCCTTCTCGGCGTGCCGGAGGACCTTGTAGATCCCGGGCTCGAGGTCGAGGAGCTGCGCGGCGCGGTCGAACCGCGACATCATCGCCTCGAAGGGGTTCTCCTCGTTGAGGAAACGATCCTTGTCAGGGAGGACGATCGTATCAGTGGGCAGACGGAGGTCTGGCATGTCCGGAGGGGGCAGAACCGGTCCGAGAACCGGCGGTTGGGGGGAACGTCAGATCACCCATCACGCGTCGCCACCGCCCGGTCGAGGAGGGCGGCAAGCCCCTCGCCGCCACGCTCGATGACGACACGTTGGGAAAGATACCAAAGCGGGGGGGCATTGCGAGGCCAGCGATCCCCCAGCTTGACAGCATCCTTGAGGGTACATACGACCCGATCGGCCTCGCGGGCTCGGGTCGATAACGCGGTCAGATCGGCCTCCGAGAAGAGGGCGTGGTCGGGAAAGGCCGCGAGGTCGACGCGCGCCCCTGCCCCCTCGATCTGTCGCGCGAAGGCCGCTGGGTCCCCGATGCCGGCGATCGCGAGCACCCGCTGGCCAGACAGGGCGCGCAGTGGGAGCGGCTCTGCCATGCTGCTCGCCATGGGGCAGACCGCATCGAGCACGAGGGACACGAGCACGACCGGCGCACGGCGCGTGAAGTGACTCCAGGCCTCAGCGACCTCGGTCGCCTGCGCCACAGATGCCGACTTCCGGGTCACGATGAGGAGGGACGCACGCGCCATGGCCCGCTGCGGCTCCCGAAGGGGACCCGCCGGCAGGAGCCGTGTGGGGACGCCCTGCTCCGCCGCGACCAGCACCAGGTCGAGATCGCGCGCGGCCCGACGATGCTGGAATCCATCGTCGAGGATGATCACCTGCGCCCCAGCGGCACGCGCCGCGGTCGCGCCGCGGACCCGATCGGCATCGGCGATCACCACCGCCTCGGGGGTCAACGTTCGGTGCACCGCGGGCTCATCGCCGCCATAGCCACGGAGCAGGATCGCCGGTCGGATCCCGCGCCGGAGCATCTCCTGCGCCATCCAGGCGCTCATCGGGGTCTTCCCCGTCCCGCCGACGGTGAGGTTCCCGACGCTGATGGTGGGGAGCCCCAAGGGATGGCTGGTGAGGAGGCCGCGATCGAAGAGCGCGTTGCGCACCGCGACCCCGCCACGATAGAGCCACGCCATCGGAGCGAGGAGCACCGGGAGCACGCCCCCCGCACGCCACGAGCGCTCCACCGCCGCGGTGAATCGACGGTCCATCAGGGGGACCCCATCCGCCGCGCCAACGCCTCGAGCGCCGGCTGATCGGTTCCCTCGGGCCGCCACGGTTCGCCATACACGATCCGGAGTCGTGCGAAGGGCTTGGGGATCATGAAGCGGTCCCAGCTCCGGAGCCGCCACGCACGGGACACCTCGCACCGCACCGTGATGATCGGGGCCCCGGACTGCACGGAGGCGAGGAGGACGCCCGCTTGCGGGACCCCCGCGGGTCCTCTGGGACCATCGGGGGTCAGCATCCCAACATGCCCCGCCCGCAACTCGCGGACGAAGGCGAGCAAGACCCGCCCCGCGCCACGGGTCGTCGACCCTCGGACGAGACGATAGCCCCATCGCGAGATGATGCGGGCGAGCAGCTCGCCATCCCCATGCTCGCTCACCATGCCGACGATCCCCTTCGCACGATGGGCCCAGAGGATCGGCAGCAACTCCCCATGCCACATCGAGAAGATGATGGGGCGCGTCGGAGACGCCCCCCATGGCAGCGGATCGGTCCGACTGAACTCGAGGCGCCAGGTCGGAGCGAGCAGGCCGACCACGAACGAGACGAGTCGCTCGGTGCGCCGGACCTTTCGCTCCCGTCGCTCGGCGCGGTCCACGTCCGCCGACTCGGAGGATACGGCTGCCCCATCGCTCATCGCACCAGCTCCGCCGCCATCGCCGCCACGCGCGCACTCGCCCCGGCCGTGCCAAGTCGCCCACGCACCTCGGCCAACCCGTCGAGCATCCGACGACGCGCGGGTCCCTCCGCCTCGAAGAGCGGCGTGAGCGCCGCGGCCACCGCCTCGGGCGTGAAGGCATCCTGCACGAACTCCGGCGCGACCTCCCGCCCCGCCACGATGTTCAGCAGCCCGATATGCGGGATCCGCACCAGCCGTCGCGCGATCGCATACGAGATGGGACTCGTGCGATAGACGATCGCGCAGGGACACCCCGCCACCGCCGCCTCGAGGGTCGTCGTCCCACTCTTGCAGAGCGCCACGTCAGCGGCACGCAGCACGTCGAAGCTCGCCGAGCGGATCACGGGGAACGGGATCTCGCCGGGGGCGAACTCGATCGTCGGCGCAGCACTCAGGACCACCTGCAATCCCGGTCGCACCGCCTGTAACCGCCGTGCGACCGCGACGAAGTCGGCGAGGTGCCGCCGGATCTCCTCGGCCCGACTCCCAGGGAAGAGTGCGAGCACCTCACCCGATTCCGGGAGACCGCACCGACGGCGCGCCTCGGCGCGATCGGGCATCGCCGCCGCCCGGTCCAACAGCGGATGCCCGACGAAGGTGGCATCGACGCCGCCCGCGCGCAGGAGCGGCTCCTCGAAGGGGAGGATCACCGCGGCCTTGGTGAACGTCTCGGCCATCGCGCGCATCCGTCCCGCCTTCCACGCCCAGACCTGCGGGGTGATGTAGTAGAGCACGGGCACCCCAGCGGCCTTGGCCGCGGCGGCGACCCGCATGTTGAACCCCGGATAGTCGATGCAGATCACCAGCGCGACCCGCCCGCTCGCGAGCCGCGCCTTCACCTGGCGTAGGAGCCGCAGATGCGCCGGGATATGACGGATGACCTCGACGAAGCCGACGACCCCCGTATGCTCCGTGAGGAGCTCCACCCCTGCCGCCCGCATGTGCGCGCCCCCTGTCCCCGTCAGCGCGAGATCGGGTCGCAACCGCCGCAACGGCTCGGCGAGCAGCGCCCCATGCAGGTCGCCGGACGCTTCGCCGGCGAGGATCAGGATCTCACGCACCGGTTGCGTCGGCACCTGGGGCCGTCACGCCCGCGCGCTGAGCGCAGCGAGCGGGGAGCCCCGCTCGATGTCGGCGACGATCTGCAGCGCCACCGCCAACGCATCGCGCCCCGCGCGCGCTGTCACCGACACGGGCGCCTCCCCGCGCAGGGCCGCGGCGAAGCTCTCGAGCTCGAGCTTGAGCGGCTCCCCTTCGGGGGCCTCGAGTGGCACACGCTCCACGAAGGCCTCGAGCGGCTGCGCCTGCTGCGCGAGCGTCGCCAGGTCCACATCGCCGCGCAGGCGATACATCTCCCCCGTCCCGGCCGCGAGGTCGAGCGAGAGATACCCATTGCGCTGGAAGATGCGGAGCTTCCGCATCCGGTCCTTGGAGACGCGGCTCGAGGTGATCGTCGCCACCGCCCCGCTCGCGAACCGCAGCCGCGCATCGGCGATGTCGATCGAGGGCGTCAGCACCGGAAGCCCCGCCGCCGAGACCTCGGTGACCGGCGATCCGGTGAGGGTGAGCACCAAGTCGATGTCGTGGATCATGAGATCGAGCACCACCGCCACATCGCTCCCACGTGGATTGAACGGGGCGAGGCGATCGCTATCGATGAAGAGCGGGTGATCCACATACGGGAGCGCGGCTCGCACCGCCCGGTTGAATCGCTCGATATGCCCGATCTGCACCACCACGCCCTGGCGGTCGGCCAGATCGAGCAGCTCGTCCGCCTCGGCCAACGTCACGGTGATCGGCTTCTCGATCAGCAGATGCTTCCCCCGCGCGAGCGCCGCCATCGCCACCTGATGGTGGAGGGGCGTCGGCACGACGATCGAGACGGCATCCACCTCCGCGAGGAGCGCATCGAGCGTGGGGTGCGCCTGGATCTCCAGCTCGCGGCGGACCACGCCGGCGCGCTCGGCATTCGCCTCGTAGATCCCGTGGAAGGCCACACCGGGCACGCCGCGCAACAACCGGGCGTGATGGAAGCCGAGGCTCCCCGCCCCGATGACGCCGACACGCACGGGCGGCCGCGTCATACCACGACCCCACGCCCACTCGCCTCGACGAAGGCGATGAAGGCCTCGACCTCTGGCAGCGGCTTGAGCTCCGCGCGCGCGCGCTCGAGCGCCTGCGAGATATTCTCCTCTGACCGGAAGAAGAACCGATACGCCTTCTTGAGCTCCGCCACCGTCTCCTCGGCGAACCCGCTCCGCTGGAGTCCGACGGAGTTGAGCCCGTAGAGCTTGACCGGATTCCCCACCGCCTTCACATAGGGCGGGATGTCCTTCGCCACACGCGACATCCCGCCGACGAAGGCATGGCGGCCGATCTTCACGAACTGGTGCACCGCACAGAGTCCCGAGATGATGGCGCGGTCATCGATCTTCACATGACCGGCGAGCTGCGTGGCATTCGAGATGATCACGCCGTCGCCGATATGACAATCATGCGCGAGGTGCACATACGACATCAGGAAGCAGTGCTTGCCGACCGTCGTCTTGTACGATTCCGAGGTCCCGCGATTGATCGTCGCGTACTCGCGGATCGTGGTGCCCTCCCCGATCTCGACGGTCGTGACCTCGCCCTTGAACTTGAGATCCTGCGGCTTGCCGCCGAGCACCGAGCCGATCCCGACGGTCACCCGGGGCCCGAGATGGACCTGTTCCTCGAGGACGGCGCGCGTCTCGATCACGCTGCCATCGCCGACGGTGCAGTGCGGGCCGATCATCGCCCAGGGGCCCACGACCACATCGGTCCCGAGCTGGGCGCCGGGATCGACGATCGCCGAGGGATGGATGCGCGTACTCATCGGTCGCGCACCACGGCGGCCATGTCGGCCTCACAGACCACGACGTCATCCACCTTCGCCACCCCCTTGATCCGGCACATGGTGCTCCGGAGCTGGACGATGTCGACCTCGATGCGGAGCTGGTCCCCCGGCTTCACCGGCCGACGGAACTTCACGTTGTCAAGCGACATGAAGTAGACGACCTTGGTCTCGGGGGCGTCGACCGTCCCCATCAAGAGGACCCCACCCACCTGCGCCATCGCCTCGACGATGAGGACGCCCGGCATGATCGGGTGCCCGGGGAAGTGCCCCTGGAAGAAGGGCTCGTTGATCGTGACGTTCTTGATCCCGACGATGCGGGTCTTCTCCTGCATCTCGACGATCCGATCCACGAGCAGGAACGGATAGCGATGCGGGAGGATGCGCATGATCTGTTCGATGTCCACCGGTAGCTCCCTGTTCGAGTGCCCTGCCGCCTGTGCGAGCATCGCGCGCACGAGGGTGACGGTCCCACGATGACTCGGCTTCGTCGCCGTGATGTGCGCGGCCACGCGTCCGCCGGCGAGCGCCAGATCGCCGACCACATCCAACGCCTTGTGCCGGACGAACTCGTCCGGCCACCGGAGCGTCGTCCCGACGACCCCGGTCGCATCGAGCGCGATCGTGTTCGCCGTCGACGCCCCTTGGATCAACCCCTTCCCCCGCAGCTCCTCCACCCAGCTCAGGAGGCCGAAGGTGCGCGCCGCCGACAATTCGGTCCTGAAGCTCTCGGGGGTGACGCGCCACCGGCCCGCCTGTGTCCCGATGAGCGGATGCGGGAAGTCGATCCGGACGTCCAGCTCCAGCCCCTCGGCCGGCATCGCCACGTAACTCGACTCCCCATCGACCACGCGCACCGGCTCGCGGAGCCGCACCACGTCGACCTCGCCGCCATGATCGACGACGCCTGCCTCAAGCAGCGCCGCACGGAATGGTTCCGCCGACCCGTCCATGATGGGCGGCTCAGCCGCATCCACCGCGAGGGTCAGGTCGTCGATCCCGAGGCCGGCCACCGCCGCCAACACATGCTCCACGGTGTGCAGCGCCTGATCGCCTTCGCCGAGCTGCGTCCGACGCTCGGCCGCCACCGCCACCGACACATGCGCCGGGATCATCGGCGCGCCGGAGAGATCGGTCCGACGGAACCGGAGCCCCTGGCCGACGGGCGCCGGTTCGAAGGTCAGGGCGCAGGGACGACCGAGGTGGAGCCCCACCCCCGAGACCGTGATCGGTCGCGCGATGCTCCGCCGCCCCATCAGGTGTCCGTCCCGCCACCCACGAGGCGCTCGAGGGCCGCGATGATCCGTGGGAGACGCGCCGTCGCACCCGCCCGCCGCAGCTCCTCGCGATGCGGCCGCGCCGGGAATCCGCTCCAGGTCTCACCCGCCGGTACATCCTTCACGACGCCGGACTTCGCCGCGATCCGTGCCCCGCGACCGACCGTGAGATGCCCGCCGACGGCGACCTGACCGCCGAGGGAGACGAGATCCTCGATCCGCGCCGATCCCGCCACGACGCAGCCCGCCGCCATGAGACAGTGCTTCCCCACGCGGACGTTGTGCCCGATGTGCACGAGATTGTCGAGCTTGGTGCCCTCACCGATCACCGTGTCGTCGATGCTCCCCCGATCGATCGTGCAGTTGGCGCCCATCTCGACGTCATCCCCGATCACACACCCGCCGACATGCGGGATCTTCTGGTGGGCCCCGTCACGATGGACGAAGCCGAAACCATCGCTGCCCACGCGGACGCCGGCGTGCAAGAGGTTGCGGGCACCGACGCGACACCCCGGGTAGATCGTCACGTGGTCGATCAGCCGCGTCTCGGGACCGATGGCACTCCCGGCCCCGATGACGCAGTGCGGTCCGATCCACGCTCCCGCAGCGATCGTCGCCCCGGCGCCGATCACACTGAACGCCTCCACACAGGCCCCCGGCGAGACCACGGCCTCGGTCGCGATCACCGCCGTGGGATGCACCCCGACGAAGGGGGGGACCGGCCGCGGATGCATCCGCGCGATCACCGTGAGGACCGCCTCGTGCGGCTTGGCCACCACGAGCCGCGTCCCACAGGCGCCCGCTACCTCCGCGAGCTCCGGCGCGACGATGACCACGCTGGCCGCGGTCGTGGCGAAGAGCTCGAGGTAGCGCGCCGAGGCGAGGAAGGAGAGCTCCCCCGGCCCCGCCCGATCGAGCGGCGCGACCCCAGTCACAACGACCGACGGGTCGCCGACGATCGTCGCGCCCAACAGGGCGGCGATGTCAGCGACCCGAAGGGGGCCGGACGATGGCGCGGTCATGACCGCGATCTCGGGTGGCCCGAGGTCGAGATTACGGGCGACGGACGCCGGCGGGCTGACCCGTCGGTCCCGACGCGGGTGGACGCGTCGCCGGTGCGGCGGCGGGCGGCCGCGTCGGCTGCGCCGCCGGACGGGCCTGCGGCATCGTGCGGATCCGCGCGATCACCTTATCCGAGAGATCGAGGTTCTTGTCCATCGCGACGACCGGGTTCGCCTGCGCCCCCATGTCGAAGATCATCGCGTACCCCTCGGCGGCCCGCACCATCTCGAGCGCCTCACGGATCTGATCGAAGAGCGGCTGCATCGCCTCCGCCTGCTTGGCCTGCGCCTCCTGCTGCAGCACCTCGAGCGTGTCGCGGTAGCGGGCGTCGAACGCCTGCATCTCGGTGAAGCGCTTGGTGCGATCCGCCTGCGACAGCGTCGCCGAGTCCTTCTGGAAGGAGTTCAGCATCGCGTTGAGCGAGTCGACCATCACCTTCTCGCGCGAGCCGAGCGCGTCGATCTCGGTCCGCAGTCGAGCCTCGATCTGGTTCCGGCTTGGCATCTCCTGCAGGATCTTACGCGTGTCGACGAAGGCCACCTTGGTCTGGGCGGCAGCGGGGGCGGCCATGGCCGCGACGGTGAGGGCGGCGAGGATGAGGCCGCGGAAACGGACGATCATGGGTGAGGACACTCCGAAGGGTTAGAAGACCTGACCGAGCCGGAAGTGCAGCTGCCACTTCGGGTCGGGACGACCGAACGCGTCACGCCGATCGAATCCATAGGCATAATCGATGCCCAAGGGGCCGAGCGGCGTCACGGTGCTGAGACCGATGCCGGACCCCCGGAAGAGCCGCGTGGGATCGAAGTCCCGAGGGCGCGCCCAGAGGTTACCAGCATCGTAGAACAGGTTGATGTACACCGACTGATTGAAACGCAGACCGACCTCGGCGGTGCTCACGAAGAAGGCGCTCCCGAACGACTCCCGTTGCGCGTTGAAGGTCCCCGTCGCCGTGGTGAAGCCGTCCGGCGTGATCGAGAACTCCGGATAGCCGCGCAAGGGCTCGCCGAACTGCACGCCGCCCAGAGAGAACTGCTGGGACCAGAAGAACTGGCCCGGGTCCCCGAACACCGCACCGGCACGCGTCGAGAGCCCGAAGGTCAGGCGCAGCGGCTGCGTCCCTGGCTTGGTCCCACCGAGGCGGCCGATGATCGTGTAGTTCCGGAACTCGGTCGTATAGCGCTGATAGGTCGCCGTCCCGCCGAGGGGGCCCCCGTTGAAGGCGGCGCTGAACGACTGCAGTTGCCCTTCGGTCGCGAACGGCATATCGAGCCGCGTATCACGGCTGATGTCGACCCCCACCGTGCTCCGGATGCACCCCGCGCACTGGTCGGTCGTGACCGTCCCGAGGAGCCCATCGGTCCCGAAGCGGACCCCTTCCAACCCGTAGGAGACGAAGACCCGGGCGAAGCGGCTCCGCGGGAAGGGGAATCCGACGCGCAGCGTCCCCCCCGTCCGCGTCGTCCGTCCGAGGTCAGCGATCCGGAACCGCGCCTGGGATCGGTACGCGTTCACCTGACCCGAGATCAGCGTCCCGCGGATCTGCGGATCCACGTACGACGAGTTGAAGTCGTTGATGAACTGGCCATACTGCCACTGGAGCGAGCCCCGCTTGCACTTCCCGAACAGATTCGGCTGCTCGAGGCCGATGAACCCGCCGAGCCCGACCCCCTGCCCGACGGAAGCGCCGAAGTTCACGTTCCCCGTACGCTTCTCCTTCACGCGGAAGACGATGTCGACATCCCCCTCCTGATTCGCGGGCCGCACGTCCGGGAAGGGGAGCGGCGCTTCGAAGAAGCCGAGGTTGGAGATGCTCCGCCAGCTCCGGATCATCCGCTCCTGATTGAACACATCGCCCGGGATGATGACCAACTGATCACGGATGCAATTCTCGACGGTGAAGTCGTTGCCGAGGATGTCGACGCGATTGATGATCGCGGGGGTCCCCTCCTGGATGTCCCAGCGGAGGCGGACGTACCCGGAGCTGTCCGAGGGATCGCGCTCGATCACCGGACGCACCTGGGCGTAGATGTATCCCTCGTTGCTGTAGAGGGTGCTGATCTGCTGCGTCGCCTCATCCCAGCGCGACCGATCGAAGATGTCGGTGGCGGGGGCGCGGCGCTTGACGAGTCCCTGCACCCGCTCCGTGAGCGAGGGGTCGCGCGTGGTGAACGGGTAGCGGGCCGCGATCTCCTCCGTGGAGAAGCGACGATTCCCGACGACCTCGAACGCCTTCACGCGATACTGCGGCCCCTCCTGCACCTCGAGCGAGAGCAACGCCTTGCCCCGCTCCCGGTCGATCGTGAGCGAGTCATGCGTGATCTGGAAATCCACGTGCCCGCGATCGGCGAAGAGCTTGGGGATCTTCTCCCCGAGATCCGTCGCATAGGTGTCCTCGTTGAACTCCCCGCGCCGGAAGAAGAAGAACCCTTCGGGCCTGGTCTTCATCGCCCCGACCACCTCGCGATCCTTCACGAGGGAGTTCCCGAGCACGTCGATCCCCGCGATAGCGAGCCGGCGCCCCTCGTCCACGCGCAGGGTGAGCTTCACGCGGTCCCCGACCATGGTGGTCTCGGGCACGATCCGAGCGAGATAGAACCCGTTCGCCTGGTAGAGCGAATCGATCCGGCGCATCGAGTTGGCGAGCGCGGCGGGATCGACCGGGCGCCCCACGAGGAGCTCGACCCGATCCTCGACACTCCGCTGGGAGAGGCGCTTGGGCCCGGCGACATCGACCGTCTGCAGGAGGAGCCGCTCGGTCACCGCAAGGACGACGATCGTCTTCCGCGCGACCGAGAGATCACAGGTGACGGCGACGGTCTCGAAATCGCCGGTGGCATAGAGGTCGCGCAGGACGCGCTGGACCGCCGGGAAGTTGAGCGTCTGCCCCGCCCCGATCCCGCTCGTGGCGAGGATCGACTCCCGCGAGACCCGCCCTGACCCCCGGACCGCGATCGAGTCGGGGGTAAGGCAGCGGCCAGAGAGTTCGGCGGGCTCCTGAGCCTGTAACGGGGCGCCCACGAGGAGCAGTGCGGCCGCCACCGAGGAAAGTCGACGCATCCTTGCAATATACACAACCAGCCCCCTCAACGGTCCCTCCGCCCAGGGGTCCGTTCGGGGGTCCGTTCGGGGGGCAGGAGGGGGGTCGAGGGGGCCGGTGGAGCGCCCTGCGATCATCGGCGGGTCAGGCCTTGGGGACGCTCCGGACCGGGGCCCGGAAGGAGAGCCGCGCCCCGTCCTCCGAGACGTCGACCTCGATCTCGTCCCCGCGGCTGAACTCCGCCAGGAGGATCCGCTCCGACAGGGGGTCCTCGATCCACTTCTGGATCGCCCGCTTGAGCGGCCGCGCCCCATAGGCCTGGTCGTACCCGTGCTTCACGAGGAAGTCGACGGCCGCCTCGGTCAGCTTGAGGGTCAGCTCCTCGTCCCCGAGCCGCTTCTGCACATCGGCCAGCAGGATGCTGACGATCTGCGCGATATGCTCCCGCCCGAGCGGATGGAAGACGATCACGTCGTCGAGCCGGTTCAGGAACTCCGGATTGAAGGCGTGTTGGAGCTCCTCCTTCACCTTGTCCGCGATCCGGGTGAAGTCCGAGGCCTGGTCTGCCGCCCCGAAGCCGAGGCTCCGGTTCCGCGTGATGTCCTTGGCCCCGACGTTCGACGTCATGATCACGACGGTGTTCTTGAAGTCGATCACGCGACCGTAGTTGTCCGTGAGATGCCCCTCATCGAGCACCTGCAGGAGGATGTTGAACACATCCGGATGAGCCTTCTCGATCTCGTCGAGGAGGATCACGCTGTACGGCTTGCGCCGGATCGCCTTGGTGAGGGTCCCCGAGTCCTCGTAGCCCACGTAGCCCGGGGGGGCCCCGATGAGCCGCGACACCGAGAACTTCTCCATGTACTCGCTCATGTCCACCCGGATGAGCGCCGAGGCATCCGCGAAGAGGAACTTGGCCAGCGCCCGCGCGAGCTCGGTCTTCCCGACCCCCGTGGGGCCGCAGAAGATGAACGAGCCGATCGGGCGACGGGGATCCTTGAGGCCGGCGCGGCTGCGCCGGATGGCCCGCGCGACCGCCTTGATCGCTTCGTCCTGTGCCACCACCTGCCCATGGAGCTCCTCCTCCATCCGCAGCAGCCGCGCGGTCTCCGCCTCCTGCAGCCGCGTCACCGGGATCCCCGTCCAGCGGCTCACGATGAAGGAGATCTCCTCCTCCCCGAGCACCGGACGCATCGATTGACGGCGCTCCTCCCACTCCTCCTGCCGCGCCCGGATCTGGCCCTGGAGGTCGCGCTCGTTGTCCCGCAACGAGGCCGCCAACTCGAAGTTCTGGTCCCGGACCGCCGCGTCCTTCTCGAGATTGACCTGCTCGAGCTTCGCCTTGAGGTCGGCGACCTCCGGGGGCGGCACCTGCGACGCGAGCCGCGCCCGCGCCCCCGCCTCGTCGATCACGTCGATCGCCTTGTCCGGCAGGAAGCGGTCGGTGATGTAGCGCTCCGAGAGCTTCGTCGCGATCAGCAGCGTCTCGTCGGGGATCGTCACGCGATGGTGCTCCTCATACTTCGACCGGAGCCCCTTCAGGATCTCCACCGTCTCCTCGATCGAGGGCGGGTCGACCACCACCGTCTGGAAGCGGCGCTCGAGCGCCCCGTCCTTCTCGATGTGCTTGCGATATTCGTTGAGCGTCGAGGCGCCCACGCATTGCAACTCGCCACGCGCCAGCGCGGGCTTGAGCATGTTGCTCGCGTCGATCGCCCCCTCCGCTGCGCCCGCCCCCACCAACGTGTGGAGCTCGTCGATGAAGAGGATGATCTGCTTGTTCTGCGCGATCTCGTTCATCACGGCCTTGAGCCGCTCCTCGAACTGCCCACGATACTTGGTCCCCGCGATGACCGCCGCCATGTCGAGCGAGAGCACGCGGTGGTCGCGCAGGGAGTCCGGGCAGTTGTTCGTCGCGATCATCTGGGCGAGCCCTTCGACGATCGCGGTCTTCCCCACCCCCGGCTCCCCGATGAGCACCGGATTGTTCTTCTTCCGGCGGGAGAGGACCTCCATCACCCGCTCGATCTCCTTGAAGCGCCCGATCGTCGGATCGAGCTGCCCCTCGGCGGCGAGCACCGTGAGGTCGCGGCAGAAGTGATCGAGGGCCGGGGTCTTGGACTTCTTCTCCCCCTTGCCGGTGGAGGCGGCGGGGGCGGCCCCCGCGGCGGCGGGGGCCGCCTCGCCGTTCGACGGCATCTCGGTCCCGAGGAGCCGCAGCGTCTCCGCGCGCGCCGCCTCGAGGTTCACCCCGGCATCGGTCAGCACCTGCGCCGCGATCCCCTTCTCCTCGCGCAACAGCCCGAGGAGGAGATGCTCCGTCCCCACATAGCTGTGATTCAGCTCGCGCGCCTCGCCCATCGCGAGCTCGAGCACCTTCTTCGCGCGCGACGTATACGGCAGGTCGGGGCCGGCGGCCTGCGCCGCCTTCCCCTTCTTCACCGTCTCCTCGATCTTCTGCTGGATCTCCTCGAGGTCGACGCTCAGGTTGTTGAGCACCGCCGCCGCGACCCCTTCGCCTTCGCGAATGAGGCCCAGCAGGATGTGCTCGGTGCCGACGTACTCGTGATGGAGCCGTGCCGCCTCCTCACGCGCCATCGCCAGGACCTTCCGCACCCGTTCCGTGAAGTTGTATCCGTTCATTGATCGCCTCGACGACCCGTCGTGTGGGTCACCCGGTGTGTCGTGCCTCGTTCGCCAAGACCTGTCGCACGTATTTCGCGCGCGCGAGGTTCGCCTCCCCCTCGGTGAGGGGCCGCCCCTCCGCCTGCGCCAGATGCGCCGACTGGCTGAAGATCAACAGCTTGTTCAGCGTATATACACTGAGCCCGGACAACAGGTTCAGCCCCGCCGCGAGCCGTACCGCACTGAGGAGCGTCATCGCCTCCTCGGCCGGCAGGTTGCGCGCATGCCGCAACGTGCCGTAGGCGCGCCACAGCTTGTCCTCGATAATATAGCCGGCGTCACGCTGTAGGACCCGACGCGCCTCCTCCTCCCGCTCGATCACGCGCCGCACCACCCGCATCAGCTGGTCCACCAGCTCGTCCTCGGTCCGGCCCAGGGTCGTCTGATTGGAGATCTGGAAGTAGTTCCCGACGACGTCGCTCCCCTCTCCGTAGAGCCCGCGGTAGGTGAGCCCCATGTGCTGAAGCCCCTGGAGCACCTTCTGGACCTCCTGTGTCAGCACGAGCCCCGGGAGGTGGATCAGCACCGAGGCCCGCATCCCCGTCCCCGTGTTCGTCGGGCAGGCGGTCAGGAACCCGAACTCCTGGTGCCACGCATACGGCAGCACCTGGCCGAGCTCCCGGTCGATCCGCTCCGCATCGCGCAACGCCCCCGCGATGTCGAATCCCGACCGGAAGCTCTGCACGCGGAGATGGTCCTCCTCGTTCACCATGACCCCGGCGTCCCCGGTCACGATGACCCCGCCCGCGCCAGGGATCGCCCCCTTCCGCTCGACCCCGGCCAACTCGCGACTCACCAGATGCCGCTCATGGAGCAGGAGCCGCTCATGCGCTGAGCACTCGTCCACCCGGACGAAGGCCCCGTCGCGGAGCGAGGCGAGCCGCGGCATCGCCTCGCGCACCTCCTGCAGGATGCGCAGCCGCTCCCCCTCGCGCGCCCGGGCCGGGAAGGCGAAGCCCGAGAGGTTCCGTGCGAGCCGGATCCGCGACGAGATCACGATCCCGGCGTGGTCGCCCGAGGCGATCAGCCAGTGGAGCCCCCCATCGGGCAACAGGGAGAGGTCGAGCGTCACTCGAGCCCCCGGATCTCATCACGGATCGCCGCCGCGGTCTCGAACGCCTCATCGGCGATGGCCCGCTGCAGACGGTCGCGGAGCGCGCGGAGCGTCCCCTCACGATCGGGCGCCGTCCCCTCGGACGCGTCCTGCGGCTCATACCGCCACCCCTCATGTCGCGTCGACCCATGCACCCGTCGCAGGAGCTCCCGCAGGCTCTGGTCGAACGCCCCGTAGCACTGCGCGCAGCCGAGCCGGCCGCTCGCGCGGAAATCCCGGAGCGAGGTGCCGCAGTAGGCGCAGCGCGCGGCATCCCCCGGCAGCTGGGCCGCCTGCTGCTGCACCGCCTGCAGGAAATCCCCGAGCGGATGCGTCGGCTCAGCGACCGTGGTCTCGATCCCCCGTTCGGCCGCGCACTTCTCGCACAGGTGCACCTGCGCGACCGTCTGTCCGACGATCTGCGTCAGATGCACCACGGCATCGCGCTCCCGACATTGATCGCACACCATCAGCTCCCTCCGTCGTCCGCGGCCTCGGCGCGCAGGCGCCCCTCCGCCAACTGCAGCACCCGCGTCGCGCGGGCCGCGAGCGAGCGATTGTGCGTCACCACCACCACCCCGACCCCGGTCTCCCGGGTCAACTCCGCGAGCAGGTCGTGCAACCGCTCGGCATTCTGCGCGTCGAGGTTCCCCGAGGGTTCGTCGGCGAGCAGGAGGCTCGGCCGCATCGCCAACGCGCGCGCCACCGCGGTCCGCTGCTGTTCCCCCCCCGAGAGCTCGGCGGGCCTATGGGATTGACGCGCGGCGAGCCCCACCCGTTCCAAGAGGGCCGTCGCCCGGCCCCGTGCCTCGCCGTCCCCCACCCCCGCGATCCGCAGCGGCATCATCACATTCTCGAGCGCCGAGAACTCCTTGAGGAGATGATGGAACTGGAAGACGAACCCGATCGACCGGTTCCGGAGGGCGGCCAGTTCGAGGTCCGAGAGCCTCGCGGTCGGTTGGCCGACCACGCGAACCTCGCCCGCATCGGGGCGGTCGAGCGCCCCGAGCACATGGAGCAGGGTGCTCTTTCCCGCCCCACTCGCGCCGACCACCGCGACCATCTCCCCGGACGCGACGGTCAGGTCGACCCCATCGAGGATCCGCAGCAGCGAGCCATCGCCGCCGCGATACCCCTTCGTCACGCCGGTGGCCTCGAGCACCGGCCCGCGCAGGTCCGGGGTCATTCGCTGCGGATCGCCTCGATCGGGTAGAGGCGCGCCGCACTCGAGGCGGGATGGAGCGTCGCGAGGAGGGTCACCGCGAGACTCCCCGCAAGGATGAGCAGGGTGTCCCCGACCTCGAGCTGCACGGGGAGATACTCGATGAAGTAGACCGAGGGATCGAGGGCGATCAGACGGAACCGGTCGATCGTCATCCCGAGCCCGACGCCGAGGAGAGACCCGACCCCGGTCCCCACCGCGCCGATGATGACCCCCTGCCAGAGGAAGATCCGGCGCACCGCATCGGTGGGGAGCCCCATCGCCCGCAGGATCCCGATCTCCCGCGTCTTGTCCCGCACCACCATGGTGAGGGTGCTCACCACGTTGAAGGCCGCGACCATCACGATCAACGCGAGGATCACCGCCATCCCGAGCTTCTCGAGCTTGAGGGCGCGGAAGAGCGAGAGGTTCTGCTGCTGCCAATCGACGGTGCGATAGGGATAGCCGAGGGTGGAGTCGATCTGCGCGGCGATGGCCGGCGCAACCCAGCGATCGCTGGTCCGGACCTCGAGCCCCGTCACCGCGGTATCGAGCCCCGCGAACTCCCGCCCGACCTCGAGGTCGACGTAGATGTACGCGTTGTCGTACTCGAACATCCCCGTCGTGAAGACCCCCGTGACCTCGAACTCCATGAAACGGGGGATGACGGCCCCGAGCACCGGATTGAGTGAGGCGCCGCTCGCGGTGACGAGGGTCAGTGTCGCGCCCGGATACGCCCCGAGGCGCGAGGCGAGGAGCGAGCCGACCACCGCGCCACGACGGCCACCGTCTCGCGAGGTGAAGGTGAAGTCCCCACTCGTCGCGTGCTCGCGGATCCGCGTGACGGGGACCGCCCCGGCGTCGAGGGGGGCGATCCCCGCGACGGTGATCGCTTCGGAATACGTGGAGCCCAGCGTCGCGAGCCCCTGATGCACCACGAAGGGCGCGACACTCACCACGCCAGGGAGCGACTCCACCTGCGCGGCCGCACGCCGCCACCCGTCCATGCGGAGGGATTCGCCATACGTGAGCACGCGTACGTCGGGGCTCCCCACGAGGATCTTCTCCCGGAGGTCAGTCTGGAGCCCGTTCATCACCCCGATGATGATGATGAGCGCGCTCACCCCGACGGTCACGCCAGCGACCGCGATCACGCTGATGAACGAGAGCAGACGGGACCCGCGGCGGCTCCGGAGATACCGCCAGGCGATCGCCAGCTCGAGCGCGCGGGTCCCGGCCATGCGACTCACTCCGGCCGCATCAGTGGGAAGAGGATCACATCCCGGATGTGCGGGGTGTCGGTGAGGAACATGAAGAGCCGATCGAGCCCGATCCCCACGCCGCCGGTCGGCGGCATCCCGTACTCCATCGCGCGCAGGTAGTCCTCATCGACCCCCGTCGCCTCCTCGTCCCCCGCCGCCTTGAGCCGCGCCTGCGCCTCGAAGCGCGCGCGCTGGTCGATCGGGTCGTTGAGCTCGGAGAAGGCGTTCGCCAGTTCCTTCCCCTTGGCGAAGAGCTCGAAGCGCTCGGTCAGCCCCGCCAGCGTACGATGCGGCTTCGCCAACGGCGAGAGCTCCACCGGATAATCGACGACGAAGGTCGGCTCGACGATCTGCGACTCCACGTGCGCCTGGAAGAGCTCGTCGAGGAGCTTGGGCCGCGAGAGCTTCGCCACGTCGGCGACCTTGGCCTGCTCCGCCGCCCGCCGCAGCGCCGCATCCTCGAGCGCCATCACATCGGGGACCCCGAGCGCCTGCGAGAGCGCCGGCACCCAGGGGATCCGCGGGAACGGGGTCGCGACGATCGGGACCGGCCCCGCCTCGGAGCCGTCATGGCGCAGGCGCGGCGCATCGCCCACCGCCTCACGCACCGCCGTCGCGGCGGTGACGAGGAGCTGCTCCACCCGATCCATCATGACCGAGTAGTCGGCGTAGGCCTCGTAGAATTCGAGCATCGTGAACTCGGGGTTGTGCGTGCGGTCGATCCCCTCGTTCCGGAAATCATGCCCGATCTCATACACCCGCTCGAACCCCCCGACGATCAGCCGCTTGAGATAGAGCTCATCGGCGATGCGCAGGAAGAGCGGCATGTCGAGTGCCTGGTGATGCGTCGTGAAGGGCCGCGCCGCCGCGCCACCGTAGAGCGGCTGGAGCACCGGGGTCTCGACCTCGAGGTAGTCCCAGGCATCGAGCGCGCGTCGGATCGCGGTCGTCATCTTGGAGCGCGCCGCGAAGTGCCGCCGGACCTCGGGATGCACCGCGAGATCGGCGTAGCGCTGGCGCGACCGCTGCTCCCCATCGGCGAAGCCGGAGTGGCGCACCGTCCGCCCCTCCACCTGCTCCTCCTTCCCGAAGGGGAGGGGCCGCAGGGACTTGGCGAGCAGGGTCCAGGACTCCACCCGGACCGTGACCTCGCCCGTGCGCGTCCGAAAGAGCGGCCCTGCCACCCCGAGCAGATCGCCGAGGTCGAGCTGCGAGAGGAGGGCGAAGGCCTCCGCGCCGAGCTGATCCTGGCGGAAGTAGAGCTGGAGCCGCCCCGTGTCGTCCGCGAGGTGCGCGAAGATCGTCTTCCCATGCCCGCGCCATGCCACGATCCGCCCCGCGAGCCGCACCGTCGGGCCTTCCTCCGCCGCACCGAGGACCCCCGCCGCCGACCCACAGTGATGCGTGCGGTCGTAGCGGTAGGCGAAGGGGACGACCCCCGCCTCGACGAGCGCGCCGAGCTTCTCGCGCCGCGCCTGCATCACGAAGTTGAGTTCGTCGCTCATATCGTCTCCCCCGCGGCGGCCGGTGCGCCACTCTGCTTCAGATACGCCTCGATGAAGGGGTCGATCGCCCCGTCCATCACCTTCTGCACATCGGTGATCTTGAGTTCGGTGCGATGGTCGTTGACCATCGTGTAGGGCTGGAAGACGTAGCTGCGGATCTGGCTACCGAACGAGACGTCCTGCTTGGTCGCATCGAGCGCCGCCTTCGCCGCCGCCTGCTTCTCCGCCTCGAGATTGTACAGCCGGTTCTTGAGCATCTTCATCGCCGTCGCCTTGTTCTTGAACTGCGAGCGTTCCTGCTGCGAGGCGCAGACGATCCCCGTCGGCAAGTGCGTGATGCGCACCGCCGACGAGGTCTTGTTCACATGCTGCCCACCGGCACCTGAGGCACGGTAGACATCGATCCGTAGGTCCTCCTCGCGCACCTCGATGTTGATCTCCTCGTTCACCACCGGGTAGACGAAGACCGAAGCGAAGCTCGTGTGCCGACGGGCCTGCGAGTCGAAGGGC
>Ga0222713_10002302_pt1 | contig 20523 bp, 33 predicted proteins | sample C33_649DmetaG_FD_165061 | JGI IMG/M metagenome (GOLD analysis project Ga0222713, IMG submission 165061) | Estuarine water microbial communities from San Francisco Bay, California, United States - C33_649D | ecosystem: Environmental > Aquatic > Marine > Unclassified | place: USA: California...
ACCTCGATACTCAGCAGGCCAGTCATCACGACCCCGCTGCCCGAACTTCCGGTCAACCCCGTGCTGACTCGCAATCGGGAAACGATCCCGAGTCGGTACTTCCGCGACATCAACTACGATCCCGAGGAGATTCTCGCCGCGGCGATGCGCGGTTTGGGCGGAAAGATGGCCATGCGATCGGTTCTTGGTGAAATGGGAAGATAACCACTATGGCAATCGAGAACTTCCTTCAGAACGCTGCCAACTTCGCAACCGGTGGACTGTACAATCAGCTCACCGGACGCGACAAAGAACTTGAGGAGCAGAAGCTCGCTGAGGCTGCTGCATTTCGGGCTAACCCGGAGCTTGTCCGAGAAGCTGCCAAGTACGACCCGAGCATCATGGAGCGCCTCGGGAACCTGCTGACCGGAGGCATCTACGGGCAGGCCAGTGGCATGAACGAGAAGCTCCAGCAACGGAGTCTCGCCAAGCAGCAGATCATGGAGGATGAGCTTCAAGCGCGAATGCTTGAACGCATGCGGGGCTACGGAATCAGCCCTGTTGAAGAACCCATTGGAAGCGAATTGAATCCTGATCGCAGTGCCGCACCGATTCCCGTTGCGCCTGGAACCATTCGCAAGAGGAACACTTTCGCTGGAGGCTACTGACCTATGGCTACGAACTACAATTACCCGAGCGTTGAAAACATCGAGACTCAGGCGCAATACCGCCCTGGTGTCGCTTCCAACATCTTCAACGTCCTGACCGGTGGTCTCGCCGGCCAAATCACCGGAAGCACTCAACGCGCTCAGGAAGCCGCTCGTGCCCGTCAGGCGCTGCTTCAAGAGGAGTTCAATAAGCGGGATGAGCAACGGATGCTTGAGCGCCAGTTGATGGTGAACGCGCTTCAGCAGGGAATTGCTGCTCCAGAAGGTGCCACGTTCGAGGAGAGGATGGCCGACTTCAATAAGAAGCGAGTTCGTCGAGATATTGCTGCGTTTCAAGGAGCCAAAGAAGGCCTTGAAAGTCCTACTGGTCCCTATCAGTCACCGCTGCAATCTGAACCCGCATTCCAAATTGCCGCAGCTCAGGCTCAATCCGAGGCGGTTAAACGCGCTTCCGAAATTGAGCAAAACAAGAGATTGCAGGCGCTCAACGACTTTGAGTTCCTCAAGGGCTCAAACGCCCAGCTCCGCGGCAATGAAACCCCCGGAGAGCTTTCCGCTTTGGCGTACCAAGCTCGCATCAAGGCTCAGTCGCTGTATCCTCAAGAGATTAGACAGGCAGCAGACAAGGATGCAGCAATCGAGCTGTTCAATCAGAATCCTGATCTTGAGGCTTTCAAGGGTTACAACGAGCAGTCGATTCAAAACCTCCCTCTTAGTGCTTACAAGGGGTTGAATGCGCGGGCCAACAAAGACCTCCAGAAGAGTGTTACGGAGAAGAACAAGCTGGCTCAGGAGAATGCGGTCGTTGAGGCCACGAAGATTCTCAATGGACCGGTCGAAGAGCGCGATCCGGTGAAGCTGTATAAGTTGTCTCCGTACCTTCCGGACTACCTCATCAAGAGTCCCAAGTTCCAAGCGGCAACCGGCACTGGCCCTGGACCTACGAGCGATGAAGTTAAAGCTATCAAGACTTACACCGAATCGCTTGATGGAGCCAATCGGGTTTCAAGCCTCATCGCTCGTGTTGCTGCCACTCCTGGTGGTCTCAAGAAGTTCTCCGAGAACAACTTCGGATACATCTCCGATCAGTTGAACACCAAGGGATCCAAGTTCTTCGCAAATGACGATGAGCGTGAACTCGCCAGAGCCTTGAAGGCTGAATACGAGTCGTTCAGGCAAGGGCCTCGAAAGGCTCTATTCGGTGCTTCACTCACTCCTGGAGAAGAGGCCAGCTCTTCGTTGTCTTGGGGTTCTCCTGCGGACAAGGATTTCATGAATCGTGCGATCCAGTACATCGATCGACTGCAAGGCGAAGATCCGATTGGAATCTACATCGATATGGGAAGGTCTATAGATCCCAGAATCATCCAAAGGGTTTCTGGTCTGAAGAAGAACTACCAAGAGATCAGACCCACGTTTGGCGTTCGCTCGTATACGTCAGGTGCTCAGGGTGCTGCGGCAGCTCCTGCTGCTGGAGGCGGAAAAGTGATCGAAATGACGCGGTCTGGAACGAGGAAATAACATGGCTATCCAAGTTAAAGTCGAAGGTCTCGGCACACTCAGCTTCCCTGATGATACCCCAGAGGATGTCATCTCTGATGCTGTCAGGCGTGAGGTGGCCAACCAGGACGCTCAGAATCAAAAAGTGGCTCGTTTGAGCAGGCTTCCGATGACCGGTGGAGCATTCATGCCTCCGACCAAGCAGACGATCGGAGAAGAGTCCATGGCTGAAGCCGAAGCGATTCAACGCGAGAAGATGCGCGATCTCGGAAAGGCTTCTCTTAGATACGGCGTTCCACTTGCCGCTGGTATTGCCGCTGGACCTGTAACCGGACTCGCTGCTCTTGCTCGAACTGCTCTTATTGGAGGAACCGCGGCGGGCGCTGGCGAAACGGGCGCTGAGACGATTGAGAAATTCGCTGAAGGACAAGAATATCGTCCTGGTCAGATTTTAGGAGCAACAGTTCGAGGAGCCGTTCCATATCTCAAGGGAGCTGGCCCGCTCACCACGTTGGCTAAAAACGTAACTGCGGCAGGAACCGGTGGTGTTGCCGGTGGAATGCTCGAAGGAGGAGTCACTGATGCGCGTTCTGCGATCAAGGAATTCGGCATTTCAGGCGGTCTTGCTGGCGTTCCTCAGGCTGCTGAGAGCTTTGCTGGAGCTGTTGGCAGCTTCTTCCGCAAAGCGGGAGAGAAGGCTCAGGTTCTTGAGAAGGCTGGCATCACTCCGTTGGCCACAGATGTGGTTCCCGGCCTCGCTTCGTTCGCTCAGAGGGCGCAATCGAAGATGGGTCTCAACACTCTGCGTCAGCTTGAGGAAAATCAGGTCGCTGAGATTGAAAGACGAGCCCGTGAACTCGGTGGATCGGTCAATCCGACCGATGTTGTCCGCGTTTACGAGGATGCGGTTCAGCTTTTGGGCCTCAACAAGGTCAATGACATCACCGGACAGAGCCGAACCTTCGCCGGGGCCACTGAAGCTCTCCAAAACGCGGTCAACGAGGCCAAGAAGTACGGCAATGAGTTGATGCAGTCTGAGCAGCAGGCTTTCAAGGAGACTCGAACCAGAGAACTCAACGATGTGGAGCAGAATTGGCTCCAATTCGTGGATTCTCTTGGCACTCAGACCGAACAAAAGATCGCTGGAGCACTGAATCCTAGGATCGCGGCACAAGAAGCACGAGCTACGAGAGAAGCGTTCCCTGCTGGAGTGCCTGAAGGCGCTGATACTGCCCGAAAAGGATTCAGGATCCAGCAACTCATCACTCAACCGGCAGAAGGCCAGCCTCCAGGTCTGAAGCAGCTCACTGACGACTTCTTCAAGAAAGAATACGCGGGCATTCCGACTGAGGAACGCGTTTTTAGACCGGATGTTCCGATTGGAGAAACTGGAGTTTCACTAATCGACAAAGTTCAAGAACTGAGGGCTTTAATTCCAAAAACTGGAATGCCAGGACTTGAAGACATCATTAAAGGTGCCAGCAGAACCGAACGAGTTCCTATTGCTGGAACTGGTGGAATGGCTTCAAAAGCAGTGCCTTCCAACTTTTCGTTGTCTGAACTTCGAGAAATCAGGTCCAACCTTGAAAACTGGGCCTATTCCAAGGAAGCGTACGGAAGTAAGGCTCAAGCAAAGGCAAAAGAGCTTTCAAACTACATCACCACGTTGCTCAACGAGCAGGCTCCGATCGTTTATAAGCCTGAAATCGCTGAAAAGTTTCTACAAACTCAAGCCAAGTACGCTCAAGTTCGCAAACTCTGGGAGAACCCATACATTGAAAGAGCGTTCGCAGGGATTGAAGCGACTCCTGAGAAGTTCCTCGAACAGCTTGGAAACTCGGTCACGAAATACGGCACTCAAGGCATTCAATACCGTGGCATTTCAGATCTTCTGGACAACCTGAAGGCCATCGGTGTCGAGGGCGTTCCTGATCGCTCCGAGATCAACTCTCTGGTGCAGCAGTTCATTGCCACCAAAGCGGCCAACGCCGCTGGCGGAATCGACAACACCAAGCTGCTTGGAATCCTCAACGGCATCGAGCGGACAGCCCCGGGATCGCTTCAGGAACTTGGGTTCGGAAACCTCGCTCAGCTTCGCAACTTCGATGTCGTCAACAACCTGATCCAGTCGAGCACCAAAGATAAAAAGGTCGATTACCGTGGCCTGCTCACAAAGCTGAACGTCATGGAGTCCCAATCTCCGGGAACCCTCAAGGCTCTTGGGCTTGGACCCATCGACGATCTGGAGAAGCTGAACCGAAACCTTGGCGCTGCTGAGACCGAACTGTCGGAGGCTGTGAAAGCTCGTGAGGCGGCTAAATCCGACACGCTCACCGGTTACAAGATCAGCGAGCGCATTCTTGGCCTGCTTGAAGACTCCAGGGACATCAAGTCCGTGATGAACACGCTTGAGGATCAGGTCAGCAACGCGGCCACTCCAGAGCTTCGCAAAGCCGCCGCTGATGCGCTGATCAACACGCGGGCCACCAAGATCGAGGACATCCTGTTTGGAACGCGCCAGAATGGGGTGTCACCCGGAGCGTCCAGCCTTGATCCGGACAACATCCGAAAGATGCTTGCCACGCCTTCGACGCGAGAGGAGTTCTCAAACATCGTTGGACCGCGGGTACTGAAGCAGATCGAAGACGAACTCCTGCCGGCATTCGACATCATCAGGGATCGTCAGCTTCGTGCTGGTGGAGCGGGCCAGACAACCGGTGGCCAGCTTGTTGAAAAAGCCACCCTGAGCGGATTCAAATCGCCTTTTGTTATCGGTGGAACGCTGCTAGCAACCGGAGGTGAACTTAAGACATCAGCTCTTGCTGGATTGGTGACACTGGCCGCTGATATCGGTGTGCCGTACCTTGCGGCAAAGGTGCTTGCCCGTACAGTCGGAGCGACCGGACTCCGCAGCAAACAGGCCAGTGCTCAGGCCATCGAATCGCTCGCTCGCGCCGTCAATAAAGCTCCGAATCGAGAGGCTGCGCTGCGCCTGATGCGCGACTTTTCCGAGACCGGAGAAGCCCCGAGCAACACGCGGGAATAATTTCCGCAAGAAATAGTTTGCAACACTCGGCAACACGGGATACGTTCTGTCCCGTGAGCGTAAAACTACTCTCTATCAAGGAGATCGCACAGACGCTCGGGACTCATCCCGAGACCGTGCGTCGCTGGATCAGGGATGGTCGGCTTCCAGCCATGAAGGCAACGAAGCGCACGATCCGTGTTCGCTCCGACGTCATCGAGCAACTACTCCGAAACAACAACAAATGAACGCAATCGCAACGACAACCGCTGATGCATCCTCCGAGATGTACAGCAAGATCGCAGACCCCATCACCGCCATCGAGAAGATGGGCGAGTGGATAGCTTCCAGCGGCATGCTGGGATGCACCAAGGTCGAACAGGGCAAACTCATCGCGTGGCAATGCGCCGCCGAGCGCAAGACCCCGTTCGATTTCAAGCGCGAGTACCACATCATCAACGGCTCACTCAGCATGCGCTCCGATGCCATGCTGGCCGGCTACCGCGCTCGCGGCGGCAAGGTGCTGTGGAAGCAGTTCGACACCAAGGCGGCAATCGCTGTCTGGAAGTACGACGGCAACGAATGCGAGATCGGATTCACCCTTGAGGACGCCAAGCTCGCGGGTCTCCTCCCCGCCAAGCCGGGTTCCGGGTGGGCCAAGGATCCGGGTGCAATGCTCCGCGCTCGTTGTATCTCCAAAGCAATCCGCATGCTGGCTCCTGAAGTGGTGGCCGGCATCTATACCCCGGAAGAGACCGAGGACTTCCAGCCCGCGCCCGCTGAGGTGGCTGTCGCTCCAGCCAAGGCCTTCGACCTCGTGGCCAAGCTCGAAGAACTCTTCGAGGCTCGTGAGTACGATGTAAACGCGCTGCTGCTCAAGGCTGGTCGAATCAAGGAAGGCCAGACCTTCCGCGATTTGGATGACACCTTCGCCAGCAAGTACATCAGCAAGCCTGACCTCATCCTCAACAAGCTGCCCGTCATCGTGACCACCGAGATCGTGAACACGGAGGTGCAGCCGTGAGCGGAGAACTCATCTGCAACATGCCGGCGGCGATCTACCACGGCACCAAGGCACTCTCGAAGTCCGGGCTTGATCAGTTTCGCAAGTCGCCCGCCCATTTCCGCGCTTGGCAGGACGGCATCACCAAGAACGAGTCGTCCCCCGCCCTTGAGTTCGGCACTGCGGTTCACATGGCGATCCTTGAGCCTGAGCTATTCGCCAAGTCATACACTGTCTTCACCGGCGATCGCCGCAACAAGGACGGAAAAGCAGCCTACGAGGCCGTCATCGCATCGGGCATGAACCCGCTCAACCAAGAGCAATGGGACAACATCACCGGAGCCGCTGCCGCGGTTCACGCTCACCCTGCCGCCGCTCCGCTGCTCAACGGCATCCAGACCGAGGTCTCGTGCTTCGACACTTGGATGGGCGCGAAGGTCAAAGCCCGCATCGACGGCCTTGGGAAGGACTACATCATCGACGTCAAAACCACCCAGGACGCATCGCCAGTGGCCTTCGGGAAGTCATGCGCCCAGTTCCGATATCACGTTCAAGCCGCGTGGTATCGCCAGATCACAGGTATCCAACGGTTCGTGTTCATCGCGGTCGAGAAGGAGGCACCCTATGGCGTGGCCTGCTACGAACTCGATGAGCAGGCCATCAACCTCGGCATCGATATCATCGAGGAACAACTCCGAACATACGTCGAGTGCGAGCAACTCAACTCTTGGCCCTGCTACTCGTCCCAGATCCAATCACTCTCGCTGCCCGCGTGGGCGGCTCGTCAGTCCGAATAACAACAGCAACACACATCCCAACACATGAAATTCAAAGTCGATCGTTCCCAAGCCGAAGTTAAGCCGTTTGCCGGTCCCGGCGAATACACCATCGTCATCCAGTCCGCCAAGGACGAGGGTCTCGACAAGAGCGGTAACAGCGTCGCCACGCTGCGATACAAGGGCACTGGTGGAGAAGTCATCAGCGACCGCTTCATCCTCAAGGACACCATGATGTGGCGTCTGCAGGCGTTGATCAGCGCGACTGAAGCCAACATCGATGACGGTGCCGAGTTCGATTTTAGCGTCGGAGGAGCATTCACACGGTTCCTCCAGGGCTTCGTTGGGCTGTCGATGATCGTCGTCCTCGAAGAGGAGAAGTACACCGACAAGCAAGGTCAGGAGCAGACCGCTCTGCGTGTTCGTCGGATGAAGAAGGTGCCGTCCGATAACGACACCATCTAACCACTAAACAAAAGCCCCCGGAGGTTGCAGCCTCCGGGGGTGACATGAGTCCAAAACAACAAAGCGCAACGACACGCTATGCAACTGAGACCGTACCAAGAAGAGTGTGTGGGTCAAGTCTTCCAGTCTTGGGAAGATTATCAACGATCGCTGATCGTCATCCCCACTGGTGGCGGGAAGACCATCGTCTTCGCTCACATAGCCAATCGCGCTCAGGGTCGCACCCTCATCATCGCGCACCGCGAAGAACTCCTTCAGCAGGCCAAGGACAAGATCAAGCAGGCCGTCGGTCGAGACGCTGCACTCGAACGCGCTGAGGACTTCGCGGGTCCAGAGTTCCGTATAGTTGTCGGATCCATTCAAACCCTTCTACGCCGACACAATCGGTTCGATCCCGATTACTTCACCAACATCATCATCGACGAGGCGCATCACGTTGCAGCCGACTCGTACCAGAGCGTTCTAAGCCACTTTCCGCAGGCCAATATCCTCGGGGTCACCGCAACCCCAGATCGCTCCGATAAGAAACAGCTCGGGTCATTCTTCGAGAACGTCGCCTACGAGGTCACACTCCTCGATCTCATCAAGCAGGGCTATCTCGTACCCATCAAAGCCCGTGTCTGCGATGTCTCCATCGATCTCACCAAGGTCAAGTTCCACGCCGGCGACTTCGATGCCAATGACACCGCTCACGCCATCGAGCCGTACCTCGAACGCATAGCAGCCCAGATCAAGCAGTTCGGCGGGAAGAAGACCATCGTGTTCCTGCCGCTCATAGCCACATCGGAGAAGATGACCTCCATCTGCCGCGCAATCGGCCTCGATGCCGAGCACGTGGATGGCACCAGCACCGATCGTAAAGAGATCCTCAAGCGTTTCTCCCAGAAGCAGCGCGGAGTCCTCTGCAATGCCATGCTACTGACCGAGGGGTACGATGAGCCTAGCATCGACACCATCGTCTGCCTGCGCCCCACCAGAAGCCGCTCACTCTACACCCAGATGATCGGTCGCGGCACCCGGCTGCATGCCGGCAAGACCCATCTCACCATCCTCGACTTCCTATGGATGACCGGACGCCACAAGCTCGTGCGTCCCACGCGCCTCATCTCCCAGGATGAGATCGGAGACATCGCTGATGAACTCACGGCCAAGCAGGGCGAGTTCGATCTCCAGGAGGTCGTCAACGACGCGGTGATACAGCGCGAGAATGCGTTGGCCAAGCAGTTGGCTCAGAAGAAGAAGCTGTCCGGGAAGACCATCGATCCGCTAGAGTTCGCCTTGTCGATCCACGACACAACGATGGCCGACTGGGAACCGACCATGCCGTGGCACTCGCAGCCGGTCACTGAATCGCAGGCCAAGACACTCAAGAGCTTCGGGTTCTCAACCGACTCGATCACCTGCCGCGGTCAGGCCAGCGCGGTGCTGGATCGTGTGATGAATCGAGCGGCCCTGAAGCTCGCCACACCCAAGCAGGTTCGCTGTCTGACCCGTTTCGGAATCAAGAACGCGCACACATGGAAGTTCGATGCGGCCTCCCAATTCCTGTCGAAGGCATTCCAACGATGAACACCGCCCTGACAATCATCTCCATGGCCGTGCTGATGCCCCTCTGCGTGATCGCAGGCATCTACGTAGGCCACACTCTCACCATCCGGTCCCAACAAACCAAAACCAATGAGCAAAACAATCGTAGCCTGTGACCCCGGCGTGAACGGCGGGTTCGCTGTCCAGACCAAGGACGGCATCCTACTGTTCCCAATGCCCGAGTCACTCCCCGACATGGCGCAACTCCTCACCGGCTTCAAGCTGGCCGATTCCCACATGTGGATCGAGAAGGTGCCCAAGTTCGTGTCCAAACTGACCCCGGCCTCTGCGGTCGCCACGCTCCACGAGAACTACGGCATCATCCAAGGACTGGCCTACGCCACCGGCTACGCGCTGCACCGCGTGGAACCCAAGGTCTGGCAGGAACCCCTCGGACTCGGCGGTCGCAAGGCATGCGCCACGGGTCCTGAGTGGAAGCGCAAGCTCAAGTCCAAGGCCCAGGAGCTGTACCCGCACCTCGATGTGACGCTCGGCAACGCGGACGCGCTGCTGATCCTCCACTACGCCCAGGGAGGTGGCCGATGAGCGAGCTGGCCAAGAAGCTGAATCAGCAGGGTACCGGCGTGTACCAGCTTACCCGCAAGGAAGCGGGCGAGGCATACCGCGCTGCGAAGAAGGTCAAAGCGTATCAGATCACGTACTGGAACCGGAAGAAGAAGGAGGCGAAATGAGTGACAACAAGTCAGAGACTGTACGTCTCACATTCAAAGGGCTGCTGTCCATCTACTTGCCCGAGAAGACGATGATGGAAGTCTACAACGCCATCGAGCTGTCCTGCCGTAGAAATAACTGGGGCATCGCAATCGACGAGAGCAACCGATTGGACTTCGTTCCGATGGTGAAGGTGGTGGAGGGCGAGCAATGAACGGCACACCGAGAACGGACCAGATGGAGCAACACGCTCCTGTGGGTCTACGCAGGAACTCTGCGTTTGAACAAGCATCTGATTTGTGCCGCCAACTCGAACGCGAACTAAACGCGGCCAATGCAGACGTTGAGCGACTCACCAAATCCAATCTGCAACTCCGCGAAGGCTGCGAGGGGCTGAAGCAACGCATCAAGCGGCTGGAGGACTGCATCGAAACCGCATGGGGAATCATTGCCAATGTAAGCGGCGGTGATTGGACCCGACAGAAACCTCATTGGCAGGAAGCTGTTGTTCGATGGAGGGACAACGACTTCCATCCGATCATGAAAGAACTGTCAGAGCGCAAAGCCAAGGAGGCCAAGCTGTGAGAAGATCAACCGAAACACTGATCGCAGCCATGCGGATTCTGTCTCAGGATATTCAATCCGACGATGGAGTGGCCAACGATTTCATTGCTGAAGCAGCCCAGCGACTGGAGGAGCAGCATATGCGAATCACCCAACTAGAGCAGGAGAACGACGCTCTGAGAGCCGATCTGCTGCTGTGGGAGAATGGAGGGCCGTTGCCGTGAGTAGCATTTCACTTTTAGAACAATGTATGTACGGACTTGTGGCCGGTTGTTTTATGTCCTTAGCAATCCTGTGGGGCGATCAGCTTGGCAAGAGCAGTATGCGCGAAGAAGCCGTAAGGAAAGGCCACGCTGAGTGGGTGGTCGATTGCGCGGGTAAAAATCAATTCAAATGGAAGGAGTGCAAATGAGCGAACCAATCTACTTTTCAACCAACAGCCACCCGATATCCAACCCAACGACGCAGATCATGCGGGTCGATCTGGATGGTGGGTTCACGGTCAATGAATCCATACCCGCTACTGATGCAGCCAAAGAAGTGCTTCGGATTATGAAGGAGCAATGGTTTGCCGACGCACAGGCCACAAAGATCCGCGAACTCCAATCCGATGTGAACGAGCTGAAGGAGCTGGTCGAGTACCTGCAAGATCGGATCAGGAAGATGAAGATGGCTGGAGACGACTTGGACTCATGGCTAGGCCGAGAAACACCAGTCACGGTGCGAATCAACTGGAGACGGGTCAAGGAGGTGAAGCTGTGAACCATCTTGTTAACGCCAACAAAAAGGTCGTCAGCAAAACACCGCGCACAGACCGACAGACGTACATCAATGTAGCATTTCAACAGTACGTCAAAATCGGCTTCGCCCGTCAGCTAGAGCGGCAACTGGCTGGAGCGAACAAGCGGATCATCGAGCTAGAGAAGGAGAACGAACGCATCCACAGATTGGAACGTGCTGGCGATATGCTGTGCGCTGCTGCCGCCTTCCTAGGCTGGCATGGTGAGATTGAGCAATGGAACAAGGTGAAGGGGCAGAAGCCATGAACGTCCCCATCGGCCCTGCCGCATACGTCTTCAAGCACAAGAGAACCGGACAAGTCGTCGTCGTTCCTAGCGAACAATGGAATGAGTATTGGTTCCATAAGGACTGGGAACACACGGCCAGCCTCAACGCCTGCGGCGCAATCCAATACCTCATCAACGTCAAACCGAAGGAGCGGAACCGATATTTGAGATCACTCACCGAAAAGGTATGACCCTCCTGCTCCACGAACTCCCGCACCATCACCACCTCCGAAACTCCGCACTCAACACAATCGACGTTCGCATCCGGTGCCGACACACCAAGTCGAGCCGCGACCCGAGAACGTGGAAGATCAAGAACAACAGCTACAACGAACTCAATGATTCCTGGCAGACGAACTTCGACTTCATCGTCACCGTCGCCAGCGACCAACAATAAAATGAACCAGCTAGCAAGATTTGGGTTGACCAAGGAGTCGATGCAGCGCATGCTCGGCACCGTCACCGTCACCACCACGGCAAAGAAACGGGAGATTCCTCCCGGTCCTAACCGTAAGTGGTACAGCGTTCCAGACGACATCAAGACAGCTATCCTCGAAGCCCACCCAACCTCCACCTACCGTGAGTTGGCCAAGAAGTATGGCGTGTCCCTAACCAGCGTATGGAAAATCAAGAACCAAAACCAAAACAACAAGAAGTAGAGGAACTACAACGATGGAAGCAGTTATGTCACGAATTGGCCGCATGCTTGGGCTGCGGCTGCACAACTCAGACCGGCCTGTGCATGCAGTGCCACAAAGCCAACAAACGATACAGAGCAGTCCAAATACCCCTTCGATGAAACTCCGCGAGTCCATAAACCAAGTCACCGAACTCAGATCAAAGGGCCACACATACAAGGCCATTGGCCAACAACTCGGGTTCACCAAGCAGCGAGTCCACCAGATCCTACGATCTGCCAAGACGCTCAAGGAGAATGAGGCGCTCTGGACCAACGGACTCAGTGCCCGCAACGTGGCAATTCTCTCGAAGCTTCACATCACCTCACGCGAGGTAGCCATCCACGCGATCAAGACCGGTGACATCAGGCCATTCAAGTGGGCCAACTACGGTGCCACTTCCTACACCGAACTCTGCGAGTGGCTAGGCATTCAGCCGGTCGCCAACACCGCAAACAGCCGAAGCTCACGCGCATCCAAGGTCTGCCCGCACTGCAACAAACCCCTATGAGCCGACATTCATTCCCGCTCGTCGAATCCATCAAGGTGGTCACCCTCTCAGGCGGGATCACCGTCCGAGTGTGGCGTGATCGAACCAAAGAGAACCTGAAGACCAACTACGGCGACGGTGATATCCACCTCACCTGCGTGGCCCAAGCTCATGATCACTTCGAGATGATCAAGACCCTGGCCCGCTTGGAGAATGTTCGAGCCGTTGAGTTGGTCGATCAGAAAGGCAACGGAATCAAAGTCCACAAACAACCATGAGCCACTCCTCGACACGCGACCTTGCAAGCGCCCTCAAGATCCTGGCCCAACAGATCCACAGTGAAGACGGCGCAGCCAACGTCGTCTGCGCTGAAGCCGCCGACCGGATCCTTCTGCTCGTCACCCTCACCAACGAACTGACAGCACACATCCTGGCCAGCCCAATCCACCACCCCAAATGCACAGCCAAGACCAAGGGAAGCTACTGTAATTGCATCCTATCCCGGGTGACACCATCATGAAAACCCCACGACACGAGCAGCCATGGTACTCATGCCGGCTCGAAAACAACAAGAAGCCTGAACCACTCACCGAAGAAGAGAAGACCATCATGAGCGGTGTGAACCGCAAACTCATCGAAGACGCCCCACGCCTCATCGCCTACGGAGTTCAGAAAGGATGGATCTCCTACCCCAAGAAACCACGCACCCAACACACATGGATAACCAAGGACAGCCCACCGCTCGAACAGGACGATTCGTCAACATTCACAACGGATCCGTAATCGTCGAAGTCATAGGCCAAGGACAGTACCGTCTAGGAGAGACCCGCCGCACTGTAACCATCTACAGTCGAGACGGGTCTCTTTTCGTCCGCAATTCCCAAGAGTTCCATCGAGTCTTCAAAGAACTCAAGTAGTCCGAACCCAGCAACGCAACGACATGACAACGCTCCTCGAACGAGCGGCGCTTTGGCTCGCCAAGGTACCGCCAGCCATCTCCGGATCCGGAGGGCACTCGCAAACCTACACCGCCGCCGTTGGCCTAGTCCACGGCTTCGGCCTTTCAGACACCGACGCATTCGCGCTCCTGTCCGATTGGAACCGCTCATGCCAACCTCCATGGCAGGACCGCGAACTCCTCCACAAGATCCGACAGGCCAATGAGAAGTCCCACTCCAAGCCCCGCGGCCACCTCGCCAATTCCTCAAGCACCGTGTCCATTGAGCCATTGGACCTGACACGGGTCCGATTCAGCAGGCCAAAGCCCGTGGAGGCTACGCAGAAGGCCGAGGTGTCTACGGAGCCCTCCGCGCCATCAAACCCGCCCGCAGCCCCCATCCCGGCCTCGCACGATGCCTCGGAGTTCAAGCGGTTCCTCACATCCGCCTTCGCGCCCACCGAGGTGGTCTGCATCTGCGAGCAGGTCGAGGACGGTACCCCCATGACCAGCGGATCCTTCCTGCCCGTCGAGGATTGGATCGCCCGCTTCGATGACCCCGAGTCCATCCTCTTCCGACCCGATCGGAATCAGGGCGTCTTCGTCCGCATCAACCCGTTCAAGCCCAACCTCTACAGCGGCTCCGACAACGATGTCATGGCCTACCGCCATGTCCTGGTGGAGTTCGATCAGAAGCCCAAGGCCGAGCAGGAACAGCTCCTCCGCTCATCGGGCCTGCCCATCAGCGTCCTCATCGACTCCGGTGGCAAATCCATCCACGCATGGGTCCGGGTCGATGCACCCAATCGCAAGGAATGGGACGCCCGCAGGGATGCCATCTACGCGGCCATCCCCGATGTCGATCCCAAGAACAAGAACCCATCGCGCTTCTCCCGGCTCCCGGGCGCATGGCGGGGCGAAGAGAAGCAGAAGCTGTTGGCCAGCAACCTGGGCGCTCGCTCGTGGGAAGAATGGCTCACCGATCGGGAGACCGATGATGACAAGGCCACCGTCGTCACGGTCAAAGACCTCATCAACTTCGATCCCGACAAAGATCCGGACAACCTCATCGGCAAACGGTGGCTTACCCGCGGATCCTCCATGATCATCTCCGGTGGCACCGGCATCGGAAAGTCATCCCTCATGATGCAGATCGTCATCCAGTGGGCCATGGGCAGAGACTTCTTCGGTGTTGCACCAGTGCGACCACTCCGCATCGGTATCGTGCAAGCAGAGAACGACAAGGGCGACCTCGCAGAAGCCTTCAGGGGCGTCATCAAGGGGCTCAATATGCCCACTTCCGATATCTACACCCTCCAGGAGAACCTCCACTTCAGGACCGAGGCCGTCCGCACCGGTGACGCGTTCCTCGCCTACGCCCGCCGGTTCATCACCAGATCGAAGCTCGATGTCATCATCGGTGACCCGCTCTTCTCCTACTTCGGTGGCGATCTGTCGGACCAAGGCGAGGTCAGCGTGTTCCTACGGAACAAGCTCCAGCCCATCCTCCACCAGACCAAGGTCGCTTGGATCTGGATGCACCACATCTCCAAAACCCAGCGCAAGGACGGCGAACCCATGACCACCATGGAGCTCGCCCACTCCGGGTTCGGATCCAGCGAACTCGCCAACTGGGCGCGAGAGATCGCCGTGTTGGTAGAAGTAGGCCAGTCGAAGCCCCGTCGGTTCCAACTGGCCTTCTGTAAGCGGGGATCAAGGCTGCCGTCTAATACCCTCAACCTTCAGCATTCTCCCAGTGAGATCGTATGGGAGCAGTGGAACCCGATGGTGATGACAGGGGCTCAACTGAAGGAACCGAGTGGTAGGAAGGGAGCTTATCCCAAAAGGCGGGGTCCTTAGTCGCTTCCTGCAATTTGCGGAAGTTCTCTTCCTTTGCCCTCTCCACCAGCTCCTCAGGATCCACATCCGGGGAGCTTTTCTCTTCCTGAGCCTCAGCGTCTGAGTCGGCCACATCTCTGGAACCCTTCCGCCGACGCAACGTCCCGATCATCTGCCGCAGCTTACGGTCCTCAGACCTCAGCGAGGATATATCACGCTTCATCTCAGTGATCATTGCCAATAGCATTGATACCTTATCAACTTCCTCGGCAGGAACCCAATCACAACCACGCCACTGGCGATGGATTCGATCATATATCAATACGCCGCTCTTTATGTTACGCATCGAATTGAACGAGCGGATCGCCTTACCGAGATCGCATCGGAGGTTGTCCATTATGTAGGCCAGAACCTCGGATCGGCTCGGGTCGATGTCGTGCCTCATCGGCGGCATCAGGCGGAACATGGCGCGGAGGGTGGAACCATTCTCTAGATAACTCATGGTAGAACCAACGTAGCTTCCATCAGGACGCATGTCAAGGAAGCAGAAATAAACCCTAATCGTGGCACCAGAATCTTATCCACCCCCCCCGCTATCTCCCCTAAAAGGGAGTCTTAATACTCCCTTAAAAGGGAGTCAAAAATAGCATCGCCGAGACGCTGCGGGGGCGTTTTAAGACGCCCCGCGCTCGGCGGCAATTTTTGAGAACCCCCGATTCCGGATTGCGAAACTTGGAAGCAGTGGATCCCGAGGGTAGGAGGTAGGGGTATCGGAGCACTGAAACCGGAATGGTTGGTCCGATGGATGGATATGGATGCCTCGCAATCGAGCGGAAAGGGGTCGCCAGTGCGTCGGAGGGGTTCTTCCGCATCAAATTGCGAAAGCGGGGTCTGCGGGGCTGGAAATCGAAGGGCCGAAACCGCTCCATTCTGCCGCTCCATTCAACCCATGGATGGTTGGCCCACTCGATCCCGCTCCACGATGAGGTATCGGGGCATTAGCATTTCTAATTTCCGAATTCCGAATTCCGTATGGCTTATGGAAGATTGGGGAATAGTGATAAATCGGGGGGGGGGCGGACGCGGGAGCTTGTGACATACGGTGGCGGGCGCTTGTGTTAAATCGGAGCCGTTGGACATTGGGTGTCCTAGGGGGGCTGGCGATCGGCAAGGAAGGAAGGGAGCGGATCCGGGCAAAGAAAAGCCCCTAGGGGGAACCTAGGGGGGCGAGAGGAGAATGGCCTGCTTGTCAGCCATTCCCGGCGAGGGCCGATAGGAACATGAGACCGACGAAGAAAGCGCCGAGGAGGAGGTAGCCAAGGGCACGAAAGAGGTCGGTCATTCCAAAGCCTCGATTAAAAGCGAAAACTCCCGGAGGGTGTCGCTTGACGTATACTCGGGGCGAAGGGTGACAACCCTTCCTTCACGGAAGGATATCGTCGCCCCGTTGTTTCGCTTCGCGCCCCATGCATTAAACATACGGGAAAACTCCCGGGCGTGCTCCTCGAGTAGGAAAGTGTGGGTTGTTTTCATGATCAGATCATGCCAAGGGCGATCAGAAGTGAAGGGCACCCATGGGAGCAGCGCCCGTCGGGTTCGACAATGCAACCCTCAGTGCAGCACGCAGGACTTGTACCCTCGAACATAGCATGGCGGGCGTATTCAAAAGCGCCGTCTTCCGACGGCTCCCAACCCTCGTTTTCAAGCGCTTCCATGGCGCTGATTCGGTACGGGTTGCGGGTTGCGGTAGGGACTTGTGTGGTTTTCATGTTTTGAATGGGCTTCAATTGCCCGCACAACCCACGGTTACCCATGGGCTGGCCGGGCAATTCAAGCGATCAAAGCGGGCATATCAATGAAATGCCGGGCTCCGGTCCCGTGAACGGGAATGTGGATTGAGCGCTGGCCAGTCCTAGCGCCCGCGCAGGCGAGACACTCCGAACATGGGGTTCCGACCCGATCGGAGGCGCAAAGAGTCTCGATCGAGTGGTGATCGAGGTCTGGTGTCACACGGAAGGTTGACCAGCCCATGCTGCGGGCAATGAGGAGTTCGGCCGCAGTGTCCACACTGGCCATTAATAGTTGCTTCCAACCCTGCAGACTAGGCTTGCGCCATTGGTGCGTATAGCCTGTCCACCCAGATGAAGCGCCGGCGATCGCGAGGGCGAGGCTAAGAGGGAGATGCGTGGGGTCGCCATAGGCTCCGAAGCGGACCCGTCGGCCGGTGAAACACTCGAGAGAGCGCAAGGGAGAGTATCGGCCCGCTTTCCACGCCTTCCAAATCCCTTGGGGGGCTTGGCCAGGATTTACGTAGCATGATCGGCCTACTCCGAAGCGACCGTTTTCTTCGTGCCCGCGATGCATGCAATTGCCGCAGATTAATCTGTCAAGTCCCGTGCGTATCGCTTCGGTAGGGGAAACGGATTTCACTAGGATCCACACTTGGATCATGTCGCCGGTCTTCCGATTGTCGGAAGGGGACTCGAAGCCCGTCGCAATGATCACACGATGCTGGTCTTCGTGGATAATGAAACCGTTCACTGGAGACCTCCTTCGGCAATGGGGGCGATCGATCGAAGCAAGGCGCTAGGAACGGGCCGATCGGTGTCAACGTATCGGGCATGCGACTTATACTTGTGGCCTCCGGATTGCAGTGATCTCCCATAGCCCGTCCAAGTCAGGCGGACCCGTCGCCCGTTGACCTCTGCAATGACACCCTCAAAGGAGAACATGGATTGGCGCACACAAGCGTGCACGTAGCAGTGCCCGTATCGGCGGGTGCATTGCACGTAGGCGATCAGGTTTGGCAGGTAGTGTTCGGGAGGGTTCAAAGGGAACCTCCGATCCAAAGGGATTGCTCCCGGAGCCCGTTGACGATGACGATTGAGATGATCGCGAGCCAAAAGAGGGTCGCGAGAATGCGTTTTGCGCGTGGTTTCATGATTTGAAAGGAACCGACTATCGGTTCACGGGAGAGAGAATCGCAAAGGATCGCACACTTGTCAATACTCACGCACAAATATTTCAGGGTGGTTCACTTTGTGGGGCAAAGTGAGGGCATGGGTAGGAAGGAGAATAAGGAAGCGAAAGAGACGGAAAGCGCCGTCCAGGTTGTGGAGGGGAAAACACCTTCGATTCGTCCCTCCGGTTACGTCAAAAAAAATGGTCCCGATCCCAAGACGGTCTCCGCTTCCGACTGGGCCCGCGTCTTGGATGCCGCTTCCTTGGGGCTTCCGCTTGAAAGGCTATGGGCTCTTTCAGGAATGAGTGACAAGACGTTCACCAAGTACCTTTCCCGCTTCCCGGAGAAAGCGAAGGAGATCGAAGGAGCCCGGTCTCGGGGCGAGTATGACCTCACCTCCGTCGTTCGATCCTGCGGACCAGGTTGGCAAGGAAGCGCTTGGCTACTGGAGCGAACCCGAGGCTACGTAGCAAGAGCTCAACTCGAACACACTGGTAAGGGAGGGAAGGAACTCTCAGTATCCGGAGCCCTACTCGGAGCATTCGGAGGAGGGAAATAGCACCACGGGGGGGGGCGACCCCCAAGAGGGGGGTGGGTGTTACCTGTATACCCCCTCCCCCTACCGCCACCAATTTTATGCCAGTCAAGCAAATTAAGCGGAAGAAATCCCCTTCACTCGGAATGGGTTCTCACATCCCTGCGTGGAAGCAGCGCAAGCTCCTGGAGGAGGCGCAGCAGCTCAAGAACTTCCCGAAGATGATGCTTGGCCTACGTGATACCTATCCTTGGCAGGAGGCGGTGCTCGGGGCGTTGAACGAGAAGCACTCGAAGGTGGCTCTGAAGGCGGCTAACGGCTCTGGCAAGACGAGCATGGTGGCGGCGTCAGCTGTCATCTGGCACATGCTCCGCTGGCCGGGGAGCCTCGTTGTCTGCACCGCTGGCGTGTACCGACAGGTGGCCGACGCTCTGTGGCCGCATCTGAGGAAGATGATCAATGGGTTGGGTGGCGAGGAGAACGGCTTCTCGATCAAGGACGGCGAGATCCGCTACGTGTACCCGAAGAAAGTGGACGGGCAGGAGCTGATCAGCCGGTGCATCGGGTTCAGCGCGAGCAACCCGGAGAAGGCGGAGGGCTGGCACGTGCAGGGTCCGAGCAATGACCTGATGTACATTGTTGATGAGGCGAAAGCGGTTCCGGACGGGATATTCCAGTCGATGGAGCGGTGCCAGCCGACGCGGACGCTCCTCATGAGCAGCCCGGGTGGCAGCTCCGGGTACTTCTACGATGTCTTCAGGCGAAATGATGGCAAGTGGCAGACCTTCACGGTGACGGCATACGACTGCCCGCACATCCGGAAGGAGTGGATTGATGAGCAGATGGCCCGCTGGGGCGAGGGTCACCCGCTGGTGCGCTCGATGATTTACGCGGAGTTCATGGAGGATGACGGGAGTCTCACCGCTGTCAAAACCGCCGACTGGCAGAAGGTGGTGAGTGGCCCGCCCAAGGAGGAAACCGACGGCCACCGCCTGACCGCTGGGTGTGATTTCAGCGCCGGTGGGGATGAGAGCGTGATGGTGGTGCGCCATGGGAACACGGTGAAGGGGCTGATCCGCTGGCGGGACAAGGACACGATGGCCAGCGTGGGCCGTTTCATCGCGGAGTTCAGGAAGTGGAAGCTGAAGGCTGATGATATCTATGCGGATGTGGGAGGCATGGGCGTGGTAATGTGCGACGCCCTGAGAGCCGAAGGCTGGGATGTGCGGCGTGTGAACTTCGGGGAGCGGGCCATTCGGGATGATCAGTTCGTGAACCGAGCGGCGGAGATGTGGATCGAGTTCGGTCGGATGGTGGAGGAGGGGAAGGTGAATCTTGGTCCCGTAGGGACCGACGAGGTGCTGCTCCAGCAGTTCGTGAGCCGTAAGGTGAGGACGAACGGGAAGGGGAAGCTCACGCTGGAGGGGAAGGATGAGCTCCGCGCTCGCGGGGTGAACAGCCCGGATCGGGCTGATGCTATGGTGCTGGCCTTCTGCGGTGGTGGCGGGAAGCGGATGGATGAGTACATGAAGGCGCTGGGCGAGGATGGGCGGAGTCTGCTGGAACGCATGGAGGATGAGCTGGGAGCGATTGAGCCTGAGGGGGTTGCGCTTGCTGGTTGCGAGGTGGGGGGATAAGAGGAGGGGAGGACATTTATGATGACCGATAAACAGCGGAGTTCGTTGCAGGGGCAGATTGTCGAGGCTGTGGGCCAGCGTAGCCCGTGGGAGCTGCGGCAGACGAGGTGGTACGAGCTGCGGCACCATGGATTGCGCCG
>Ga0222713_10002307_pt1 | contig 20508 bp, 20 predicted proteins | sample C33_649DmetaG_FD_165061 | JGI IMG/M metagenome (GOLD analysis project Ga0222713, IMG submission 165061) | Estuarine water microbial communities from San Francisco Bay, California, United States - C33_649D | ecosystem: Environmental > Aquatic > Marine > Unclassified | place: USA: California...
TTAAATATTTCGTTGAAACCATATTTTCTACCAAACGAAGTGTACTGTCCATGCGTTACTAAATCTTGTAATACTTCTCTTTGCGTTGCAACAGGATTTGCTACCCATCTTTCAATGTGCGCTATTCGTAATAGGGCAAGTCGGGATATGGCAGGACTTAAAAATTTCATGTGAATTAAAGCTTGGCTTCTTTTCCCATTTCAATAATCCAATCTTTTCTACGAAGCGTAAAATTGGTTCCTAAATACAAGCGTCTAACGTCTTCGTCTGCTGCTAATTCTTCGGCAGTTCCGTGTTTAAATATTTTTCCTTCAATGAGGAGGTAGGCTCTATCACAAATAGATAAGGTTTCATTTACGTTATGGTCTGTAATTAAAATCCCAATATTTTTTGTTTTTAATTTTGCTACAACGGTTTGAATATCTTCTACTGCAATTGGATCAACGCCTGCAAATGGTTCGTCTAATAAAATAAACTTTGGATCTACGGCTAGTGCCCTTGCAATCTCTGTTCTTCTTCTTTCACCACCGCTTAAACTATCACCATTATTTTTTCTTACCAGTTGTAAATTAAATTCGTCGAGTAAAGATTCTAATTTTAATAATCTTTCTTCTTTTGAAAGCTTGGTCATTTCTAGCACCGCTAAAATATTATCTTCTACACTTAAACTTCTAAATACACTTGCTTCTTGTGGTAAATAACCAATGCCCATTTGCGCGCGCTTGTACATGGGGAGCTTTGTAATGTCTTCTTCGTTTAAAAACACAGTGCCTTCGTCCGGCTTAATAAGCCCAACCACCATGTAAAACGTAGTTGTTTTGCCAGCACCATTGGGTCCTAATAAACCTACAATTTCACCCTGTTTTACGGTAACGCTTACGTTGTTTACAACGGTTCTGCCCTTGTAACTTTTTTGCAGCGCAGATGTATGTATGATTCCGTTCAAAATAGTTGCTTTGTACAAAAATAGGGCTTCTAACCCTCTTCTGTATCAGGTTTTGAAGCCTTCGCTCTTTTTATAAAGCCATTTTGGCTGTATATTGCACTAATTTTAATATTTGCCCCCTCTCAAAGCAGCAATCATGAAAGTAACGGATCATTTACAGCAGGCAAAAGACACCCTTATTTCTTTTGAAGTGTTACCTCCTTTAAAAGGTAAGACCATCAATACTTTATACGAACATTTAGACCCTCTAATGGAGTTTAAGCCTTCTTGGATTAATGTGACTTATCACCGCAGTGAAACCATGTTTAAGAAAAAACTGGATGGCACTTTTGAAAAGGTGGAAGTGCGCAAGCGCCCAGGTACCGTAGGTATTTGTGCGGCTATTATGAACCACTATCAAGTAGACGCTGTTCCGCACATTATTTGTGGTGGGTTTACAAAAAGAGAAACCGAAGATGCGTTGATAGATTTAGACTTTTTAGGCATTGACAATGCCCTTGTACTTCGAGGTGATGCTGCCAAAAATGAATCATCATTTGAGCCTGAAAAAAATGGCAATCATTATGCCATTGATTTGATCAAGCAGGTCAATAACATGAACAATGGCGTTTATTTGGATGAAGACATTAAAAACGGTGGCCAAACAAAATTTTGTGTGGGTGTTGCCGGTTACCCCGAAAAACATTTTGAAGCACCGAATTTAGAAATTGATTTAAAGCATTTAAAAAACAAAGTGGATGAAGGCGCAGGCTACATCATGACACAAATGTTTTTTGACAATCAAAAATTTTATGATTTTGTGAAAGCGTGTAGGGATATGGGTATCAGCGTTCCTATCATACCAGGACTTAAGCCAATTACCAATAAAAAACAACTCTCTGTTTTACCTCGAATATTTCATGTTGACATTCCAACAGAACTCTCTAACGCGATCAATAAATGTAAAACAGATGCCGATTGCGAACAAGTGGGCACTGAATGGTTGATACAACAAAGCAAGGAGCTTAAAGCTTTTGGCGTTCCCGTATTACACTATTACACACTTGGAAAACCTAAGGTAATTTATAACGCCGTTAAAGAACTGGTTTAATTATTTATTTGCTGTTTTCTTACTTTTGACTTGAATGATATCGTCAAACTGTTCAATTGTTAATTGCTTGGCAATGATTCGTTTTTCTTTGTCTAGCAAATAAACGGTGGGTGTTTTATAAATATCGTATAGTTGTCTATAATTGGCCCTGCCTGCTTTTTCATCCGCTTCTTTAGCAGCTTTGGTTTGGTAGGCGTGTATCCAATTTTTCAAGTTCTTTTCTGTCACAAATTTTTTCCAAGCGGCTTGTTCGGCGTCGTAAATATTTACCCCTAGCATGGTCATGCCCACTGACTTCCACTTGGCTCTGTAAAAAGAATCTAGTCTTGGAAGTTCTTCTTTGCAATGCCCACAATTAGGATCGTAAAATACCACCATTGTATAATTTGAAGGAATCTTATAGAGTGAAACAGCTTTGCCCACCGAATCCACCAGATCTAGTGTTGGCGCAGGTAATCCGAGTTGATTGGCCATTAAACTGTAGGCTCTTTCTGTTACTGTTTTTCGGGAAGCAGGATTTAAAATAACGGTATCTCCTTTGGCATAAAAGTTTTCAAACAAATACACAAACACTTTGTCCTGCCCCATAAATTCGGGCGCCATATATTTATTGGTAAACTTGGTAAGTAGGTAGGGATAAATTTCTTTTCCCGTTTTAGCCATCAGTAACATGTACTTTACTTCTTCAATTAGAGAGTCTGGATCAGCAGCAACATAGTACTTAAAATACTCGTCTAATTTGGCTTCAAAAAACGGCGTTCTTAAAAGTCTATCATCATTAAAAAGTACATCATCCCAAAAATGATTTTTCACAAAACGGAACGGTGCCAACGAATCCGGTTTTCCGTTAACAATAGGTACAGCAGGTGCTACAGGGCGTTTCATAGCACTAAACAGCATCGATAATAAAGAACCAGGATATTTTTTTACGATGTCGTTTCTATATGCTTCTACGAGTTTATCTACTTTACCGTATTCATCTGCCAATCGGGTAGAATCGGCTTTTGTTTTAGCAGCATTAAATTCGTTTCTAATGTTTTGTAATTGCTGCCCTTTTTCTGAAGAAAAACCAATATAGGCTTTAAATAAATCGTTGTCTCGTGAACCGGTAATGGTTGCTTTTTCTTTGATGGTGGTATCTCCTTCAATATTAAAATGCTGGATATCGTCCATTAAAAATTCAAACTGCTTGGTGATTTGCGGCGTAACCACAAAGTATACCCCACTCGTTAATTTAGTATCTCCTTTAAACACGCCTTGACCATTTGCATCTAGCATGGTGGAGTCAACGAGCACTAAACTCTTGCCATAATAACTTCCTATGTATACTTTACAATTGGTTAGTGGCTTCAACTTGATAGAAATGCGTCTTCCAGCAGGTTTGGTTTGTGCGTCAATGGTGTTGCTCAAACAAAGCAATGTAATTAGGGCTAAACAAGATTTTGCTAAAATGTTCTTCATACTATTAAATTCTATGCAAATTTAGGTATTTAGATCATGCAGCCTCTTAAAGCGTCTTATATTTGCATGTAGTGAGAAAACAAAAGAAACAGCCCATTTTAGAACAGGTATTGGTAGAAAATTATGCTGCCGAGGGCAAGGCATTAGCACGCGTAGACGGAAAAGTAGTTTTTATTGAAGGCGCAGTACCAGGTGACGTTGTAGATGTGCAACTCAAAAAAAATAAAGCCGATTGGGCAGAAGGCTTTGTGGTGTCATTTAGATCTTATTCCGAAGATCGGGTGCAGCCTTTTTGTACGCATTTTGGTATTTGTGGTGGTTGTCAGTGGCAAATGCTACCCTATGCAAAACAACTCCTGTATAAGCAACAACAAGTAACCGATAATTTAACCAGGATTGGTCGCATACAGCTGCCAAACATCCAGCCTATTATTGGCGCTACTCAAACGGAGCTCTACCGCAACAAAATGGAATATACGTTTGCTACCAAAAAATATATTCCTTCCGAAGAATTTAGAGCCCTCAAAGCATCAGGTGCCGATTTTTCCAATCAGCCTGGCGCCGCTGGCTTTCATGTGCGTGGATTTTTTGATAAAGTAGTTGAAGTAGATACTTGTCATTTGCAAGAAGAGCCTACCAACCTCATTCGTAAAATGGTAGTTAAGTATGCACTAGATCATGAGCTACCTTATTACGATGTAAAGCAGCATACGGGATGGTTGCGTAATATGTTTGTGCGTAATACCACAACCGGAGAACTCATGATTAATGTTGTATTTGGTTACGAAGACGAACCACACCGCCTTGCCTTACTTGATCAGCTACTTGAATCGTTTCCAGCCATTACAACATTACTATATACGATCAATACAAAACGAAATGATAGTTTGTATGACCTGGATCCAAAAACCTATTTTGGAAATGGTAGCATCACCGAAAAGCTAGAAAAATTTTCTTTTAAAATTAGTCCTAAATCATTTTTTCAAACCAATACCAAGCAGGCCCAAAAACTATATCAAGTAACCCGCGAGTTTGCCGAACTAGACGGTTCACAAGTGGTGTATGATTTGTATTGCGGTACCGGTAGCATTGGTATTTTTTTAAGCGAAGGCGCTAAAAAAGTGGTGGGTGTAGAAGTCGTAGCTGATGCTATCGAAGACGCAAAAATTAATGCCGCACTCAATAATTTAAACCATACTGCATTTTTTGCTGGTGATGTTATCGATATTGTAGATGATACCTTTTTTGCCACGCATGGTAAGCCTGACGTGGTTATCACAGACCCACCAAGAGCGGGGATGCATGATAAACTCGTAAAAAAATTATTAGAAATAGCGGCACCAACCATTGTATACGTAAGCTGTAACCCTGCTACACAAGCCAGGGATTTAGCCCTTTTAGATGAAAAATACGAGGTCACTAAAATTCAACCGGTGGATATGTTTCCGCATACCTTGCACATCGAAAATGTGGTGCAGCTTAAATTAAAATCTTTGAATCCATCATAAGAACACCTTGTTAATACATTTATATGACAGAATTTAGACCCGGCCGATTTGAAATTTTGCCCGTAATCATTAAAAATCTTTTGATCATTAATGGATTATTTTTTTTAGCGCAAATCACATTTCCTGAATCTCCTACTGCAAGTTTTAGTCTAGAAGATTTGTTTGCACTTCATGCATGGCAAAGTGAATTATTTAAACCATGGCAACTTGTAACACACTTATTCATGCACGGCGACTTCTATCATATTTTGGGTAATATGTTTGCGCTCTGGATGTTTGGATCGGTATTAGAAAATTTATGGGGCTCTGCTCGTTTTCTAACTTTTTATTTGGTTTGTGGACTTGGCGCAGCGCTTATTCATTTATTATTTTTAAATTATGAATTAACGCCACTTATTCAGGAATTTCAAACTAGAGAAAAACTAGGTCTTATCAATGAAGCCGTAGCTTTCAAATACAATCAAATTATTAATACGGCTACACTTGGCGCGAGTGGCGCAGTATTTGGCATACTCGCAGCATTTGTTTATTTGTTTCCTAATACCTACATCTATTTATACTTTTTTGTACCCGTTAAAGCAAAGTGGGTAGGACTTATTTATTTCGCTTTTGAAATTTATAGTGCCGTTCAAAATGCAGCTGGCGACAATGTTGCTAGATGGGCCCACGTGGGTGGCGCACTTGTAGGATTAATTATTGTTATTACTTGGAACAAAACCAACAAAAAAACGTTTTACTAGTATATAACCAATTTATGCCTCAACAACGTTTCATGTCAAATAGAAAAATGCTTTTAGGAGAAGACAGCAATGCGCTCGTTTTTTTATTTGCAGTAAACATGCTCATTTTTGTATTGATCAGTTTTCTAAAAACAGTGTATTATTTAACGGATACCCCACTAGAACTTTTTGAGCGTCAAATTGTGGATTGGTTTAGGATGCCAAGCAGTTTTATGGGGGTCATTTATAAGCCTTGGACTTTTTTGATTCACTTTTTTAGCCAATATCTATTCTGGCAATTGGTGAGTAGTATGTTATGGCTTTGGAGCTTTGGTTACATTTTTCAAGATCTATCTGGCAATAAACATATCATTCCCGTGTATATCTACGCAGGCGCCATTGGTGCGGTTGGTTTTTTAACTGCCAATTTATTAATGCCGGCATCTTTGCATTCTGCGCAGGCCATCATGGGCGCTGGTGCTAGTATCGTAGGCATTGCTGTGGCTACCACGGTACTCGCCCCCAAGTATAAGTTATTTCCGCTCTTAAACGGTGGCATTCCACTGTGGGTATTAACCCTTATTTTTTTAGTGTTGGATTTTTCAACATCCAGTGTAGTTCCATCAATCCTTATTTCGCATATTATAGCTGCGCTGGTGGGTTTTGGTTATATGAAACTTTTACAAAACGGTACCAATGCTGGTGACTGGATGATTCGATTTTACCACTGGGGTAATAATTTATTGGCCCCTAAAAATACGCGTATTGTAAAAGCCGACACCAGGGGTTTTGATTCTACAGAAAACAAGCTCAATGCTATTTTAGATAAAATGAATACTGTCGGATATGACAATTTAACTGAATCCGAAAAAGCATTTCTGAAATCTATGCATCAGGAATAATTTTTTGTTCCCGCTATTAATTCTTATTTTTAATACATGGCGGGAAGTTTTATTAGGCGGGCAACAAAAACAGTTATTCTTTTCATCAATTTATTGGTTGCTGTTATTTTTTTGCTGGCCTGTTTAACGCCTTTTGCACCAACTAGTACTTGGTGGATTTTAGGGTTTACAGGACTAACGGTGCCCTATGCCATCATTATTTTATTTTTCTTCGTTATTTTCTGGCTTATCGCAAAACCCAAGCTATCACTCATTTCTATTGTGGTGCTCTCTATTGGATGGCAGCAAATTGGTGTAATTGCCGCAGTAAAACCGGGACCCATGTTGTCCGATCGAAAAAGAGAAAATCATATTCGAATTATCGATTGGAATATTCAAAGTTTTAACGGATTATCTAAAAAGCCACTTGTTAAAAAGCAAATACGTAAAGATATTGCTGCTAGTATTTTGCTTTTAGAACCTGATCTTGTTTGCTTGCAAGAATTTAATAGTTCCGAACTCGGTGGTGCTCAAACAAATAACATTGCACTATTCAAAAAGCGGTATAAATATTTTTATTTTTCTAAAGACTATACACGAAATGATGGTGCTTATCAATCGGGATGTATTATTTTTTCTAAATACCAAATCATTGATTCCGGAAAAATTAAATTTCCAGTAGCGGAGAGTCTTATTTATGTTGATATTTTAAAAGGCCCCGATACCATCCGAATATTTAATACGCATCTTCAATCGTTTAAGTTTAAGCAAAACGATTATTCAGACATAGAAAAAATCAAGGAGCAAGATGCCTCATCCATTGATGCTTCTATGAATCTTTTTAATAAAATGGGACAGGCTTTTAAAAGAAGGGGGCCGCAAGCAGAGCTTGTTAAAAAAGCCTTGGACAACTCGCCACATCCATCCATCATTTGTGGCGATTTTAATGATGTCCCTAATTCCTATACCTATTTTACCATCCGGAACAACTGGAAGGATGCCTTTTTACAAAAAGGTTTTGGCATAGGCAGTAGTTTTACAAGCATCGCTCCTACACTTCGCATCGACTATATTTTAGCAAGTCCACAGTTTGACATTGTTACTTTTGACATGATCGATGAAGGACATAGTGACCATGTAATGCTGGTTTCTGATGTACAATTAAAAAAATAAAATACCTTCGTGACCTCATGGCACCTTTAAAAGTATACAACTCGTTAACGCGTCAAAAAGAAGTGTTTACACCTATCAATGCTCCTTATGTGGGCATGTATGTGTGTGGTCCTACCGTGTCTGGTGAGAGCCATTTAGGACATGCAAGACCATTTATCACTTTTGATGTGGTATTTAGGTATCTACAACACCTTGGGTACAAAGTGCGTTACGTTCGTAACATTACCGATGCTGGACATTTTGAAGAAGAAGGAAGAGAAGCCGAAGATAAAATTGCAACAAAAGCGATACTCGAAAAATTGGAACCCATGGAGCTGGTGCAGAAATACACCAATATGTTTCATTGGGCCATGCAGCAGTTTAATAATTTACCACCAAGCATCGAGCCTACTGCAACGGGTCATATTGTGGAGCAAATAGAAATGATTAAACAAATTATTGCAGATGGATATGCTTACGAATCCAATGGATCTGTTTATTTTGATGTAGAAAAATACAACACTGATTTTTCTAAAAAGGGGCAGCCTTATGGTATATTAAGTGGAAGAAACTTAGAAGATCAACTTGATACCACAAGGGATCTTGATAACCAAGACGAAAAGCAAAACAAATCTGATTTTGCATTATGGAAAAAAGCACCTCCAGAACATATCATGCGTTGGCAAAGCCCATGGGGAGAGGGTTTCCCAGGATGGCATATTGAGTGTTCTGCCATGAGTTCAAAATATTTAGGTAAAAAATTTGATATACACGGAGGTGGAATGGACTTACAATTTCCACACCACGAATGTGAGATTGCGCAAAGTACTGTTTGTAATCATGTAGCGCCAGCAAATTATTGGTTACACAATAATATGATTACCATCAATGGAAAAAAGATGGGAAAGAGTTATAATAACGTTATTAAACTCTCCGAACTTTTTGCGGGTACGCATCCGATTTTAGAACAAGCTTACGCGCCCAATACGGTTCGCTTTTTTATTTTACAAAGTCATTACAGGGGCACACTCGATTTTAGTAACGAAGCGCTTATTGCGGCAGAAAAAGCGGCGAAGCGTTTATGGGAAGCTTATGAGTGGTTGTCTAAATTGCAGGTTGCAGATACGCAAACAACAGCAACTGATTCCGAATTAGATAAAAAAGTAACTGCACTCGTTGATGATTTTGCAGTGTTTATGAGCGATGATTTTAGTACCCCTAAAGTGTTGGCAAACATGTTTGAGCTGGTTCCCATTATTAATGGTATCAAGGACAAACACACGCCAATCACTGCGCTATCTAATAGTACTGTTTTGCATTTGCAGCAGTCATTAAAAACATACCTCGAAGATATTTTTGGACTAGTAGCTCCCTCTGCCGCAAACACGGCTGTTTTAGATGGTGTATTACAACTACTCATCGAAGTGCGCAGTCAGGCCAAGGCAAGTAAAGATTTTGTCACTTCCGATAAAATAAGAAACCAGCTCATGGCACTGGGCGTTCAATTAAAAGATGAGAAAGACGGGAGCGTTAGTTATTCTGTTTCAAACTAATGATTGCAATCGTCGGCGTGCGCGTGGTTATGTACCCTGCACAATTTATAGTTTAAATAATGCGCTGAAACAACTAGTGAAACCGCAGGGAGTAGTAGCATGAGGCTATGCGAATGCAGCATTGATTTTATAAAAAGGAGGCTAATACCCGCTGCAAATAAGACCATGGGATAATAACTATGGTGGTGTTTTTTGTGGCCATGGTATAAAGCGTAAACCCCTACCACAAAAGCTAGGGCGATCATTAAAAATTCAAAGCCTTGATTTTCAATGATATTTATGCCAAAAAGGGGTAAAGTGCTCAAAATAAGTGGTAACACTGCACAGTGTATGGCACATGCCACCGATGTGGCAATACCAAAAGCGTCCCAATTGATTTTGAACTTCATGGGTACAAAGATACGCTATTGCAACTATGTTGCAAAATGTTAGAATAAGCGTAACTTTGAAGCCAATTCTAAAAGTATGAGCAAGAAACTGGCCATTTACCTAGTGTTTTTTACCCTTTTGTTAGCGGGGTTCTATTATTTCTTGTTTCGCGGAACCGATAATTGGAAACCAAAACTTCCTACCCTTGGTTATGTGAAGCCATTTTTGTTTAAGACACAAAATGGTCAATCATTTACCAACCAAGATTTAAGTGGAAAGGTAACAGTTGTGCAATATTTTTTTACAACCTGCAAAGGCATCTGTCCACGCATGCATGAAAGTATGCGTACCATTTATGAAGCCAACAAATCAAATCCTGATTTTTTAATTGTAGCACATACTTGTAACCCCGAAACGGATTCGGTGGCCCGTCTTAAAAAGTACGCTGACTCTTTACAAATTGATACTAAAAAATGGGTGCTGTTAACAGGTCGAAAAGATAGTTTATACCAAATGGCAAGAAGCTCTTATTTACTAGATGATCCAAAAAATAATGTAGAAAAAATTGAAGATCAATTTATTCATACCCAGTTTTTTGCACTTGTTGACCGTAATGGAAAACTGCGCGGACAAGTATATGATGCGCTCAAACAAACAGATTTACAGCAACTTCAAATAGACATTAAAAAGCTACTCGCAGAAAGTGTTTCGGGTACTTTTGTAAATGGCGTTTTTACCAACAACCCTCAATAATTAATAGGTGGAACAAAAAATTATTGATCTATTAAGGCGGAGTGGTCTGAGTATTACTGATAGTAGAAAAAAAATACTAGAAAGTTTTTTTCAAGAAAATTCGGCACTAGCGCATGCCGATATTGAATTACATGTGGGCACAGATTTCGACCGCGTTACCATTTATAGAACCCTCCAAACCTTTGTAGACAAAGGGATTATCCATACTATCCCAACACCGGATAATGCGGTTGTATATGCGCTTTGCAAAGACAGCTGCAGTGCTGGGCATCACCACGACAACCATGTTCATTTTATTTGTGACAACTGTAATAAAACATTTTGTTTAGAGCATGTGGTAGTCCCTGCTGTAAAAATGCCTACTGGATTTAACGCTTCACAAATAGATATGGTGGTAAGTGGTATTTGTAATTTTTGTAACAATGTATCTTAAATTTTATTTATGATTTTTATTACCGGCGCAAGTGGTTTACTAGGTGCTTCATTAATTGAAACCTTATTTGATGCACATGATGGTGCAAGTGATTTGCAAGTACGTGCACTGTATCGTAAACAAATTCCAGCCATACCATATGCAGATAAAATTGACTGGATTGAAGGTGACGTGTTAGATGTTGTGGTACTAGAAAAAGCGCTCGAGGGTGTTGAGCAGGTATACCACTGTGCGGCGATTGTATCATTTCATCCGAAGCTAAAACAGAAGATGCATGCCACCAATATCGATGGCACAGCAAATGTTGTAAATGCATGTATAGATGCGGGCATTAAAAAGTTGTTATTTGTAAGTTCGGTTGCGGCACTTGGTAGAATAAGAGAAGATGCGCCCATTAATGAAACGATGAACTGGTCCGAAGAAACAAGTAACAGCGAATACGGGAAAACAAAATATTTAGCTGAAATGGAAGTATGGCGTGGAATTGGAGAGGGACTAGACGCTGTTATTGTAAACCCGGTTATTATTTTGGGAAATGGTAGTTGGCATACTGGGTCTACAAGTATTTTTAAATCGGTATATAACCGTTTTCCTTGGTATACTGGCGGGGCGAGTGGCTTTGTAGACGTAAAAGATGTAACAAATGCCATGACTGCCCTCATGAATAGTAATATTACCGCACAGCGCTTTATTATTAGCGGTCATAATTCCCCATACCGGACCATCTTTAATTTAATCGCAGATGCATTTAAAGTGCCGCGCCCTCATAAAAGAGTAACCCCTTTTTTAGCTGCCATTGTTTGGAGAATAGAAGCGGTAAAAACCTTTTTTACAGGTAGTTCGCCGCTGTTAACCAAAGAAACTACGTTAACCGCTCAGGCTGTTGTCAATTTCGATAACACGAAACTCCTTAAAGCCTTACCTGATTTTTCGTATACCCCGCTTGAAGAAACGATACATCGAGTGGCAGGAGCGTTAAAAGTAAAATATAATTTAAAGGGATAGGACCTAGTCCATTACTTTTTTCCAGAGTTCAGGGATCCTTTTAATCCAAACAAGTTCGCGTCTTTTAGCAGAAGCTTCGGTAGCAGGGAAGCCCATATAGGTTTTGCCTCCTTCTAAATTGTTGGTAACACCTGCCTGTCCTAACACCACGGCGCCTGCTCCAATTCGAATTGTTTTATTCACACCTACCTGTCCCCATAGGGTAACGCCATCTTCCAAAATTGTTCCACCTGCGATTCCAACTTGCGCCGCAAGCAAACAATTTTTTCCAATAATACTATCATGACCTATATGTACTCCGTTGTCTATTTTAGTGCCTGCACCAATTTTTGTGATGGCAGTAACGCCTCTATCGATAGTACAGTTGGCACCAATTTCTACGCCATCTTCAAGCACCACAGAGCCACAACTTTCCATTCTTTTAAACCACTGCTCCCTATTTTTTTTGGTGTTATAATAAAATGCATCGCTACCAATAACACTCCCTGCTTGAATCACAACATCATCTCCAATAACGGTGTTATCTAATATGCAAACACCCGGATAAATTCTACAATTTTTTCCAATGTGTACATGATTGCCAATAAAAACCTGCGGCATAATATAGGTACCTTCTCCTATGAAAGCGCTTGCTGCTATGGGTTCTGTGGCTTTAAGCACCGGATTAAAATGAGCAACAATGGTGAGGTAAGATTCAAATGGATCCTTTGTTACAAGTATTGTTTTTCCTGCTGGAATAGTAACATCTGATGTATTGATGATGATAAAACTCGCTGCACTATTAAGGCAGGTATCATAATATTTTGGATGGTCTACAAATACCAAATCTCCAGGTTCTACCACATGAATTTCATTGATACCAAGCACAGTTGCATGTGCATCACCAATTACGGTAGCACCAATTAATTCGGCTATACGACTCACTAAAACAGGATTTGGAAACTTCATACAGGATGTTTTAATTGGATGTAAAGGTAAGCTACCATACGCATAAGCACTAAACGCTAAAATGTATTTAGCATGCTACCTTTTGATGCAGTATACCCATTTGATTCTAAAATGTTAATAAAATTGTTCACAAATAATATTGAATCATCTAAAAGTATTTTTAATATTGTGGTAGGGAAATTTATTTCCCTGTACTTACTAACCCATCCATATATAAAGTCTCGCTTCTGCGAGACTTTTGTTTTATACATGAATCAGTACTTTATTATTTACAAACCATACCTTGTTGCTTCTCAGTTTTCGCCCATCGAAAATAAAGAAACACTAGCCAATTACTTTGATGTACCAAAGGATGTATACCCTGTTGGCAGGCTTGATGCAGATAGTGAAGGCTTACTTATTTTAACTAACGATACTTCTTTAAACCATCAATTATTGCATCCTAGTTTTGCGCATCAGCGTACTTACTATGCACAAGTAGATGGTGCTATTACCACGGAGGCGGTTCAAAAATTAGAGGCTGGTGTTACCATTCAAGTAGATGGAAAACCCTATCTCACCAAACCTGCGCGCGCGGCCATTTTTGAAATAGATCCTGTGGTCCCTCCTAGAAATCCACCCATCAGATTTAGAAAAGAAATTCCAGCGCCATGGATTCATTTGTCTTTGACGGAAGGAAAAAACAGACAGGTTCGTAAAATGACTGCTGCCGTTGGGTTTCCTACCCTTAGGCTTATAAGGTATAGCATTGGTAAACTATCTATTGCAAACATGCAGCCTGGTGATATGATTGAAATGGGTCAGAAAGAAATTCTATACCAATTATTATAATAAACAAGGCCCTTAGTTCTTTTTGGGAAACGAGCTGCATGTCTTAATTTCGCAGCGCGCAGTAATGGATTAGCAAATAAGGAATCTACTGCGCCATTAAATTCTTATAGATATGAGTCAGCCACATTTAAGTGAACAAGAAATCATTCGTAGAGAAAAACTGCAAGCCATGCAAAGCGCAGGTGTGGACGCTTTTCCTGCGGCATTATACCCGGTAACACACTACTCGGTAGATATTAAAGATGGTTTTACCGAAGAAACGGCCGCTAATTTTGCAACTGTTTGTGTGGCTGGACGAATCATGAGTATCAACGATAAGGGTAAAGTATTTTTTATAAAAATTCAGGACACTAAGGGCATTATTCAACTCTATGTTAAAAGAGACAATATTTGTCCAGGTGAAGACTTTAGTTTTTGGGACAATGTGGTAAAGCACGGGTTAGATTTAGGCGATATTATTGGTGTAACTGGATATGCTTTTATCACTAAAACAGGAGAAACTTCGATACATGCAGATAGCTTAACACTTCTTACAAAATCTTTAAAACCATTACCAGTTGTTAAGCGTGATGATGAGGGTAATGTATTTGATGCAGTAACAGATCCAGAGTTTAGATATCGCCAGCGTTACGCCGATTTAATTATCAATCCGGATGTAAAAGATACGTTTGTAAAAAGAACAAAACTAATCAATACCATTCGTGAATTTTTAAATGCACAAGGAGCGTTAGAGGTTGATACGCCTGTGTTACAGGCTATTCCGGGTGGGGCAGCAGCGCGTCCATTTGCAACGCATCACAATGCACTTGATGTACCTTTTTATTTGCGTATTGCCAATGAGTTGTATTTAAAAAGATTAATTGTAGGGGGATTTGATTGGGTATATGAGTTTAGTAGAAATTTTAGAAATGAGGGGATGGATAGAACCCATAATCCAGAATTTACCGTGCTTGAATGGTATACCGCATACAAAGATTATTTCTGGATGATGGAAACCACCGAGCAGTTATTTGAAAAAATTGCATTGGCGTTACACGGGACAACTGTTGTAACCGTTGGTGATAAAACCATCGATTTTAAAGCACCCTTTAAGCGCATAAGCATTCATGATGCGATTAAAGAAAATACAGGTATTGATGTAAGCGGCCTCGACGAAGAAGGATTAAGAGCCGTGTGTAAGCAATTACATATAGAGGTGCCTACCAATATTGGAAAAGGGAAACTTATTGATGAGCTTTTTGGAGCCACCTCGGAACATACTTTTATTCAGCCCACGTTTATTATTGATTATCCGGTAGAAATGAGTCCTTTAACCAAAAAGCACCGTTCTAAACCCGGACTTGTTGAGCGTTTTGAGCTAATGGTAAACGGAAAAGAAATAGCCAACGCGTATTCTGAATTAAATGACCCTATCGATCAGCGTGAACGTTTTGAAGAGCAAATGAAACTGATGGAGCGTGGTGATGACGAAGCGATGTTTATTGACCATGACTTTTTACGTGCCCTTGAGTATGGTATGCCACCTACTGCGGGTATTGGTATTGGAATTGATCGTTTGTGTATGATGATGACCAACCAGCCCTCTATTCAGGATGTGTTGTTATTCCCGCAAATGCGTCCAGAAAATCCGGCTAGCTAAAAACAGCTATTTAGCTTTATACAAAAAGGTCGTTGAACAATTGCCCACCAGGCACTACTGCGTAGTGGTCTAAATTAGTAATGCCTTCTTTTGCAAGCACTTCTTCGTCGGTAAAAGTATGACCGGTGCAATCACTTGCTTTTTGCCTTAAAATATAATACGCCGCGTCGGCGATAATATCTGTGGTGCGGCTCATATTAGCAAGCGCCTGGCCGCCTAATAAATTGCGAACAGCAGCAGTATCGATCGTTGTTTTAGGCCAAATGGCATTAGAAGCAATTCCAGCAGCTTTAAATTCCTTCGCCCAACCTATCGCAAGCATACTCATATTAAACTTGCTAATCGTATACGCTACGTGTGGTCCTAACCAACTTGGATCCATGTTAATGGGTGGAGAAAGCGTTAGTATGTGTGGGTTGTTGCCTTTTTTTAAATAAGGCAATGCATGTTTTACTACTAAAAAAGTGCCACGCACATTGATGGTGTGCATGAGGTCAAACTTTTTACTTTCGGTTTGTTCGGTACCCGTTAATTGAATGGCAGAAGCGTTGTTAATCACTACATCAATGCCACCAAATGTTTCAACTGCTTTAGCAACCGCTGCTTCTATTTGATCTTCAAATCTAATGTCTACTTGCACGGCCAAACACTTGCCACCAGCAGCTTCTACCTCGGCAGCTGCAGAATAAATAGTGCCTCCAAGTCGTGGATCTTCGGTCACACTTTTTGCAGCAATAATAATATTAGCACCTTCTTTGGCAAGCTTAATTGCAATGGCTTTTCCAATACCTCTGGTTGCACCAGTAATGAGTACTGTTCTATTTTTAAATGGCATAAATAATTTTTTATTTCCAGCCTAAAAACTGGGTAATGATATCTTCTGTTTCTTGACAAGCTGTAGCTAAATCTTCATTAACAATGCAGTGATTAAACTGATGGCTAAATGAAATTTCATAACTCGCTTTGTTGAGTCTGGCAGCTAGGCTTTCCGGTGTTTCCGTGCCTCTTAAAGATAATCTTTTTTCAAGCGCTTCGATGCTAGGCGGTAAAATAAATAGCGATAAACTATTGTGTGCAAACGCTTGCTGCACGTGCACGGCACCTTGTACGTCAATATCAAGCATCGGTATTTTCCCAAGACTCCAAATGCGGTCCAGTTCCGATTTTAATGTTCCATAATAACTCCCCTCGTACACCATTTCCCATTCTATAAATGCGTCTTCATCAATTTTTTGTTTGAACGCATCCACACTCATAAAATGATAATCTACACCATCAACTTCCTGCCCGCGTGGTGCTCTGGTGGCTGCCGAAATAGAAAAAGAAAGCGCCGGATATTTACCGAGTAAATACCTGGTAATGGAGGTCTTACCCGCGCCGGAAGGCGCGGTAAGAATAATTAATTTTTGAACACCTTTTTCCATTGACACAAAGAAACGCTTTTTAGTAATAATGCTATCTGATCTACTCTATTTTATCCACTCGGTTTTTTCAGAAGCAGTTCCATTTCTTTTGCCGGCAGCGGAGGGTTCATTGGTATAACCTAGGTAGAGTAGGCCCATCACCACATCTTCCTCTGCGAGGCCCCAAAAACTTTTGAGTGCGGGATGGTGGGTCATGCCGCCCGTGCTCCAAAGTGCACTGATACCAAGGGCTTCGGCACCAAGTAAAATATTTTGCATGGCCGCGGCGGTAGCCGCAATTTCTTCTACTAGTGGTATTTTTGCGGGTACTTGTCTTTGCATGTACACGCCTATAATATGGGAAGTTTGGCTCCCCAATTTTTGCAGGTTCTCAAATTTTGCAGTGGTAAATGTTTCGGGATCGGTGTTTGTTTTGTAGAGCGCGGCGTGGGCTTCACAAAATTTAGTGACCCCATCACCTGCATAAACTTTAAAACGCCAAGGTTCTGTTCGGCCATGTGTAGGCGCCCAGTGTGCTAGATTTAGTAACGCTTCTATTTGCGTATCTTCTATTTTATTGCCGTTAAATGTGGCAGGTTTACTGGATCTTCTTGATAATATGATGCCCGTTAAAGTATTCAATTTTTCCATGCTGTAAATGTAAGCGCTGTAGCTTATATTTATAAAACAATAAATCAAACTTATGTTTTGTAAAAGTGCGCGTATCCTTTTTATTTTGATGGCTGCTGTTCAGCTAGTAAATGCTCAAACTACCGGTACCACTGTGTTTGAGTCCGGCACCGAAGGACATAAAACCTACCGTATACCAGCCATTATTGGACTTCCTAGTAAAACATTATTGGCTTTTTGTGAAGGTCGCGTAAATGGAAGTGGCGATTTTGGAGACATCAATATTGTGCTTAAAAAAAGTACGGATGGTGGTGTTACATGGTCTGCACTTTCAACCGTTATCGATTATAATAATTTGCAAGCAGGTAATCCGGCACCTGTTGTAGATCTTACAGATCCGCGTTATCCAGCAGGCCGTATTTTTTTATTTTATAATACGGGCAACAATGACGAATATTCGATGCGTATGGGAAAAGGTATTCGCGAAGTGTGGTATGTAACGTCTATCGACGAAGGTGCTACCTGGTCAGCTCCTATTAATATTACGGCGCAGGTACACCGCCCCAATCAGCCAGGCATTAATAAAGCATATTCATTCAATGAAGATTGGCGGAGTTATGCCAACACACCGGGCCATGCTACACAGTTTTTAACGGGTATATATAAAGGACGCATCTATGTAGCTGCTAACCATTCGTCAGGTCCGCCACAAAAAAACTTTGAAGACTATAACGCACACGCTTTTTATACAGACGATCATGGCCAAAGTTTTTCACTTGCTAAATCCATTATTTTACCAGGAAGTAATGAAGCAACTGCCGCTTCACTTAGTAATGGAAAACTTATTTTAAATGCACGCAATCAAGCAGGAACTGTTCGTTATAGATACGTGGCGTACAGTAATGATGGCGGTGCTAGTTGGCAAGAAAATTATTTTGATACCAGTTTAGTAGATCCTGTTTGTGAAGGTTCGATACTTGATGTAGGACAAAAAAAAGGAAAAACAATACTCGCTTTTTGTAATGCAGCAGACGCAAAAAAAAGAGACAACTTAACGCTTCGCATTAGTTATGACGAAGGAAAAAATTGGACAAACAATACCACAAAAAATAAAGCAGTTGTAATTGCTAAAGCGCCAGAAAATTACAAAGGTGATTACGCGGCTTATTCAGACCTCGTTGCATTAGATGCAAAACGTATTGGTGTTCTTTATGAAAAAGAAAACTACAGTAAAATTGTTTTCACTATTTGTAGCTGGAAATAAATTTAGTAGCGCTTCTTAAACCCGCCGCCACCGCGGTTATCACGACCACCTTGGCCATTACCTTGTCCGCCACCGCCTGGTCTATTGCCACCGCCACCACCGCTGCGACCCCTGTTGTTATTGTTGTTGCGGTTATTTCTGCCACCAAAATTTTGCTGCCAACGACCACCGTTATTTCTACCACCACTACCGTAATCATCTCTTTCAAAATTTTGATTGCGGTGCTTAATATATGGCGTGTTGCTAAATTCTAATTCACCACCTGTGATGGTATCGAGTTCGCTTCTAATTGCATCATCATGCACAAGTTCTTTGTGCCAGTTGCTGTACGCAAGCTTCATGTAATACGCAATATGGTGTGCGAAGCCAGCCTTTTTTTCTGGATCCTCTTGTGCAAGTGCTTTATTAATCACCACTTCTAAATTTTTTCCTAAGTGCGCATATTTTGGATGACGCTTAGGATAAGGAAGTGGATCTGGTTTTAATTTGTAGGTTTCTTTTTGTGGAATCGGATACGGGCTATCAACGTCTAATTTAAAATCACTGATAAAAAATAAGTGATCCCATAATTTATGTTTGAAATCTTCTACATTTTTTAAATGCGGATTTAAAAATCCCATCAGTTCAATCACGCCTTGTGCTTGTTGTTGACGTTTTGCCCTGTCTTCGATCGTTAGTAAATACTCAACCATCCTTTGTACGTGACGGCCATATTCTTTCATTCCTAAATAATTCCTTCCTGTATTGTAGTCCATGTAAATGTGGGTGTAATGTAAAAATGTAAACCCTGCGAAACCTGTATTGGTTGTGTAATTATCACGTAGGGTAAGGCAAATGTATGAAATAGTGGCTTTAAATCATTTTTTAATCAGTGGCGCAGGCTGTTTATCTTTGGGAGATGGAACAGATTCTGCAACAAATTGAGGCCTACAAGTCTGAAATGACTGCTTTTGAAGCTGCAACCCCTGATGCGGTTGAGGCTTTTCGTATTAAGTACCTGGGAACCAAGGGGTTAGTTAAGTCGGTACTGGGTGAAATGAAAAATGTCCCCGCCGATCAGCGTAAAGATTTTGGTCAGGTTTTAAATGACTTTAAAGCTTTTGCAGAAGCGCGTTATGAGGTCTTACAAGGCGCTGCTGCTCCGGTGAGTGCTGCGGCAAATGCAGGTATCGATTGGTCTTTACCTGCCGATCCTACCGAAGTAGGTACCCGTCATCCATTAAGTATTGTGCGTGGCCAAATGGTTTCTATTTTTAGAAGACTAGGTTTTGCCGTTGCAGAAGGCCCAGAAATCGAAGACGATTGGCACAATTTTGGCGCCATGAATTTACCAGAAGATCATCCGGCGAGAGATATGCAGGATACTTTTTATATTCAACAAAATCCTGATTGGTTATTACGTACACATACGAGTAGCGTACAAGCCAGGGTTATGGAAACACAAAAGCCTCCTATCAGAGTTATTTGTCCGGGACGCGTGTACCGTAACGAAACCATTAGCGCACGTGCACACTGCTTTTTTCATCAGGTTGAAGGATTATACATCGATGAAAATGTAAGCTTTGCAGACCTCAAACAAACACTTTATTTTTTCGTGCAAGAAATGTTTGGCAAAGATGTGAAAGTACGTTTTAGACCTAGTTATTTTCCTTTCACGGAGCCTAGTGCAGAGATGGATATTAGTTGTCAAATTTGTAGTGGTAAAGGTTGTAATATTTGTAAGCATACCGGTTGGGTAGAAATTTTAGGGAGCGGTATGGTGCATCCCAAAGTGCTTGAAAATTTTGGTATCGACGCTACAAAGTATACTGGCTTTGCGTTTGGTATGGGTGTAGAAAGAATCACGCAGTTAAAATACCAGGTTAACGATTTAAGATTGTATTCTCAAAACGACATGCGTTTTCTGAAACAATTTACTGGCGC
>Ga0222713_10002308_pt1 | contig 20504 bp, 21 predicted proteins | sample C33_649DmetaG_FD_165061 | JGI IMG/M metagenome (GOLD analysis project Ga0222713, IMG submission 165061) | Estuarine water microbial communities from San Francisco Bay, California, United States - C33_649D | ecosystem: Environmental > Aquatic > Marine > Unclassified | place: USA: California...
CTCTCACCAACTCTTATTGCAATCACTTGATTCACTTACCGACGAGCAATGTCGAGAACCATCGGCATTGCCCGGTTGGACGCGTGGCCATGTCTTGTCGCATCTAGCGCGCAATGCACAAAGCCATGTGCACTTATTGCAGTGCGCATCTCGTGGTGAAATCGGCGAGCAATACGTTGGCGGTGCGCAATCGCGTATAGATGGCATAGAACAACATGCACACGATAGTGCGATGCAGTTGGTTTCGGAGGTACGCAGCAGTATCTACGCACTTGAGGCACAGTGGGCAGCCACAAATAGCGATGGCTGGCAGGGAAGTGGCGTGAACAGCGTTGGTGCAACACTGGCCATGAGCGACATCGTGTTCTTGCGCTGGCGCGAGGTTGAAGTGCATCATGCCGATTTGCTTCTTGATTTTTCGTTCCGTGATTGGAACAGCGCGTATCTGCGTTATGAATTGGATCGGCAAGTGATGATGTGGCGCGCGAGCAAACCAATGGGATTGACTCCGTTACCCGAACAAGCATTGCAACTCAGTCCACATGAGCGTCTTGCGTGGTTATTGGGTAGGCGCAATGTGGAGGGCTTGCCAAAGCCTGCATCTAACTAGGATTTCCTTGTGATTGCACGGCTTCGCACTAGTTGGGTTGCTGTCTTGCTCATAGTTGTTGCCTCGGTGTTCGTGCCGACGAACGCAGTAAGTGCCCATGCCGGGCTTGAGGAAAGCGAACCAAAGCCAAGCTCGTGGTTGGCTACTTCACCATCCGAAGTGGTGCTGTATTTTGACGAGCCTGTTGGAGTGGTATTTGCTCGGATACAGATTCTGGATCAAGACGGGAAGGAAGTGTTTGAGGCACGACCCACTCGTGACGCAGACGATCACGCAACTGTTCGCGCAAGCATTGACGATCTGGGCGATGGCACGTGGGTAGTGGTGTGGCGAGTGGCATCGGCCGACTCACACCCCGTGCAAGGGTCATTTGCGTTCTCTATTGGTACGAGGGTGTCTGATGTAACTGCAGTACTGAACGCAGGCATTTCTGATCGGCACGGCTTGAACAACTTGTTCAACGTCATTCGGTTTGCCATGTTTGCTGGTGTGTTGACGTTGCTTGGCGGTGCAGCACTCGTTGCCTTCGGCTCACGTTCGGCCCCATCAATTCGAACACTCATGAGCTTGTGGAGTGCATGGGCAGTGGCGTTGTTTGCCAGTGTTCAGGCATTGTTTGCATACGGGCCACATGCATCGGGTGTAAAGATTTATAACCTCACCGACCTGTCGCTCTTCGGCGACACGATGACCACCGTGTTTGGTCAAGCAACGCTTGCACGAGTGCTGTTGTTGTTGCTCTTTTCGTTGGTACTGATCACCATCGACCGGCGCTCACAGCGTTGGTGGCGAATGAGCGCAGTTGCAGTAGCCGTTGCTATTGCAGGGTCGATGTCGGCAGTGGGGCATCCAAGCAATCAGTCTCCGGTGGGTCTCAGTGTTGCGCTCGACATGGTGCATCTTCTCGCTGTGTCCTTGTGGGTAGGTGGATTGTTCCTGATCACAATTGACCGCAAATACTGGTTGCGAAGTACGCAGTCGATGTTGTGGTTTTCTCGAATCGCGGGATACAGCGTGGCGGTTCTGGCCGCGACAGGTATTGGCCAAACGATCTTGCTGATGGACCGATTTACTGATCTATTCACGATTGAATTCGGGCAAAAACTAAGTGTCAAAGTGTTGCTCGTAGTGGCACTTGTTGCGCTTGGTGGATTATCTCGCAAAACATTGCATGCCGATGGTCCGGCAAAGCTTCATCAGTCAGTGCTCGTCGAATCACTTGTTGCGCTCATTGTTGTTGGAATCACGGCGCTGATAGTGGCGCTGCCCCCAAGTGCACAAGCATCACTTGTGCCATTTGAGACAACGCTCAACCAGTCAGGTCTGATCGCCTCAGTTACCGTTACTCCTGCACGGGTCGGTACCACTGAAATTCATGTTTCAATTGCATCGCTAGATGGCACCTTCCTACAGATTCAATCATTTACCGGGCGAGTTGGATTACCCGAAAGAAGTTTGCCAAATGGCCCAATTTCATTCGAAAAAACGGGCCAAGATCACTACACCGCAATTGTCAGTTTTGCCTTCGCCGGCGACTGGGATCTTGACATCTTGGTTAAACCAACCGACACAACAACGGTTCTGTTTTCAACAGATGTGCTGATTAAGGAGTAATGGTTTTCATCACCAGATGGTGAGCCATGCCAGTTGCTTCATCAACGAATTGTTCTCCATACACATGGAAACCGTTTCTCGTGTAGAAATTGAGCGCCGAGTCTCTCGCACGCGCCCATACGAAGTGGGTGTTGTGTGCCACAGCATGTTTGATGCCCGCCTCAAGTAAGTGAGCACCAAGACCATGGCTTTGTTTGTGTTTTGCTACAGCCATGCCCTTCAACTGAATTGCAGGCTTGCTGCCGTCTAGTGGCCACTCCTGAGGGATCCATGACGAACATGCGACAAGAGTGTCGCTGTCGAAAATTCCAAGATGGACACAACCTGGCGCATTGTCTTGGGTGTACGTCGGATCTTGGGATGGGGTTCCATCGCGTAACACCGCCATGCGAAGGGGCAAGATCGCTTCTGTAGGTAACTGCACAACAGTTGGTGTGCGGTGCAAGGAGCGAATATCAACAATGCGATCGGCAAAAGACTCGGCCTCTTGGCGATCATGGGTGACATGAACAACAGTGGTGTTGCGTTGTGCAAGCAACTGGGCAAGATCGGAAAGCAAGCGGTCGTGAAGTTGGGTGTCTAACCCACTGAGTGGTTCATCAAGTAACAACACCTTTGGGTTTGTTGCAAGCGACCTTGCCACGGCAACACGTTTGGCTTCGCCGCCCGATAACACGGCTACATCACGCGTTGCTAAGTCAGCAAGACCAACAAGTTGTAGCAGTTCAGACACTCGCTGCGATTTTTGGTTCTTGCTGAGCCCGCGCAGCCCGTACGCGACATTTTCTGCAACGTTGAGGTGGGGAAACAGTTGGTTATCTTGAAACACCAGCCCAATTCCGCGTTTAAATGTTGGCACCGCGGTGACGTCACGGCCATCGACAAAGACCGATCCTGACTCTGCACGTTCAATGCCGGCAATGACGCGCAGCAGGGTTGTTTTGCCTTCACCGCTTGGACCAACGAGTGAGACCACTTCTCCGGTGCCGACTTCAAGGCTTACAGCGTCCAGAATGACCTCGTCTGCGTAATGAATCGTCAGATCAACAATGCGCAGCATTAGGAAGTGATGTTCCGTTTGTTACGCGTGACTTCAGCAATGAACACGGCTCCAATGCTAAACACGAAAAACAGTGTTGCAAGTGCGTAGGCCTGTGCATGCTGACTTTCTCCTGGTCGTGAGAGCAATCGAGCAATGGTCACAGGAAGCGTTTCATTTGACTGGCGAGTGAGGAAACTGGTTGCCCCAAATTCGCCAATAGATACGGCAGCCGACAGCGCTAATGCCGTAGCGATGCCTCGTCGCATGAGCGGTAGGTCAACGGTGAGCCACTGAACTCGTGGTCTGGAACCAAGTGTTGCGGCAGCATCACGCAGGCTTTGAGGGATTGTCTGTACGAGCGGTAACACAATTCGAACCACCAATGGAATAGCAATTAATGAATGCGCGATTGGCGTGATCCACCATGCAGAACGAAACGCATATGGCGATGTGTCAAATGTGATTAACACGCCGAGCCCAATCGTGACAGCAGAGATCATCAGTGGTAGCGAAGTGATGAGTTCAATCACTCGAGTTGAGGTTGTTGAATACGCAACCGCAAGTGCGATGCAGGTTCCGATCAACGTGGCAATGATGGCTGAAATGATTGCGTACCGCACACTGACAAAGAGCGATGATGCTGTACTGCGCGACCATACCTGCGACCAACCTGTTGCCGAACGATACGCAACCGCAATCAGTGGTGCAATCACAGCGGTTGCAGATGCGAATCCCACAATGATGATGGCCACCCAATGGGAAGTGCGTGATGGTGAGGCAGCATGCGAGTGAACAACTGCAAGCGTCGATGATGTTCGTGTCCAGCGCATCCATGCGTACAGCACGATTGCTAAGAAAAGTGTCTGGATCAGACTGATTGCAACTGCGCCGTCAAGGTCGCCAAGTTGTACTGCACGAAAATAGATTTCGGTCTCGAGTGTGGAAAATGCTGGACCGCCCAAGATGCGCACAGCGCCAAATGAGGTGAAGCAAAACAAAGCGACAGCAGTAGTGGCAAACCCAAGTGCCGGGCGGATGAGTGGAAATGTGATGGTCCGAAATGTGCGGAAGGTTGACGCGCCGAGCGTGTGGGCTGCATAGGCAAGTTCGGGGCTGATATGGGCCCAACTTGGCATCACAACGCGCACAACGACGGCAACGTTGAACAGAACATGTGCGGCAATGATGGAGATAGCGGTGTAGTGAAGTTGTTGTGGAAGCAGTGCAAGCAGCGAAGTGCCGACAACGACAGTAGGCAAGAGGAATGGCGCAGTGATTAAGGCCAAGAGTGCGTTGCGACCACGAAATCTGAATCTCGACACGATGTAGGTGACAGGTAAAGCAAAAACAACGGTGAGCACCGTGCTAATCACCGTTTGCCAAAATGTAAACCACGCAACGCGTTGCAGGTTGCTGTTTGTGATTGAGTCAACAAAAGCGTCAATGCTTGCTCCACGATAGACAATGACGCCAAAGGGCAGTGCAAGAAACACTGCAAGAAATAGTGCTGGTACAACGAGTAGCCAATGCGAGGTTTTCGGGTATGGCGAAACAAGCATCGCGAAACTTATTTGAAGACGATGCTTGACCATTCGTCAAGCCAGGCAACTCGGTTTTCTGCGATGACGTTGTGCTCAATAGAAAGTGGGTTTTCTGGGCGCGAAATATATCGCGAGAACGATTCGGGGATCACTGCATTCGAGTTAACCGGAAACACGAACTGAGTGAGTGGGAGGTCACTTTGAAAGGCAACATCAGTGAGGTAATCGATGAGCAGCTGTGCCTCGGCCTTGTGCTTTGTGCCACGAAGGATTCCGGCGTATTCAATTTGTGCAAAGCAGGTGAAAGGTGCGACGCCAGTTGGTGCAACTTCGGTTGGTGGGTCGGCAAACAACACTTCTGCTGCAGGGCTCGAGCTGTAGCTCACCACGATGGGGCGATCACCTTTACCTGAAGAACCAGAGAACTCGGTGCTGTATGCCTGTGTCCAACCATCAACCACCAATACACCGTTGGCTCGCAGTTGAGTCCAATAATCTTGCCAACCATCTTCACCAAACTCTGCAACCGTGGCCAGGAAAAATGCCAACCCTGGTGAAGAAGAAATTGGGCTCGGCACAACCAACAAGTTGGCATACGTCTTATTGATGAGCGCATCAAGTGTCATCGGCGGGGAGATGTCGTTATCGGTAAACCATGCAATGTCGTAGTTAATGCAGACATCGCCGAAATCAACAGGGGTTACTTCGTGACCTGGAATGTTGCGCATGAGCGACGGATCCATGGTGCTGAGATTTACTGATTGGTAACTGTCAAACATGTCGGCATCGAAAGCGCGTGAAAGCAATGTGTTATCTACTCCCCACAGCACATCGCCTTCGGGGGTTCCGGCAGTCAATGCCGCTTTGGTCAGCAGTTCGCCGGCATCTCCGCCGCGCACAATTTCAACCATCACACCGGTTGCCTCGGTGAATGCATCAAAGATTCCTTCAGTGGGCGTGAACGAGTCGTGAGCCAGCAACTTCAGTGTTACGGGGCCTGCGGTGCTCTGTTCGGTTTCGCTTGATGATCCCGAGCATGCAGCAAGGAGAATCGCTGCCAGTGCAAGTGCGGTGAAACGTTTCATGGGGAGTCTTCTTTCAACTATTGATTGCTAACTATTGAGGGCATCAGATTGGATCACGAAGAGTGAACCAACCTGTACTGAAATTGTGGCAGTTTCGTGCTCCATTTGGTTGCTCACCCCGCGAGACGAGTGTGGGGTAAGCGATTCGGCATTCAGCGACCACTTCAGTCCCGCTGTACTGATTCCTTCTGCCACACCGCCGACAGCAACGAGACCAATGATCGATCCAACGGTGCCACGGATGGTGACCGCGGATGGACCATGGATCAGGTGCATCATGGCGTTATCCCACAGCGCGGTGACTGAACATGAACGCAGTTTTGGGTGCTGTAACACTGCCAAAACTCCAAGTTCGTGATCTAAACGACCGCCGCCTTTGGTGATGACAACGATTCTGGACGCCCCCATGTCGACTGCGGCGAGTAACGCAAGCTCTGCATCTGTTTGGTCTTTGTCATGGGGGACTTGAGTAACCGTTACGCCATGTGCCTCGACTGCGGCAAGCAGCGCCCTATCAACGGAGTCCATGTCTCCAATCACCACGTTCACGCGAAGGCCAAGGTCGACTGCACCGTGCAGGCCCGAATCGGCAGCAATGACGAGGTGGTGTTCAGGAAGATGTTGTTTGATTGACCGTGTTGGTGGGGTGCCGCCCAACACGACGATCGCGGTCTTGCCGTCGTGCTTCACCTGTTAAGGATGCCACAGTTAGGTAGTCCTAACCGACATGACGGTAGCCTTTCTCACGTGAGCCCATTTGCCAGCACCACAGAAGTTGATAAGACAAACTCGATCGTTTCGATCACCCCAGAAGCGCATGTGAAGTTGCTTGAGCTGCGAGATGCAGAAGCAGAAGGAGCTCAGCTTGGACTTCGTCTCGAAATTTTGTCCGAGCCCGGTGAAGATTTCCGTTACGACTTGTCATTCGATTTCTTTACGAAGGCTGCGTTCAGCGACGAAGTGCGCACGATCGATGGCTTGAAGATCATTGTCCCTGCAAAAGACATTGATGCGTTTCAAGGCGCAACGATTGATCATTCAGAAACGCAAGGTCTGCTGATTCGTAACCCAAATAAGCCAAAGGCCCCACAGATTGAAGGCCTCATTCGCGACGACGAAATGTCTGCCGAAATTGAGACCATTGTTTCAACTGAAGTGAATCCGATGCTTGCAGCGCACGGTGGGTTCGTTACCTTTGCTGGTCACGATCAAGAGGGAACCGCATATTTCACCATGGGCGGCGGGTGTCACGGATGTTCAATGAGTCGCCAAACGATGCTCGAAGGTGTACAAACCATGGTTTCGGCAAAAGTACCGACCATCACAAAGGTTCGTGACCTCACCGATCACTCAACAGGTGAGAACCCGTTCTTTAAATAAATTCAGTGACTGCTCGTACCGCATCAAAGATTGGGTTGAGCGCAGCGAACACATCTCCCGCATCAATCAGTTTTTGATGATCTCCAGAAAAAACAATCAGGCCTTTGATAAATGCTTCTTGCGCATTGATTTTCTCGGTAGCAATTCCAACTGCGGTTTCGTATGTCTCTGTAAATCGAACGTCTTCGACAGGTGCCGTACCAGGTGCAAACGAAACGTTTCCGTCGCGCACTTGTAGGTGATAGGTGATATCACCAAAAGGTGTTCCCGTGACGACCTGTGTGAGTCCAACGGTGTGTTGTGAAGCAAGTGCGCTGAGCGTGGTGTCGGCTTTAACGGCCGCCGACATGGCCGAAATCCAATCGGCGCTGAGATATCGAAAGTGCGACATCTCAGCGCCGAAGCGGAATACCTAGCTACTTACGCTGCGACCATGCTCTCGGTCTTACGACGCGAGAACATAATTGCGACTACCAAGATCACAAGTGAGATCCCCGAAATTGCGAAACGCACACCATCATTTTCTTGGTACTTGATGATTGCTGGGAGGATTAACAATGCAACCAAGTTCATCACCTTGATGAGTGGGTTGAGTGCTGGACCTGCAGTGTCTTTGAATGGGTCACCAACGGTGTCACCGATAACGGCTGCCTTGTGTGCATCGGAGCCCTTGCCACCATGGTGACCGTCCTCGATGTACTTCTTAGCGTTGTCCCATGCGCCACCAGCGTTGCTCAAGTAGTTAGCCATGAGCTGGCCGGTGAGAATAACGCCTGCGAGGAACGCACCAAGTGCTGCGTAACCAATACCGAAACCAACAACTACTGGCGTAAGTACTGCCAAGAGTGCTGGGGTGGTGAGTTCGCGAAGCGATGCTGCTGTGCAGATGTCGATAACAGGGCCGTAGTCAGGCTGCTTGGTGCCGGCCATGATGCCTCCATCTTTGAACTGACTGCGTACTTCTTGTACAACAACACCAGCGGTGCGTCCTACTGCACGAATGGCAAGTGCCGAGAACATCATGGCAACGGAACCACCGATGAGTAGACCAATGAAGGTCTTGACATCGGAAACGTTGATCTGTGTTTCTGCTGCTTTAAAGATTGCTGAACCTTCGAGAGGTGCACCAGCGGCATCTTTCAAGCCAAGTTCACCAGCAATGGTTTCGATGTACGAAGCGAACAATGCAACTGCAGCAATTACTGCAGAACCAATTGCGAAGCCCTTGGTAACAGCCTTTGTGGTGTTACCAACTGCGTCAAGGCTGACCAAGATCTTGCCGGTCTCGCCCTCAAGTTCTCCTGCCATTTCAGCAATACCGGCTGCGTTGTCTGAAACTGGACCAAAGGTGTCTTCAGAAACGATGACACCAGTTGTTGCGAGCATTCCCATGCCGCACAGTGCAACGAGATACAACGAGAACTGAATGTCTCCGCCACCCATCCACAACGTTGCACCAAGTGCAACTGCGATGCAGAGAATTGCGTACACCGATGACTCAAGTCCTGACGCGGTACCTGAAAGAACCACAGTTGCAGGGCCAGTTTCTGTGCTTTCAGCGATTTCTTTCACTGGACCGTATTCGGTGCCGGTGAAGTATTCGGTCAAGCGACTGAGTACCTGAGCAAGGATCAAACCAACAACAACGGCTCCGAACAAACGAAGACCAATCCATGACATCATTACTTCTTTTTCGCCAAAGCCTGCTGCTCCCTTGTCTGGGTTGCCAACGTATTGGAAGGCCAACCAGAAAGTACCGACAACAGTAAGAAGACCTGCAACCAAGAAGCCCCGGTTAATTGGCTTCAATGCGTTGGTTTCGCCTTCCTTTGCGCGCACGGCGAACACGCCGGCGATGGATGCGATAACACCAATTGCACGTGCTGCAAGTGGGAACACCAAACCAAGTGCTGGGTTAAGTCCAACTGAGTTGAACGCAGCAACACCAAGAATAATTGAAGCAACAAGTGTTACTTCGTAGCTTTCAAACAAGTCGGCGGCCATACCTGCACAGTCACCAACGTTGTCACCAACGTTGTCGGCGATTGTTGCAGGGTTACGTGGGTCGTCTTCTGGAATTCCTGCTTCAACTTTGCCCACCAAGTCGGCGCCGACATCGGCTGCCTTGGTGAAAATTCCGCCACCTACGCGGAGGAACAATGCGAGCAATGAACCACCGAAACCGAAGCCAACGAGCATTGCTGACGATGTGTTTTGGAACAACGCGATGATCGCGGTTGCACCAAGCAAGCCAAGACCAACGGTAAACATTCCTGCTACACCACCGGTACGGAATGCAACCTGCAATGCATCTTTCATTGAGCCACGTCGTGCTGCTGCTGCAGTGCGAACGTTGCCACGTGTTGCAAGCGTCATGCCGATGTAGCCAGTGAGTCCTGAGGCAACGCAACCAAGCACAAATGCGATGGTGCGGTACAAGCCCGACTGGATCTGGCTGAGTGCTTCACCGCCGTCTCCGGGTTTGTCAATTGCAACCGAGGTAAAAAACACCACTGCACCTACTGGCACAAGAATCATGCCGATAGTGCGAAACTGGCGCTTCAAGTAAGCCCATGCTCCAACTTGAATCGCTGTTGCGATTTCTTTCATCTTGTCGGTTCCTTCGTCTTGCTTGAGAACCTGGATGACCAGGAACCAACCGACGAGGAGTGCGAGGATGGCAGATGCGCCTGAAAGGCCCAAGATTGCCCACTCACCACCTTTAAGGGTGAATGTTTGCCAACCGCCTTCTGATGCAAGTAGTGACGTCACGTGTAATTTCTCCGATGGATTAATAGGGCACGCCCCAATTGGGGATCCCTGTGGAATGTGTCTTGGAAAGTGTAGATAATCGGCACCCCATAAGGCGAAATGGTCAAATTTTCCTTATATGTGTAGGTGTAAGTCACACGGCATGGGTTCACCTCTGCTGGGGTCGCAGAACTAGCGTGAGGTTGATCCTTATGGCAACCACCTCATCTTCTCTTGGTCTCAAGCGGGAGCCCGTATCGGCTACCGCCATCCGAACCCGTCGAAAGCGTCCATTCCTCCTCGATCTGTACTCGACGGCTGTGGGCAAAAAGTACGTCATGGCAATCAGTGGCATCGCCATGATGGGTTTCGTTCTGTTTCATATGATCGGCAACCTGAAGATGTATCAGGGTGCTGAAGCCTTTGATAAATATGCCGAGTTCTTGAAGACGTTGTTGTACCCGCTTGCGCCAAAAAATGCGGTGTTGTGGATTCTTCGTGGAGGTCTCATCACGATGTTGCTGTTGCACTTGCATGCAGCGTGGTCGTTAACACGATTGAACCGATATGCGCGAGCAGTGAAATACCAAGGTCCGCGTGATTACCAAGTGGCCAAGTTTGCAAGCCGCACCATGCGCTGGACTGGCATTATCGTGCTGGCTTATTTGGTGTGGCACTTGCTTGACTTCACCTTTGGAACTGTTAACTCAGTTGGCACGGACGGCACGTTTGTGCGCGGTGAGGTGTATGCAAACTTGGTGCGCAGTTTGGATCGACCAGTCGTTTCTGCGTTTTACATCATTGCCAACATTTTGCTTGGCATTCACTTGTTTCATGGTGCGTGGAGCATTTTTCAATCACTTGGTTGGAACAATCCACGTTTCAATAATTGGCGCCGTGGTTTTGCAACGGCGTTTGCAACCATCGTTGTTGTTGGCAACGTGTCGTTTCCCATTGCGGTTATCGCAGGAATTGTGAAGTAGGACTAATGAATACGTTTAACTCAAAGATCCCCGCTGGTGCGCTTCATGAGAAGTGGGATAACTACAAGGCCAATGCAAAGTTGGTTAACCCAAACAACAAGCGCAAGTTCAAGGTAATCGTTGTTGGTACCGGTCTTGCTGGTGCATCGGCAGCAGCAACACTTGCTGAACTGGGCTATCAAGTAGACGCCTTTACGTTTCACGATTCGCCGCGCCGCGCGCACTCAATTGCCGCACAGGGTGGCATCAATGCAGCGAAGAATTATCAGGGTGATGGCGACAGCATCAATCGTTTGTTCCAAGACACCATTAAGGGTGGAGACTTCCGCTCACGCGAAGCAAACGTTCATCGCTTGGCTCAAGTTTCGGTTGACATCATCGACCAGATGGTGGCCCAAGGTGTACCGTTCGCCCGTGAATACGGTGGTTTGTTGGATAACCGCAGTTTTGGTGGCGCACAAGTAAGCCGCACGTTTTATGCGCGTGGTCAAACCGGTCAACAGCTGTTGATCGGTGCTTATCAGCAGATGGCTCGCCAAGTAGGTCTTGGCGGTGTGCGTTTATTCAATCGCACTGAACTGATTGATACCGTCACTATTGATGGTCGTTGCGCTGGCATTGTTGTGCGAGACCTCTTGACAGGAGAAATTCAGTCGCACGCCGCACACGCAGTGGTGTTGGCAACGGGTGGCTACGGCAACGTGTTCTTTTTGTCAACAAATGCAATGAACTGCAACGTCACTGCTGCATGGCGAGCACATCGTCGAGGCGCATTGTTTGCCAACCCGTGCTACACGCAGATTCACCCAACCTGCATTCCACAGGCTGACGAAACGCAGTCGAAGCTCACTCTCATGAGTGAGTCGCTCCGTAACGACGGCCGCGTGTGGGTGCCAAAGCGTGCAGATGACAATCGTCAGGCAGATCAAATCCCTGAAGATGAACGCGATTACTTCCTCGAGCGCTTGTATCCGTCATATGGCAACTTGGCACCGCGTGACATTTCCTCGCGTGCAGCAAAGCGGCTTGTTGACAAGGGCCAGGGAATTGGACCGTTGAAAAACGGCGTGAACCTTGACTTCTCGGCAGCCATTGATCGACTTGGTCGTGAAGTTGTCGAGGAGCGTTACGGCAACTTGTTCCAGATGTATGAGCGCATCGCGGGTGAAGATCCATATAAGACGCCAATGCGTATTTATCCGGCAACGCACTACACCATGGGTGGATTGTGGGTGGACTACGAACTGATGACCACTATTCCTGGTTTGTATGCAGCAGGCGAGGCCAACTTCTCTGATCACGGTGCTAACCGATTGGGCGCGTCTGCGTTGATGCAAGGTTTGGCAGACGGTTACTTCGTGTTGCCGTACACCATCAGCAATCAACTCTCATCGTTGCTTGGCAAGTCGATCCCAGGCACCGATCATCCTGCGTTTAAGGAAGCCGAGAACGAAGCAAATGCTCGATACAACGGTTACCTAAATGTCAAGGGCAAGCGTTCACCTGATTGGTTCCATCGTGAACTTGGAAAAATTATTTGGAATGAATGTGGCATGGAGCGCACGCGTGAAGGGTTGCAGCAGGCACTTTCTGATCTACCAGCTCTGTACAACGAATTCAAAACCGACCTCCGCGTAACGGGAACAGGTGACAGCACCAACCAAACGCTTGAAAAGGCTGGCCGCGTTGACGATTTCTTCCAGTTGGGCATGGCCATGTGCCAAGACGCGCTCACTCGTGAAGAAAGCTGTGGAGCGCACTTCCGTTCGGAATACCAAACAGAAGAAGGCGAAGCAATGCGTAACGATGAGGACTATTGCCACGTTGCCGCATGGGAGTGGACGGGCGATGCAATGAAGCCTCAACGGCACACAGAAGATTTGGTATTTGAATCGATTCATCTTGCAACAAGGAGCTACAAGTGAGCCATCTTAAGAATCTCACATTGAAGGTCTGGCGCCAATCAGGCCCAACCGACAAAGGGCACTTCGAGAACTACACCATTGATGAAATCAGTGACGAGGCATCATTTCTAGAAATGCTTGATGTATTGAACGAAGGTTTGATCAATGAGAACAAAGAAGCAGTCGTATTTGATCATGATTGTCGCGAAGGAATTTGTGGCACGTGCTCACTCATGATTAATGGTGTTGCCCATGGTCCGCAGAAGGCAACAACTACGTGCCAGTTGCACATGCGCACGTTCAAGAGTGATGACACCATTGTGGTTGAGCCTTGGCGAGCCACCGCATTCCCAATCATCAAAGACCTCATGGTTGATCGCAGTGCATTCGACCGCATTATTGAATCTGGTGGATTTATCACAGCGGCAACAGGTGGAGCACCAGACGCCAACCTGATTCCGATCCCAAAGCCAGTTGCTGATGCAGCAATGGACTCTGCCGCATGCATCGGTTGTGGTGCTTGTGTTGCTGCTTGTCCGAACGGTGCAGCCAGTTTGTTTACCGCAGCGAAGATTTCTCACCTCAACTTCCTTCCACAAGGTCAAGCAGAGCGCTTGAAGCGTACGGAAGCGATGGTCGAAACAATGGATGACTACTTTGGATCATGCACAAACCATGGCGAATGCTCCGCTGCATGCCCTAAGGAAATCTCGATTGATGTCATTGCATTGATGAACAAGGACTACCGCGCGTCAAAGTTTAAAAATCGCAAAGAACTCAGTCGTTAGCACTACCCATAAATGTTTAATTCGCTCGCCACGTGGGTGCAGGATGTCATCGAACAACTGGGCTACCTCGGAGTTGCCTTATTGGTGGTACTGGAAAATGTGTTCCCGCCGATTCCATCAGAAATCGTGCTGCCATTTGCGGGATTCGTTGCTCAACGGGGCAGTGATTCCGTTGTCTTGATGATCCTGGCCGCAACGGTTGGGTCGGTTATCGGTGCGCTCATTATGTATTGGATCGCTGCAGTTATTGGAGACGAACGCCTGCACGCATTCACACGTAGGTTCGGCAAGTGGGTGCAGATTCGCGAGGCAGATTTAACTCGTGCCGAAGAATGGTTCGATCGTCATGCGGTAAGCGCGGTGTTGGTTGGTCGCTGTGTTCCACTGATTCGCTCGGTGGTGTCGATACCTGCAGGCTTCCGTCGAATGAAACTCGTTCCGTATATCGCGTACACATTCCTGGGCAGCTTGGCATGGAATATCGCTCTCGTTGGTGCGGGTGCAATACTCGGAGAGAATTGGGAACGAGTAGAACCCGTTGTCGCCACATTTCAGTGGATTGTCATTGTGGTGATTCTTGCTGGGATAGCACGACTCGCATACATATTTTTTCGGCGTCGCCGAGTTCAACAAGGCCTCTAAACGGCGAGTGCACCTGAAAAGATTTGCCAGGCAAGTGCAGATTTAGCAACCAAACTCAACACGATGTAGGCCCGCTCGCCGTACAAGTAGTTTGCCCACTTGCCCTTGGCCTGGTACTGCTTCCACTGCACGAGTGCAAAACTATTGAACAGTAAGAACAATGAGATCACGATTCCATAGACGAAACCTGGTGTTGCTGATTCGGTTGGTCCATTTGGAGAAAAAATGTTGATCACCACCATGATCCATGGAATGATTCCGGCGATGCAACCAAAATAGAAAGGAAGCATGTCGCCGCTACCGGGTTTTGCGTACTTTTCCTGTAGCCAGCCAAACAAGATCATCGAGGCATTGACTCCAAACATTCCGGACAATGCGATGTAGTCAGCCACTCCATTGAGCTGCATAATCACAACAATCATGAGTGAAGACGACAAAGAGTATTCAACCCATCTGAAGTAGTTGTGACGTGCTGCTAAGCCAGCGCTATATCGAGGGAAGAACTTCGGGCTGATGATGAGGAAGTGGAAGAAGGCCGAGAGTGCAAGAAATGCTCCAATCATCCAGCTGATGTTGAGATTGAAAAGGTGGACTGGATCTGAAAACGCATCAAGAGTTGGGGCGTCTGTGAGATACGTCGCGCGAACAGGCATTGACGCGTCGTTGGAGAGCAAAATGATTCCTACGAGTGAAAGAAGGTGCAGGATTCCTGCAATCAGGTTGAGGCGACGAAGTTTATTGATTTCTGTTTCCATGCTGTAAGTGTGCCATGCCACTGCCTCGGTGTGTGGTTCTCGTAGTCTGAAGGGATGAATTCGATAGCAGTCATCTTTGCCGCCACCGGTAGAGACACCGTTTCTCAATGGCTCAGGGTCGACCTTGTGGCTATTGTGATGATCATTTCTGGTGCACATGTGTTGATGCGCCTCGTGGCTTTCATTGCGGACCAACAGATCTTGAGTGTCAAGAACCGTAACCCTGATAGTTCTGATTTGTCTGCGCTGTCAACTGGAGCGCATCGCGCTGCAGTACTTGGTGCGACGCGCTGGGGAATCAATTTCATTGTGATAGCCGTAGCTACGACGTCGGTATTTTTGCGACTGAACCTACCCTCCTCTGCGCTGGTGTTTTTAGGTTCAGTTGCAGGTGCGGGCTTGGGTTTTGGCGCACAGCAAATGGTGGGGGACATCATCGCTGGTCTGTACATCATTTCAGAACGTCAATTTGGTGTTGGCGACATCGTGCGTCTTGGGCCATTTGGCATTGTCGGGTGGGCAGAGGGTCGTGTTGAAGAAGTAACGCTACGCGTGACCAAGATTCGAACATTTGACGGTGATCTCATCAGTGTCGCTAATGGTCAATTACGACAAAACGTCAATATGTCACGTGACTGGTCGCGTGTTCTTGTTGTGGTGCCTCTGCCACGTGAAAGCGATATTGAAAAGGAAATCATTCGCATTGACCGCGTATGTGCAGAGATGGCACGTGATCCAAAGTACTCGAACATATTGATTGAGATTCCCAGTGTTCAAGGTGTTGACAGTCTTGGTGATGCCGATGTTGAGGTACGTGTTGCTGGTCGATCATTACCGGTACAGCAATGGAAGGTTGAGCGTGAACTGCGTCGTCGTATTGCTGCCGAACTTCGCAGTACATATGCGGCAATCAAAGTGAGTGGTGGGGTGACAGCGTGAAATTCCGTCGTCCACGAAACAGCACACTCGCATCAATCTTTGTGTTCTTAGTGTCGTTTGGTTTTTGGCTTGGTCAACCACAGCCCGTTAAGAACTATTCGTATGTCAACATTCCCGAGTTGAGTTCAACGACTACTGTGCCTGTAGTTGTTGAAACGACAGTTGTAGAAACGACGTTGCCACCAGAAACAACCGTTGAAACGACAATTGTAGAAACGACGTTGCCACCAGAAACAACCGTTGTTCCGTAGCGGACAACTATTTCGTATCAACCACTAAAAACGCTTCGGCTGTTCGTCCCGCAGGCAAGCCACCTGCTTGAGCAATCTGCTCACCCCATCCGCGCATTCGCACTGGTAGTTCTTCGGGTTCTTGGTGCTGGCTTGCATGACATAGCAACGCTTCGATCTTTTTTTCTATCATGTCGGTGGTATCAACAAAGTGTTTTGGATTTGGTCCAGCCATGATCCACGTTTCAGGAACGCTGTGTGGCGCAAGACCACGTTCGCTGAGTAGCTCTGGAAACGCAAACTCATTGCGCGCATCTGGGTACACCGCGCACAGTGCCGCTTCACCTGTTGCTAGATGGTCGGGGTGTGAAGCGTAAATTCTGTCGTAACGACGCTCCGAGGACTGCGTGAGAACTCGATCAGGTTTGACAATGCGGATTACCGCACTAATTTCGCGTCGCAAGTTCAAGTCCGGAATAACAGCACCGTCAGGAAACCCGAGCCAATGCAGTTCGGTGACGCCAAGAATGTTTGCGGCTGCAGTTTGCTCTTTCCGACGAATACGTGCCATTTCATCGCGTGTAATGGTGTTGTCAGATCCGCCAGCCTGACCGTCAGTAACAATGCAGTAGACAACTTCATGTCCTTCAGAAACCCACGTAGCCACAGTTCCACCTGCGCCAAAGTCGACATCATCTGGGTGCGCGGTAATCACGAGAATTTTCATATTTCATACTGTAGGAGCATGCAAGAGTTTTCATGCAATTCACCTCTTCGTAATCTCACATTTTCGGTCAATCTATATTTCGCTATTCATATGGGACTATGAGTTACGTTGTTGCATTCATGGTCTGGCCCACGATTTCAGTCATTTATTCAACTGCCCGTTCGGTTCGTGCAAACCGATCAATTACGCAGCAGTTGCAGGTTTTTTCGCAAACTCTCTCCAAATAGAGGGATGCAGAGTTGACGACAAATCGTCGTCCGATTTTCCATCACTAACTGCTGCAAACACAAGAGACATGGCAGCAAAACCGGTTGAAACACACGCCAGGACAGTCACAAAACCAAACAGTCCGCTCAAACCAATTCCAGTAGTTGCTCCGATGATGAATGCAAGGTTGTACAACATGTCGTATGCAGCAAAGACATTTCCGATATTTGATTTTGAAACGTTTGCTTGAATCGTTGCATCTGAACGCACTCGAAGATTCTGAAACAAAAATGATGCGGCAGCAAGTGAAAGCAATCCAATTCGAGGGCTGGCTGCAATACACGCAATCAGTGTGACTGCTGATGAAGCTGAGAAAGCAATTATGGTAATTGATCTGCGTGGAAAGTGTTCGGAAACCCATTCGGCGGTGAGTGATCCACAGAATGCACCGGCAGCCGAGAAGCCTAATACTGCGACATATCCAGAGGTGTTTAATCCATAGGAGGAATCAACCAGTAAGGCAACGCTTGCAATACAGATCCCCAAAATCAATCGATGGCTCGCAGTTGCAAACATTGCAAACCTCGTCTTTGGTTGCATCAATTGGCGAAATATGGGAATCAGGTGCCCATGTGATCTTCGCTTTTCCCCAGTTCCTAAGTCAGTGGATATGCGACCGAACAAGCACGCTGCAAGAGATTGCCCTAATACTGCAAGTGTTAGCGCAATCACCGCGTTACCTGCGAGCACCATGCCAATGCCGACACCAGTTGAACCGGCAAGTACACCAACAATTAGCGAGGTTGAATCTGCAGCGACAAGTTCGTGCTTACGAACAATTCGGGGGAATGATGTTGCTCTGGCGGTGTACAGAATTCTGGTGAGCCCAAGTAGCACTCCAAACACGATGTATCCAATGACACGAAACTGGCTATTTGTGGCAAGCAGTGCGATTGCGGTAATCAACGCCCGGAGTAAGTGACCATGCTGAAGCAGTGACTTTCGATTGAATCGGTCAGCGAGATGTCCTGCGATTGGGCTGACAACAATGAGGGGAATTGCACTAATCAAAAGCGTCCAGGCCATTGCTGAAAGCGATGGTCCCTTATTGAATGAAAAAACAAGTAATTCAGCAAGAGTGAACGATGTCAGTGCATCCGATGTCTGCGAGGCAAATTGGCCCGAAATCGCACAGCGAAAGCTTGGGTATGAGAAAAGATCTCGTCGTCGAACATGAACCGTGGGAGAGGTTCGTCGAAAACGAATCACATAGTGATTGTGACATTCTCTCCTTGATTCAAGTTCATACTTAGGTAAACAGAAATTGAACTGTTGATAACATTCCAAATGCGATGAATGCTGAACTGGAAATGCTGAATGAGTTCCTTGATCACTATCGGTCGGTGCTCATTGCTAAGGCAATGGGAATCAGCGATGAACAGGCCAGGAGTCACGCAGTAGAGCCATCAAACCTCTCAATTCTCGGCTTATTACGTCACATGGCCGAAGTTGAGCGACATTGGTTTCGGCGCATCGTGAAAAACGAGTCTGAGTTACCCGATTTTTACGTTTTAGGTGACGTTGCGATAGGGACGGCTGAGGGTGATTTTGAGTTTCCAGTCACAGCAACTCTATGTGAAGGAGTTGAAGTGTTGCAGCGTGCAATAGCTGAATCTCGATTGGCCATTGCTGGGTTAATGCCGGATGATGTGTCATTGGCCACGAGGCCCAAGACGGGGGTTCCAGTATCACTACGTTGGATAATGATCCACATGATTGAAGAGTATGCCCGTCACTGCGGTCATGCCGATTTCTTGCGGGAACGCATTGATGGCCGGAAAGGTGACAACTAATGAGGAAATTATTTATAACACTCCTACAAGTCCGACTTGCAGTTGCAGTGATCACAGCGCTAGGAGTTGCTTTTCTGGTCGTTGGCGCACTGATTGGAATGCCGCCATTTGGATTTGTGGTCATTGCGCTACTGATCGGACTCCCAACCGTATTGTTTGCCGTGAAGCGAGGGTCTTCACTGTCAAATAGCAAACTCCTCACAATCTTTTTTGTGGCAACCGTTGTGGCGCTGCTTGTGATCCAATTGATTCCATACGGTAAGGGTCGCTCAAATGGTGTGGTTACAGCAGAGCCAGCGTGGGCAACACCCCAAACTCGAGAACTCATGGTGCGTGCATGTTTCGGGTGTCATTCGAATGAAGTTGAATACCCCGCGTATGCATCGGTAGCCCCTATTTCCTGGGCAGTACAAAGCCACATTGATGAGGGCCGCAAGAAGGTCAATTATCAAGAGTGGGATAAACCTCAACGCGGTGCAGACGAAACAATTGAAACCATTGAAGAAGGCGAAATGCCACCTCACTACTACACCATGTTTGGTCGACACCCCGAGGCTAAATTGACATCGGAAGAAATCAATGTGCTGGTTGCCGGGCTTCTAGCAACAGGCGGAATGAGTGAAAATGATTAAGAAAATTTTTGTTGGAGCCGTTGCATTGATCGTATTGGTTGGTTGTGGGGGTTCGTCAACGACAAGTGATGTAGTGATAAAGGAGGATTCGGTGATCATTGATGTGCGTACACCAGCAGAATTTGCGGACGGTCATGTTGAAGGTGCCATCAATATGGATCTCGAGGGCGGAGTTTTTGAGGCGGAGTTTGCCAATTTGGACCCATCGCAGTCGTACATCGTGTATTGCCGCACGGGCAGGCGCTCTGGTGTTGCCCTTTCAATCCTTAAGGACAATGGATTTACTGATGTAATCAACCTTGAAACATTGGATAATGCGGCGAATAAAACCAGACTTCCCGTTGTTACAAATTAAGAATAATTAACAACAACAGAACAGGATCAGACATGTCAACCATCAACCTCACACTTGAAACCTTTGAAGAAACAGTTATGGCTGATGGAATCACCCTGGTCGATTTCTGGGCAGAGTGGTGTGGCCCATGCAAAATGTTTGGACCAATTTTCGAAAAGGCTGCAGAAGCCAATACAGACATTCGTTTTGCCAAAGTTGATACCGAAAACAATCAGGAACTTGCAGGCGGCATGGGTATCCAGTCAATTCCAACGATCATGGTTTTCCGTGATGGCGTGATGCTGTTCAGCCAGCCTGGTGCGATGCCTGCTGCATCGCTTGACCAATTGATTGATGCAATCCGCAAAGTAGATATGGACGATGTCCGCAAGCAGATTGCCGAAGCAGAGGCTGCAAACTCAAACGAGTAGTTACTTCAATGAAAAAGTAATCAACATTGCAAAAACGGTGAACATTGCTCCCATGG
>Ga0222713_10002310_pt1 | contig 20499 bp, 23 predicted proteins | sample C33_649DmetaG_FD_165061 | JGI IMG/M metagenome (GOLD analysis project Ga0222713, IMG submission 165061) | Estuarine water microbial communities from San Francisco Bay, California, United States - C33_649D | ecosystem: Environmental > Aquatic > Marine > Unclassified | place: USA: California...
TCTTTTAAGGGTCTTATCGATGTCTGTTCTATTGGTTTTGAATTCTTTTCGTTTTTCGTTTCTTTGTCTATTGAATTCGATTCGTCTCTCATTGTCTTTCTTTATATCTGAGATATCGCTTTGGATATGACTTAATTGGTTATACATTTTGATACTGCCTATAATAGCGACAATGGCTGTTATAGTGATTAATACTAGTGTGAACATTTGATTTTCATTTTTAATTGATTAAATTTCAGTCTTTATCTTTACAACCACCTTCTTAACGTATGAAGGTCCTATTTTGTAAGGTAGACCGGGTGAATGTACTTCTCCTGCCGGAAGATAACAGAATTTTCTATTGGTTAGAGGAAGAGTGACGGTTGCTATTGACTCTTTATAGTAAAGAGTAACGTCTTTCTCTTCATCATAGTTAAACTTCACCTTGTTTAACTTGGGGTTGTAGTACTCTATAGCTTCTTGTCCTTCTAAAACCATATGGAGATCATCATAGATTTTATGGGACTCACATAGAGATGAGTATCCGGTTACATAAGAAGAGATAATAACCGTACAATAGCCGAGGTCCCGAGTACCGTCTTCAGAATCGCTTGATAGACTAGAGAGATAGTCTTGTAAATTGTCAAAATTAGGCCTTCCTTGAAAGTAGTAATGAAGGTTCGAAAGGGTGTCATAGATCATATAACATGGATTGAAGAGCGGTTACTCGGGGGTATATCGGCTAATCTTTTAATAGTTTCTTTATTTCTAATTCTCTTAGATGACTTTCATGTTCTTGTTTATGTTGCCACATCTCTGCTTTAAGAGAATGAACTTGTGAGTTAACCTCTTGGAATACGTTCCTTTCCATATCTTTTAATTGATCACAAGTCGAAAGAAAATCTAATTCTAGAGTCTTAACCCTCTTTTCCAGGTCCTTCTTTTGTTCATATTGCATATATACAAACGCAAGAGTTGCTCCTAGTAATAAAAATAACACTTCTACCATACATTTATTTATTTAAGTTGCCTTTCAGCCATTAATTACTTATACTTCTATATAATATACGTAATATTTATTTACGAAGCAACTATTATATGCAAATAAATGCAAAAATTAGACCCAAAAAAACTCTTTAATATATTCAATGCCTCTGATGAGGCAATATATGAGGAGCATAACATACAACACCTCTTTCAAAACCCTTACGTTTTGATGGGGATGGTGGTAAGGGGGCTGGAAAACTACTCCATCATCGATGGGATGTATATGATGCGCTATAAAGAGCAGTATGAATCTGTAAGAGAGACTGTAAAAGAACAATTCTATGACCGTCTTTACAATTACCTCCTTAAGATTGACTTCCAAAAGTTTGAGAACATCTACGTCATCACCGAAGAATACGATAAGATGGGCGTCTTCCAAGCCCTCGACCACCTCCTTTACTATTATCAAGATAAAGAACACTATGAAAAGTGTGCTGTTATAAAATCCTTTGAAGATTTATTGAGAAATACAATGGTACCTCCTACCTATGACTATAATGTAGATAGTTTATTGGAAGAATTAAAGTTAAAACCACTACAAAATTAAAAAATTTCGGGTCGAAATGCGCGCGATGCGCGTGGGGCCTTCGGCCTTTATGGGGATTTCTGCTGCATTTCCCTTAACTCCTTCATTTTCAATCAAAATTTTCTGTGGATTCACTAAAAAAAGTTGCTCGTCTGGGGAAATCTTCGTATCTTAAGGTATAATCATAATAGAAAATATATATGCAATTAACAATTAGAGAATTAAATGAGATCATCTATGCTTTAGGCGTGGCTGAGTATAAGGGAATGTTCGTAGATAAGGATGTAAACTCGACTGTAGGTGATAAAATACGTACAGAGTTGGAGCGTCTTATTAAAGAAGAGGAATCTTCTCGTGAAAAAGCTCAACAACAGGTAGTTTCCGAAAAAGTTACACAAAAGGAACCGAAAGTTATCACCCCTATTACGGATACCGGTTCAGAGGTAGCGGATTTTCTTATCGCAGTAACAGCTCAACTACCAGTACAGGAGGAAGAAACACCTTCAACAGTAAAAAAAGCTAAATTTCCAGGTGCTAAGAAAAGTAATTTAATGGATCCGGAAAAATAATTCCTAAAAGAGTGGCTATTCTGCGTTTTTTTATATATCTTCGAAATATATAAGATATTATATAGAATATATTAATATAAGATAAATATATAAGATATTAAATATATAGATATATAAAGATATAAGTATATAATAAAGGAAACCTATAAATAAAAATCAAGTTATGTTAAGTGCCGAACAAATCCAATCAAATTGGGATAAACATATTAAGATTATTAACCATTATATTGGTGATGATCGTAAGAATCAAGTATTAACTTTAGTAGAAACATTATCCGAACATATGGTAATGGCTCCTGCTAGTGGTAAATCATGGTATCATAATGCTTTTCCGGGTGGTTATATTGATCATGTTAATAGAGTAGTTCAAAGTGCTATAAAACAAAAAGAATTATGGCAAGCTATGGGAGCTTCTATTGACTTTACCGATGAAGAGTTAGTAATGGCTGCTTTATTCCATGACTTAGGTAAGATTGGTGATGGTGAAGTAGATTGTTATGTACCTCAAACTGATAAATGGCGTCAAGATAAGTTACATGAAATGTATACCCCTAATCCGGAGATTCCTTTTATGCTTATACCTGATCGTTCTCTTTATATCTTACAAAAGTTTGGTATCAAATTATCTCATAACGAGTATTTAGGTATTAGATTACATGATGGAGTTTTCGATAAAGCTAATGAAGCTTATTTCTTTAGCCATAATCCAGACTCTCGAATGAGAACTAACATTGTAAATATTTTACATTCAGCAGACTTTATGGCTTCTAAAGTAGAATACGATATGTGGAAGAATAAAGGCGGTAGTACAGAAGCTAAAGTTCAGAAATCTAAAGCATCTACAGGCCGACCAGTTAACTCATCAGAAGGTTTATCAAATTTAATTAAAAATTTATAATATGATTTGGATCATAGGATTATTAGGACTACTTTTAATTGTATCGATGTTTGCAATCTACAATTTACTTACTAAAGTAGAGAAGTACGAAGATGTTGTACAAGATCAAGTTCAGTACCTAAATAATATTTCAGCAACTATAGCTGAAGCAAAAATGCACCTACAGAAGTTAGATGAAAGTGGAACATTTCAATCAGACGATGAGGTCGGTTATTTCTTTAAACAATTACAAAACGTACAAGAAGAGCTAAACCGATACATGCTCCCTACTAACTATGGCAAGAACGAAATCAAAAAGTAACTACTTTACCAAAGAGACAGAGGATTATATAGTTATTTATAACAATTCTACAGACCCAGTTCTCAGAGCTAGGGTCTTTACTGATCATATCTATATGCCGTTTTATAAACTGGCAGAGAATATAATTCATACCTTTAAGTTTTATTACACAGACGTTGAACACATTGAAGATCTCAAACATGAGATCGTTTCTGTTTTATTAGAAGAGAAGATTATGAAGTTTGATCCTACTAATGGAGCGAAAGCATATTCATACTTCGGTACAATTGTTAAGAGATGGTTGATTAACTATAATAATAAAAACTACAAAAAGCTAAAACAGATAGGATCATTCTCAGATGTAGAAGAGTCTTATGAACCAGAACTAGAAGTAGATGGGAAGTTTCGGATGTCATTAGCAGCTTTTTTAGATGCATGGATAGAAGAGATGTATGAGAAGATGGAAGAGTTCTTTCCTAAAGATCAAGAAGCAAAAATAGCAGATGCAGTATTGACTATCTTTAAGACTAGACATGATCTAGATATCTTCAAGAAAAAAGCGCTTTATATTTATATTAGAGAGATGACTGACTGCGAAACTCCTCACTTAACTAGAGTAATATCTAAGCTTAAATCAGAGTTCTATAACAAGTACTATGAGTATAGCGAGAACGGATTAGTAGTCAATATTCTCGACTAACCTATTTATTACTAAAAACAGTATGAGTTTAGATAAAAAAATATTTGGAGATACTTCTCTTTCAGATTTATTTCAAGAGATACATACCAATTCTAAATCTACCCGTGCGCAAGTTACTGCTTTAATAGCTGAACTAAAACCTTTAATTGAAAGCATAGGAGATGCTACATTAGTAGTTCCTATGATAAAAGAATATATGGAGATTGGTGTTAAGAATGATGAAGCTTTAATTAAACTAGCTACTATTATTCAACGAATTGAAACAGGACAATCTAAAGGAGAAGAGTTCGACTTATCAGAATTAGCTGACTTATTACAAGAAGCTGAGACGATTAATAAAGAAGTAAACGAAGCAGACAATGGCGACCAGTAGAGCAGGAACAGGAGCAGGTGCAGCGAGTGGTGGAAAAGGATCCGCAAGTAATTCGGGTACTTTTTACGGCCGTGTAGTAGATATAATTTTAGACAATAGACACCCTAAATACAAACAAATGGGTAGTGCTCTTGCTATTAACGGATGCTTCTATGTAACAGTTAGTAGTTCAGGTGACATTGACCCAGATGAAGCTGCTGATCCCCCATTTGCCTTTCAAGGAAATGCTAGATATAAAGATATTCCTGTCTTAGGAGAGATTATAGCTATTGAATCTAGTCCATCCGCAACAAGTGAAGCAGGTAAAGGAAATAGAAAAGCTTGGGTTCGAATAGTTAATGTATGGAATGCTCCTGAACATAATGCTTCCCCTAATACTTTAAACCCTAACTTCCAAAAAATGTTATTTGGAAAAGGATTTAAAGAGAGTGGAAGAATAAACCCACTAATCTGTTATCCTGGAGATACAGTAATACAAGGACGTCAAGGACAATCTATTAGATTTACAGGATCCCAACACGTAAATAACCCGCTTGTTACAACAAAAACTGTTGGACAGCCTTTGATATTAATAGCCAACGGGCAAATTACTGCACCAAACGGCTTTGATGGTATCATAGAAGATATAAATAAGAACTTTGGTTCATTATACTTCTCAGCTTATCATCAAATACCTCTTAAACAAGCTAATACTAGACGGCTTTCTTACAATAAAATACCAGATACATCTAATGCTTATGCTAAACCACAAGTAATCCTTAATAGTGGTCGTATATTTTTAAATGCAAAAGAAGAATCTATACTACTTTCAGCCGCTGTTTCGGTAGGGCTGAACGGAAAATCTGTAAATATAGACGCTGACGATTATGTATGTTTAGATTCTAAGAAGATATACTTAGGAGAAAAAGCAAGAACAGCAGTAGAATATAGCGCCCAGCCGGTACTATTAGGTAAAAATACTGTCGATCTATTAGAAGATTTTATAAAAGCAGTAGAAAACTTTGCTAACTTCTTAGTAACACCTTCAGGTCTTCAAGCAGCACCTGCTATTGCAGTAGCACAATTAAAGAAAGAGGGTGGTATTCTATTTGCTAGAATAAAGCCATTAAGAGCTCGATTAAATGAATTAAAATCTAAAAAAGTATTTACAGAATAGTATGTCATTTATAACTATACCAGAATCTAAAGTAACTGCTTTTATAGGAAGTAAGATAGGAGGATTGCAAGCCCAATTACAAGATAAGGTGCAGCAGAAGATCCAATCTACAATATCTACTTTTGTTCAAGCTAATGCATGTCCAAGCCAGCAGACTTTAGATAAGTTAGTTAAATCAAAACAAACATTATCAGATCTTACAGAACGTTCTAGAAAGATTATAGATACGTACAAAGCTTTACCTAAAAAATTAAAACCACCTATAGATACTTTAGATAAGATTATTAAAGTATTATTAGTGTTACCTATACCTCAAGCAGTACCTCCTGGTATTGGTTTACCTATCTCTATTTCAAACAAATACTCAGATTTAATTAATAAATTGAGAGAGTTAGTTAAGCAAACAAAAGAAACAATAGATGGAATTGAAGCTCTTGTAGATACTACATTCTTTGATAACTTAATGAATGATATTAATTCTAAACTAACATTATTAGACGGTCCAATTTCATTCTGTAGTATAGAAAATGAACTTAAAGATAGTTTAACAACAGAAGAATTAACAAAACTTGGATTAGTAGATGAAGATGGTAACTTTATTATTTCTAGATTAGTTCCAAGACTAGTACAAGAAACTTTAGTAAACCCAATCAAGTATGCTGATGGAGTAGATGATGGTAATAATTATGGTAAAAACTGTTTTAGAGGTCTATATAAACCAGGTACAATCTATATTCATACAGATGAAAGAAGAGATATAGTAGAAGGGTCAGATGGTAATAAGTACATAGTAAATAATCGAGCAAAAAATGGATTAGATACTTGGCTAGATCCTTTATCTGGGTTTGATTGGGAATTATACGAACTTAATACACAAAAGTTATTAGAAGATCTTTTGAATAGGCTTTCAAATACAAGTTTAGTCAATAGAAATCTTTTAGATAATATTAAAACTAACTTAAATAACTATAAAATACAATTAGCACCAGCTCAAACCGGCTTATATAAAGCAAGAAATGGAATCGAATTTTTAATTGAAGTACTAGATGATACAACATCTCCTTCTATAGCTAAAAGACGCTTTGCTGTAGCAAGAAACTCTCAAGGAGTTATTGTAATGAAAGGGCAACCATCTTTTGCTAGTGATATAAACGTTTTAGTTCGTGAGATTCGATTCCGTTTAGATCAACTACAATAATAAACTTTAATATACTAACTATTTATTAATATGAAACTAGAAGAACTTAGGAAAGTTATACGAGAAGAAGTAGAAAAAGCATTTAAAGAACAACTTAAAGATGTGTTAATCGAAGCTGTTCAAATTGCTAGTGCTCCTTCTACATTAAAAACTGAACAAAAAACAAACACTAAGCAAATTACCAACTTCAAAGCACCTGTAGCACAACCTAAAAAATATACACCAACCGGTAATCCGATTGAAGATATGTTGCAGATGACAAAAGCTACTATGACATCAGCTGACGCAGCTGCTATAATGGGTGAAGGAGTACATATGCCAAATATGGCTTCTACAGTAGCTCAACAGATGCATATAGGAGGTGGTAATCAACCAGGTTTAGATTTAAGCCAACTCCCTTTTATTAACAAAGCAAAAACGTTATTAGAAGCGGCTAATGAAAAAGATAGACAAAGAAAAGGACTATAATGGCATTTGATGTAAAGAAAATAAATCCGTTAGATAGACAGCCAAGAAAAGCAGTAGGTGTAAACTTACCTTTTTCTGCAGGTAACGTCTTTACATCTAACTACTTAACTAAAGATGCAATTAGGAATAACCTAATAAATTATTTTCTTACAGGAAAGGGAGAAAGATATATGAATCCTTCTTTCGGAAGTGGGTTACCTTCAGAACTATTCGAACAAATTACAGATGAAAAACTAAATATATTAGGTCTAAAAATCAAAGAAGAACTTAGGATGTATTTTCCAAAAGTTGTATCTCGAGATTTATCCCTAATAGCTGACCCAGATAAAAACTCAATTGAATTCTATTTAAAGTATAGTATCTTAGATAGTAATATTGAAGATGAAGTAATTATTAATATTCAACAATAATGGCCCAAGAAAGAGACATAAAATATATAAACAGGGATTTTAGTAAATTTAGAGAACAACTCGTAGAATTTGCTAAAAACTATTTTCCTGATACCTATAATGATTTTTCTCCAACATCTCCAGGTATGATGTTTATCGAGATGGCATCATATGTAGGTGACGTACTTTCTTTTTACCAAGATACACAACTTCAAGAAACTTTCTTACAACACGCTAAAGACCCTGCTAATTTATATAACTTAGCATATATGATGGGATACCGTCCTAAAACAACTAGTGTATCAGAAGTAACTATAGAAGTATCGCAAAGGGTTAACGCTGTAGCTCCTAATTACTTACCTAACTGGGATCAAGCATTAGTAGTACAACCTAATACACGTTTACGTGCAACTACTTTCGGCGATCCTAAATTTATAATAAACGATAAAATAGACTTCTCTTTTTCTAGCTCTTTAAACCCAACAGAAGTTAGAATTGATAGTATAGCAAACGGATACCCAGCTGAATATAAGCTTACTAAAAGAGTAGGAGCTATTTCAGGTGAATTAAAAATATATAACTATGATGTAGGTAATGCAGAGAAGTTTTTAACTATTACTATTGAAGATACAAACATTGTAGGTGTATTAGATATAACAGATAACGACGGTAATACATGGTACGAAGTGCCGTTTTTAGGTCAAGATACTATCTACGAAGATCAAACTAATACTGCTACAGATAAGAATTTAGTACCAAGTATTTTAAGATTAAAGAAGGTTCCTAGACGTTTTGTTACTAGATTAACCTCTCAAGGTAACTTACAAATACAATTCGGTGCTGGGGTAAATACAAGCGTTTCTACCGATGAAGTATTTTTACCTGACCCAACTAATGTAGGAATAGGAACTAACCAAGGAGTAAGTAGATTAGATTTTGCTTACGATCCTTCTAATTTCTTATTCTCAAAATCATACGGTATTGCTCCTTCAAACGTAACATTAACTATTAGATATATTGTAGGCGGAGGTGTAGCAGCTAACGTACCAGCTAATACTATTAACATTGTAGAACAGGTAACTGTTTCAGCACCAGATCAAACTAAAGCTAATACTCTTACATTTAATAACTCTACTCCAGCAGTTGGAGGAAGAGATGGGGATACAGTAGAAGAATTGAGACAGAATAGTTTGAGAGCTTATTCAGAACAAAATAGAGCTGTTACATTACAGGATTATGCTATTAGAAGCTTATCACTACCACCATTGTATGGTTCTATATCAAAAGTATACGTAACACAAGACCAGGCAACTAATGCTAATGTATTAGGAGGAGCTTATGATTCTAATCCTTTAGCTTTATCTCTTTACGTATTAGCTTATAATGCAGACAAACAAGTAGTACCTGCAACAGCTAGCTTAAAGCAAAACTTAAAAACATACCTTTCACAGTACATGCTTCTCACTGATGCAGTAAATATAAAAGATGCATTTATAGTAAATGTATCTATGAAGTATGAAATTATAACATTACCTAATTCTGTATCTAGAGATGTGCTTTTAGCATGTAATACAGCTTTGATTGATCACTTTGAGATAGCTAAATGGTCAATAAACCAACCTATAAATATATCAAGCATTTATACTTTACTAGATAGAGTAAAAGGAGTACAGAGTGTAGAGAAGATTTACTTTGAAAATAAAGTAGGAGGTAATTATTCAGAATATGCATACGATATAAAAGGAGCTACAAGAGGTAATATGATATACCCTTCATATGATCCTTGTATTTTTGAAATTAAATTTCCTGAGATAGATATTCAAGGACGAGTAACAACATTATAAAATGGCAATATATAGAATCTTTCCTGAAAAGGATACATTTATTTACACCGAAGCAGTAAAAGGTAACGCAGGTTTAGATGAGATTATCGAAATCGGTGGCTACCCTGTATCAGAAAAAGGCCAAACCTCTAGAGCATTATTAAAATTTAACTCTACTGAAGTTGCTAATGTTGTATCTAATGTCGTAGGAAGTAGTAATTATAGTGCTAGCATTCATTTAAGTTTAGCAACAGCATACGAAATCCCGACAGAGTATAGTATTAATGCATACCCGGTTTATGATACATGGGTTCAAGGTGTAGGTAAGTATGGAGATTCCCCTACAGATGAATCAGGAGTAAGTTGGGCTTATAGATTAGGAAAAGATACAGGAAGATGGACGTTAAGAGCTAATACAGTAAATATGCCAGCCGGAGTTACTGGTTCTTACAATGCTACTTATTCCGGAGGCGGTGGAAACTGGTATACTGGATCAGTAGGAATAAACTTAGAAAGTACTCAACTTCAAAGTTTAAATTCTAATCATGATATTCATATAAATGTTACAAATGGTGTTAAAGCACACAATGCCGGTACAATCGTTAATAACGGGTTTATACTGAAACTAACAGATGATCTTGAATTTAATACATCTTCCTCTATACGGTTAAAATACTTCAGCAGTAACACCAATACCATATACCCTCCTTATCTAGAATTTGGATGGAATGATACAGTTTATAATAGTAGCCTTACGGAATTAAATACAAGTAACGCAACAATTACTATTAAAAATAATAAAGGAGAATATGTAGATAGCGGGAAGCAGAGATTTAGAATACATGCAAAACCTAAATACCCTACTAGAACCTTCTCAACAGGATCTGTATATTTAACTAACTATAAACTACCAGCAGCATCGTATTGGGGTTTGAGAGATGAGCATACAGAAGAAATGGTAGTAGATTTTAATACTGCTTTTACAAAAATAAGTGCTGATAATAACGGAAGTTATTTTGATGTTTACATGGAAGGGTTGCAACCAGAAAGATATTATCGTATATTGGTTAAATCAACTCTTGATGGAAGTACAACAGTAGTAGATAATGGTAATGTTTTTAAAATAGTACGTAATGGCTAATAACCCGATGCCGATTCGAAAGACGGTATTTAATAAGGAACATATTAATAAAGTTGTAAAGAGAGAATTTACAACCTTTACACAACCTGTACCTGAAGATACTCAACTATCTATAGAAGATTTTTTTGCATTATACGAAGAACTCTTCTACGAAATACCTATTAACGGTGAAGCTGGAACTCATGAGTACTTAGTTAAAAGAAGCTCAGAATTATATAACCTAAATGACTCGACTGACGATATACAACCTCTTTTAGATGAAATAACTAATTTGAGAGCACAGATTATAGATAACGAAACCGAGATTATTGCATTACAAGAACAAGTAGCAAATCAGAATGTCAAAAACTAATTACATAGTATCGAAGGGGTTTCCTGATGAATTAGAAATATATACTAGGAACCTGAGTCCGAAAGATAAAGCCTTAGTAGATAGTTTCTACCTTAATAGTAGCTTTAAGCCTGATAAGCATACAATTGAAATGCACGTGTATGGGCTTAACGATGAACGCTTGTTTTCTGTTCCTTCTTACTTCCCAGAATACTCTAATGTAACTTACACACAATATCAAGCAGGTAAAATATCTGAGATAAATATATCTCCAGAAGTTGATGCTCAACAGTTAGGGTTTAATTACGGTCAAGTTAGTATTCTATACAACTTCCTCAGCAATCTTTATAGTGATTCAAATTTTATATTTGAAGGAAATTTCTTTATTGAAGAAATATCTGCAGACCGTACCGAGATCTTAGCTTTAAGTAACGAGGTACCCCTTACAGACTTAATACGATTTACAACTGATCTAAAAAGAAAATTAGACTCTCTATCTTATTTTCAAGACTTTAGAGTAAATTTTGGAGATAATAAATTACTACTTGGAATAAATGTAGATCTCTTAGACTATCGAGGAGGTAAAGCTCTTGCTATAAAATTATACGAACCTCTTCCTGAAGAGTTTGAAATAAAAGATACCTTTAGAGTAGTAGAAATAGTATCAGATTCAATTTCATTTGAAATAGATACAGAAACTATACCTGAAGAAGTAGTATACCCTAATTTAAAAGGCCCTAATTTCGATATAGAATTAGTAGAAGATAATAATAACCCTACTGGTTTCTTTAATTATAATGAATTATTTAGCTACCCAGTTACTAGTTCCTACTATGAATTATATTCTTTATTTGAAGAAAGTAGTGCTCAAATTAGTATAGATCATAGTAACTATTCAGACTTTATTAATTTCTCATCAGCAGAAGAACGATTAAGAAACTTTAAATATAAAATAGATTTAATTAAGTCTTATGAAACTTCTCTACAGACATTAAGTAATACCGGGTATACCAGATTCGGCATTACAGGAAGTAGAGATTACTATGAATCCTTAATTGAAGGTATAGTAAATAATTTTGATCACTACGATAGATTTTTATACTTTGAAAGCGGTTCTAATAGTTGGCCAAAATCTAATAATACAAGACCGTATACGAACCAAGCTAGTACAACAGTACAAGCTACTAACTGGTATACTAATCAACTTTCAATTGCTTCAAATTTTGACGTAAGTAATTTAAACGCACTTACTAATACTCTACCAATCTTTTTGAGAGAAGATACAGATAATAACCCTGCTCTTATATTCATCAGTATGCTAGCACAGCATTTTGATAACATATGGATATACCAAAAAGCAGTTAGTGATAAGTATGGTGCAGATAATAGAATAAACTTTGGTATATCAAAAGACTTAGTTAGAACAACCTTAGAAAACTTTGGAGTTAAACTATATAATAGTAATTTCAACTTAGAGTCTATCTTTGGAGCTTTTATAGGAGAATCTTATGTATCAGGTAGTGAACAAATAAACAACTACCAAGTAATTACATCTGGCTCTACAAACGCATACTTACAACCTATGCCGTTTGATAACTACCAAAAAGAAATCTACAAAAGAATATACCACAACTTACCTTTACTTACAAAATCAAAAGGTACAGAGAGAGGCTTGAGAGCTTTAATTAACTCATTTGGTATACCTTCTCAGATATTAGAAATAGGAATCGCTGGAGGTCAAAAAATAGGACCAGGTTTCTACGGACCTACTCAATTGCATTATAGTTCATCTTTAAAATTAAGAACTGATAATGATGGTACTATTGTAGCAGGAGATACATTATCTGGTTATACTTCTATTGTTAGAAGAGAATATGAATACTCAGATGATTTAAACTTTATAGAAGTAGGATTAGCTCCTTCTAAAAACGTAGATGATTATATAGTTTCTCAAAGTGCTGTATTAGGTTTTTCTAACTTCAATATTGATGATTATATCGGTGACCCTAGAGATTCTTATAAATCAGAATATACATCTCTAGAGAAACATCGTAAAGTAGTATTAGGTAATTTAGATCGATACGATTTAATGGACTACATTAGATTGATTCGTTTCTTTGATAATGCTTTATTTAGAATAGTAAAAGATTTTATACCAGGTAGATCAACAGCAATTACCGGTATAATAATCAAACCACATAAGCTAGAAAGAAATAAAGCAAAGCATGTAAGTGTTAGTACTATATTCCAGGATTATTCTGGATCGATAGATACTGCTTTTATGGTTGGAACCCATGGAGGATCTTATACTCAGTTAGTAGAAAGAAGTACAGCATATGCAGAACGAATAGTAGTTCCTTCTGGATCTGCTATGACTTTTAGACATAACTACGAAGAGCCTAAATTTAACGGAGAATTAAGCGGAAGTAGAATAAGAATATCGAATGGAGAATTAAACAGAGGTAATAAGGTTAAGAAAACATCTCAACCTGAATTAGCGTTTAACATAACATTCCTTAACGCGTCTAATACTATACCTAGAGATTGTACAATTCAATTTACTGCGATACAAGTTACTCCTGCACCTACCGCAGCTCCAACAGCTGCTCCTACACCTGCACCTACCGCAGCTCCAACACCTGCACCTACTCCTGCACCAACAGCAGCTCCCGTAACCCCTAGCCCTACTGCAGCTCCTACTCCTAGTCCAACAGCTAGTCCAACAGCTGCTCCTACTACACCATCTCCTACTCCTAGTCCGACAGCTGCTCCTGTAACTCCTAGTCCGACAGCATCACCAACAGCTAGTCCTACACCTAGCCCTACACCTGAACCTACTCCTAGTCCGACTGCTGAACCAACAGCAGCGCCAGTTTCATCTCCAACAGGAGGCGGCGGTGGCGGTGGTGGCGGTTGTTTACTTGAAGGAACTCCTATCCTAATGGCAGACGGATCTACTAAAAATATTGAAGATTTAACTATTGGAGATCAAGTTAAAAACTTTAGCATAGAAGGTTTAGATACTAATGGAGATGCTTATAAAACTTGGAACACAGGAGAAATAAACATAACACCTTCTACTTCTACAGTAACAGCTATATATCCAGATACGTTCACTAGTTATTATAGAATCAATAACCTCTTAAATATAACATTTGAACACCCGGTATTAGTTAAACAAGGTAGTGAATATAGCTTTAAAGCAGTAGCTGCACTTAGAGTAGGAGACCATTTATTAAATAAAGACGGGGAGTGGATTGAAATTTTAACTAAGGAGTTAATAACAGAAACTGTCGACGTGTATAATATCAACGTAGAGAGTCAAGATACTTATTTCGCTAACGGTATATTAGTTCATAACTTAGAAAACGCTCCTGGCGAAAAACAAATTACATAAGATAAACAATGACTGAATTAGAATTCATAAATACAAACCCAGGTGTATCAGGATCAAATGCTGTACCGGTAGATAACATTAACGTATTCTATAGCAGTAGTCTATTACAGTTTCCCAACCCTTCAACTGGTTTAATGGAGGCAACTTCAATCCCTGATTTATCGAAACCAGTAGCTATTACAGGAATGTCTATTCCTTTTAGGTACTTAGACGGTAACGTAGATATACAACAAACTATTCTACAAGCAGAAAATATAACTTTTAAATACTCAGGAGCAGGTGATTCAAATGCTAATACATATCTAACAGCTACAATTCTAGAAAGAGTACGTAGAGCTACATACTTCTATATACGTTTGAGGCCGCTCATATTAAGCCCATCAAACTATACATTAGGGCAAGTACAGTTAGGTAATAGGAGTGTATTTGTACCTTCTACTACCCCAGATCCGCAATTTAATACTGTAAACTATTTCCAAGAACCTTCTGAGATTATATTTAACCCGTACATATCTACAGTATTTAATAATAGTTCAGATAACCCATTATTAAGTAACGCAACTGTACTACGAAAAGCTAACTATATACAACAGGTAGATAGAAATGAAGATCCTATCGAACCAACTAACTTAACTCAGATACTACTTAATCAAGCTTCCGCCGCTGAAATACAAGATAGTAATTACACAACAGCAGGTATAATCAATGCAAGGTATGTTGGATCTAAACTAAATTCTGGAAGCGTACCAGGTAATGACCCAGCATTAAGTTTGATTTCTTTTAGAGCGAGCTTACATCCTTCTGGTTCTAACTTTACTAAAGTTAAAGGGATCAATCTATCAGATAGAGAGGTACAACAGGTTTACTTTACTCCTCAAGTTACTAATAGTATTGCAGGAGGTAAAACTAGAACATTCGGAGGTAATAAATCTTTCCCGACACAGTCAAATTTACTTTACATAGAAGAAGGTAATCGATTTGTAAGGATTTCAAATAGAGATATTTACTCTATAGACGAAGATAAAATGCATTCAACAAACAACCTAGGTACAATTATTAAAACACAAGCCTAGAATATTATAATAACCGATATTTATATTATATAATTTAAACAAAAATGGGATACTTAGACAACTCAATCGTAACAGTAGATGCGATTTTAACTAAAAAAGGAAGAGAGCTCCTAGCAAGAGGGGACGGATCTTTCAAAATTACACAGTTTGCTCTTGCTGACGATGAGATTGATTATACTCTGTATAATCCACAACATCCTTCTGGTTCTGTATATTACGGAGAAGCTATCGAAAATATGCCTTTATTGGAAGCCTTTCCTGATGAAAATCAGATCATGAAGTATAAATTAACAACTCTACCTAGAGGTACTTCAAAACTTCCAGTATTGGATTTAGGATTCTCATCAATACGTTTAAAACAAGGAGCTTCTCTTGCGATTACTCCACAAACATTAAACTACTTAGGTGCAACCACTACTTACGAAGCAGGTGGTTATACAGCTACTATTGCAGACATTAGAGTACTTAACTCATTTAACGGGGTAGGTATTAACTCTGAAGAAGCTATTAGATTGAATACCGGAACAACAATAGGAACTAACGTTTCTAAGACAGTTATCGGAACATCTATTAACTTGACTGCAACCACAGTAAACACTCTATTCGGAACAAGATTAACACTTCAGACTACTATAACAGTTATCGGTCGTGATTCAGGAGCGAGATTAACAATTCCAGTAACCATTACAAAAACTAACTAATTATGTCGTTTAAAAGATTTGACCAAGAAGATATAGTAGTAAGTGCTGAATCGGTGACAGCTCCATTATGGACTAACAACGTAATAAACTTAACTGCTTTCTATACAAGTTCTACACAGGTATCAAGTACCTCTGGAGATTATTACTACAATGTATTCAACACTGCATCAACAGACGCTACTGCAGCAGTACAATTCTCAATTGCTTATGCTGATAAAGACGGAGGCGGTACATTACGTTATAATGCCGGTGTAGCAGGAAAATCTCCTTCTTCAACTATATACGGACAGTATAGAAACTTAGTATTAGGAGATGAAGAATCTGAATTTACGTTTGGAGGAGAAACATCTGATTACTTCTACGTAATAGCAGTTGATAGAGCAAGATATAAAGAAAAATTATTACCAGGTACTTTATCATTACATATAAGTGGAAGTGGTAATAGAGAGATCAAATTAACAGATAATAGTAGAGTAGTAGCAACAACTACCTTTACTGATTCTGGTCGAGTATTTGAAATCGTATCTGGTTCTGCAGGAACGGTATACACAGGGGCTAACGCTAACGGATATTCAATATCAGGATCTTATGGTAAGTTTTTACCAGATGTAGGTATATTACTACTTAACGGTAAAGCACTAGACTTACCTTACGGTATTGCAAATAGAGGAGGAGGAGTTGCTTTAGGTACAAATAGAACTGCTAATACATCAGCATTAAACTTAAGAAAGTTATTCTTATCTTTAACTAAGGGAGCTAATTTTAGACTCAACTCTGAAGAAACAATTTCATCTAACTTCATATTCGTACGAGCAAGAAACGCAGAATTTAACTACTCTACTAACCCATCTTTATTATCAGGTTCAGGAGAAATCAGACACAATGTTATGATTAACACTCCTCAATCTTATATTACAGGTGTAGGTCTTTATAATGATAATAACGATCTTTTAGCAGTAGCTAAATTATCAAGACCATTGTTAAAAGACTTTACAAAAGAAGCTCTAGTTAGAATCAAGCTTGACTATTAATGAATGAGTACATACAAAAAACTAAACAGGCAAGATGTCTACGTAACAGTACACGACGCTCGTAAGCATTGGCATACAAGCGGTAGCTTGCTTCGTGGTTTTAAGTCTACAAATGAGTACTCTATAGACAGAATGATAGGTCTTTCTGGTTCAACAGAATATTTTTTGAACGAGGAAGATCTATACCAATATGCTACTATACCCTCTCAACAGGTACAAGAGAGACATAAGCAGATAGTTTATAAAAGTATACATAATTTATACTATAGCGGTAGAGTCCAGAATTCTACATTTAGCGGTTCTTATGATAATTACCTAGAAACTACTTTACATTTAAGTGAGTCTAGAGACCTACACAACGTTCAAGAGATTAGTGTATATACTATACCGCAAGAGGTTTATGGAACTAACATCGTACCTTTCTCTTTTATATTAAAACCAAACGGCGCTAAAGATAACTACGTCGATGATGGATTCGTAACAGATGATATAGGACAGAATGACTACATTCAGACTTTTGAAACTTTATTCGGTGCTGTTAGAAAAATTGCTTGTGACTACATATTAGACGAAGGAACTTACGTACTAGAAACACCAATTGCAGGTGGAGAGTATATTGATTCACCAGACGGTCAGCATAGAGTTGAAATTGTAGATGACGGAGAAGGTAGATTAATTATGTCAGGCTCAGGATCGGAACCATGTGCTCCAGTAAGAATTGTAGGAGATATTATTTACAGTCATGGTCAAGTTATATTAACTGATCCAGAAGTTGTAGATATGTACAACAGTTTTTATCTTAGTCCAAACCTTAACTGGAAATCTAACCACCCTATTTATACATATAATATGTACTGCAAGGTTAGAGATTCCGAAATGAATTTCACACATAACCCGAGTGCATTAACCGGATCATTTGGAGATATTTTACCTAATGTAACAGGAAGTACATTTAGCCCATACATCACAAGTGTAGGTCTATACAATGATGCAGACGAGTTAATAGCAGTAGGTAAATTAGCACAACCAACTAGAAAGTCACTATATAACGATATGACTTTCGTTGTAAAAATTGACATGTAAATAATAAAAGAAAATGGCTATAACATTTAGAGCAAATAAAGGACAAGCATTAACCTACAGAGAAATGGATACCAACTTAGGGTCCTATTTCTATTCTAGCTCTTTAACAAAAGAATCTTGGGGAACCGGAGACGCAACAAGAACAACTGTAAATTTTGCTACCCTGTATTATACAGGTAGTACTTTAATTCCTTGGAATCTTTCTCCCCATCAAATACCTTTACATGCAACAGGTAGTAGATCTATCAACGGTTCTGTACAGTATGCAAGTTCAAGCTTACAAGCAGGAGCACCAGATTTTTTATTTAACCCAGTTAATGGATATGTAGGTATTAAAAAAACTGCTACATCAAAAATAAATGCTCCATTAGATATCAACGGTAATGCAATCATAACTGGCTCATTAACGGTAACAGGAGATGCAGTAGTATTTGGTAGAATTACAGCTCAAGAATTCCATACAGAGTTTGTAAATGCGTCAGTAGTATATGAAAGCGGATCTACAAAATGGGGTGATACCACAAATGATTTTCACGACGTAACCGGTAGTTTAAACATTACAGGAAGTTTAACTTTACAAGGTCCGTTTGTAGTAAAAGGTAATACTAAATTTGGAGTTGATTGTAATAGTAATCATGAAATAACAGGAAGTTTAAGAGTAAATTCTAGCTGCGTTAGACAACATTATATTAGTTCCGGAAGCTTCGGTATCAATACTAAAAATCCTCAATACGATTTACATGTTATAGGTCAAATACAAGCTTCAAGAAACATATTAGCCTTCTCTGACGCACGATTAAAAGATAATGTACAACCTATTCAAGGTAGCTTAGAAATCATCGATGCGATAGGAGGATACACATATACACGTAATGACTGGAATGATCTACCTGGTGTAGGAACTATTGCTCAAGAAGTGAGAGCAGTTCTTCCGGACGCTGTACATAGTGACGAAGAAGGTTACTTAAGTGTCGACTATAATGCATTAACAGCTGTTCTACTCGAAGCTGTGAAAGCTCAAAATGTATTGATACAAAATTTACAGGATAGAGTAGCACAATTAGAAAATAAATAGAAATGGCAATAACATTAAGAAGCGTAAAGGGTGGTGCTTTAACCCATACAGAAGTAGATAATAACTTCAGGAGCTTTATCTACTCATCCTCTTTCAGCGGTCAGGTAATATCATTGTTTACTTCTGCTAGTAGTAATAATGTACAGAATATTAACATAGCCCCTGTAGGTGGTATTGCTAATGATACACAAATCATATATAGAAGTGGATCCGTAAATAAGGGATCCAATGATTTGAGATATGACTATAGAGTAGATAAATTTAGAATAGCAGCTAACACAGAAATAACAGGATCGCTAGTTGTTAAAGGTACTCTACAGGCTGAGCAAATACATACAACATTTACTTCATCTTCAGTAGTATTTCAAAGCGGATCTACTAAGTTTGGTAATACAATAGACGATACACACTTATTCACAGGTTCTTTATTTATATCAGGAGCAGCTTACGTAAGAGGAGAAGCTGATTTTATAAATCAGAACCCAGGAGGAAATGCTGTAAATATCAGAAACGGATTTGTAGTATTAAGCCATGTATCATCTAGTCTTAACTACGCAAACGATAATGCAGCAGCATTAAACGGCGTACCATTAGGAGGGTTATATAGAAACGGTAACTTTATTCAGATAAGAATTAGCTAATATGCCTCAATTATATTCTTTACTTACAGGTTCAGTATACTTACCTGACGGATCTATCTCCGCATCTAGAGGATTCTCAGGATCTTTTTACGGAAACGGATCTGGCTTAACAGGAATAACTACAGCGTCGTATGTAGAGTTTACTAATGTAAAGAATAAACCAACACTCATATCTGGTTCTATTCAAATAGACCATAACGCAACTACAAATTATTCAAGCAACCGACATATAGACCATAGCGGTGTAACATTTTCAGGTATTGGCGGTATAATCGGAGGAGGAGATTTAACTACATCTAGAACAATTACGTTAAATGTAGGAGATAATCAATTTATAAACGGTGTAGTAGCTGCACTCCCTAATGGAACTGTTTCAAGTTCTGCTCAATTATCAGGCTTCTCTGGATCATATTTTGCTCATGCAATCGGACCTGATATTACTTTACTAGAAGTAACACATAGTCTCAATAGTAGATTTCCAACTGTTCAAGCTTATCAATACGTTGCACCTGGAATCTACGATACAGTAATACCAGCCGGTATTAGAAGTACAGGAGCTAATACTCTAAAGATAACATTCGCCGGAAGTTTTTCCGGATCAGTTGTTATTCGTACTTAAA
>Ga0222713_10002311_pt1 | contig 20495 bp, 20 predicted proteins | sample C33_649DmetaG_FD_165061 | JGI IMG/M metagenome (GOLD analysis project Ga0222713, IMG submission 165061) | Estuarine water microbial communities from San Francisco Bay, California, United States - C33_649D | ecosystem: Environmental > Aquatic > Marine > Unclassified | place: USA: California...
GCGATCCGCAGTCCGCCACCGCCCAGTTCTTCATCAACATGGCCGAAAACGACTTTCTCGATTTCAAGTCAGCGGACGAAAACGGCTACGGCTACTGCGTGTTTGGCCGCATAGTCAAGGGAATGGAAATCGTGCAGAACATGGTCAAGGTGCCGACGACCTCGGTCGGACCGCACCAGAACGTGCCGCGCCAGCCGATCGTCATCGAAAAGGCGCGCCAGCTCACGGCGCAAGCCCAAACCCGGAAATCGAAATAACCCCCAAGGCAAGGAACACTACATGATCAAGCTGCACACCAAGCACGGCGTCATCAGCATCGAACTGGATGCCGCCAAAGCCCCGGACACCGTCGCCAATTTCATCCAGTACGTGAATGACGGCCACTACACCAACACCATATTCCACCGCGTCATCGACGGCTTCATGATCCAGGGCGGCGGCTTCGAACCGGGCATGAAGCAGAAGCCGACTCGCGTACCGGTGCAGAACGAGGCCAACAACGGCCTCAAGAACGACATCTACACCATCGCCATGGCACGCACCTCGGCGCCGCACTCGGCAAGCGCACAATTTTTCATCAACGTCAGCAACAACGACTTCCTCAACCATACGTCGCCCACACCGCAGGGCTGGGGCTATTGCGTGTTCGGCAAGGTGGTCGACGGCACTGACGTGGTCGACAAGATCCGCAAGGTCAAGACCGGCAGCAAGGGCATGCACCAGGACGTGCCGGTCGAAGACGTCGTCATCGAAAAAGCCGAAGTCGTCTGATCCCGCGGGGCGCCCGCCCCGCCGCGCATGTCCGCCAACACGCCGCATACCCTGTTTGTTTCGGATCTGCATCTCGCTGCGGAGCGGCCGCAGATCACCGCACAGTTCCGCCATTTCACCGGCTCCATCGCGCCGCAGGCGCAGGCGCTGTACATCCTCGGCGACCTTTTCGAGTACTGGGCTGGAGATGACGATACCGATCCGCTGGGCGCAGAGGTTGCCGCGGCACTAGCCACCCTCGCTGCCGCCGGTACCCGCGTCTACCTGATGCAGGGCAACCGCGACGTGCTGATGGGCGCCGCTTTCGCGGCGCGCTGCGGCGCCGAACCGATCACCGATCCGCTGTTGCTCGACCTCCATGGCACGCGCACGCTGCTCACCCACGGCGACGCACTATGCACCGGTGACGCCGACTACCAGCAGTTCCGCGCCTACGCCCGCGATCCCGGCAACCAGGCGAAATTCCTCGCCCAACCGCTGGCCGCGCGGCGCGAGCAAATGCTCGGCATGCGCGCGCAGAGCGAGGCGAGCAAGCAGCAGAAGGCAGAGGCCATCATGGATGTCACGCCCGAAGCCGTGGAATCACTGCTGCGGGAACACCGTTATCCGCGGCTGATTCACGGCCACACCCACCGCCCGGCGCGGCATAACCACACCGTCGACGGCCATGCCTGCGAACGCTGGGTGCTCAACGAATGGTATCAACGCGGCGGCTACCTGCGCTGTGACGCCGCTGGCTGCACGGCGGTGATGCTGTAGGAATTACGCCGCTCAGGCCAGTGCCTGGGTGAAGTCCGCGATCAGGTCTTCTGCATCCTCGATGCCGACGGAGAGCCGGATCAGCGAATCGGCAATACCCATCTCGGCGCGCCGCGCCGCCCCCATTTCCCAGTAGATCGTATGCGCGATCGGAATCGCCAGCGTGCGGTTGTCGCCGAGGTGGCTGGATGAAATCACCAGCTGGAGCCGGTTGAGGAAATCGAAACAGTCGATGCCATCGGCCAGTTCAAAACTCATCAGCGCCCCATAACTGCGGAACAGTTCGCTCGCCAGCCGGTGCTGGGGATGTTTTTCCAGTCCCGGGTAATAGACCCTGGTGACCTTGGGATGCTTCTCCAGAAAGCGGGCCAGCTGCAACGAGTTGGCGCAAGCCCGCTCCATGCGCAGTGCCAGCGTCTCCGCACCCATCGCCAGCCGGTGCGCAGACTCGGCAACCAGGGTCGAGCCGACATCGCGCAGGCCCTTCTTGCGGATCTGCAGGATGCCCCAGTTTTCCGGCTTGGCAGTCTTGTAGCTGTCATAAATATTGGAAAACGATTTCCAGTCGTAGAGCCCGGTATCGGTCACCGCCCCGCCCAGCGTATTGCCATGGCCGCCGATGTACTTGGTCAGGGAATTGATGACCAGGCTCGCCTGCACCTGCTTGGGCCGGAACAGCCATGGGGAAGTCATGGTGTTGTCGACGAAATAGATCAGCCCGCGCTGCTGGCACAGCTCGCCGATGCGAGCCAGGTCGGCAACCTGGGTGCGCGGATTGGCAATGGTTTCGACGAACACCAGCCGCGTGTTGGGACGCAGCGCCTTTTCCACGTTCCCGACGCTGGTCGCATCCACGTAGCTGATGTCGCAGCCGAGCTGCTGCAGGGTACCGAACAGGCTGTTGGTATTGCCGAACAGGAAGCCGCTGGAAACCACATGGTCACCGGCACGCAACAACGCGATAAAAGTCGCAGCGATGGCCGCCATGCCGGTGGTGAAACAGACGGTGGCGATACCGTCCTCCATCTTGCTGATCTTCGACTCCAGCGCTGCCGTGGTGGGGTTGCCCTGCCGGCCATAGGCATAACCTGCGAGTTCGCCCTTGAAAACCTTGGCCAGATCGCGAGAGTCCGGATAACCAAAAGCAACCGCCGTGTGCATCGGCTTGAGCACCGAGTTGTGCTCGATCGGCGCTTCCAGGTCGGAATGCAGTATGGTCGTCGTGAATCCGTTTTTCATGCTCATACCTCGTCCAATAAAAAACCCGGCCTGCAAGCGCGGACCGGGTTGTTCCGTCGCTTTAGCCGCATTTATTACGCGCCCGCAAGCTGTTCATCAAATCGGCGCAATGACAAGGCTACAGCACGACTGCGGGCGCCGTCAAACCTCGCGCTTGCCTCCGACCAGTGCGGACATTGCCTGAGCGGCCGCATCGCCGCGCCCGGCAAGGCCTGCGGCCACCCCCTCCCGGTCCGCAGAACCGCGGTTCTGGCTGACTTTCCACTTGCCTTCCAGGCGGGTCACGCGGATCTCAATGCCGACGATGGCGCCGAGCATCTGCTCGATGTAATCCGCGGGGGCATCGGTGATGCCCCACGGCCGCGCCAGCGGCGCTTCCTGCTGAGCCGTCAGCCGTGACACCAGGTCGCGCAGCCACTCCCGGTCATCGTGTACCACCAGCGAGCCGCGGGCATGCACCACGGCGTAATTCCAGGTCGGCACCACCTTGCCGGTTTCGCGTTTGCTCGGATACCAGGACGGCGTCACGTAGGCCTGCGGCCCCTGGAACACCGCCAGCGCTTCATGGCCTTCATGCAACTGCCGCCACAGCGGGTTGGCACGGGCAACGTGGCCGCGCAACGTGCCATTCGGAGCGGGCTCGACGTCAATCAGCAGCGGCAGGTGGTTGGCTTCCAGCGCGCCCGCGGCCTGGGTGACCAGCGTCGCCAGCGGATGCGCGCGGATCAGCGCATGCATGACCCCGACGCGATCTTCGCGGAAGGCTGCCGGCTGGTACACGCGATACGCGGTCTGCGTTCAGTCGACCAGTTCGAGCCCGAGGTCGAGCTGGGTCGCTGCGGCGGTTTTCTCCGCCTTGGCGCTGTCGCGGCGCTGGGCTTCGACCCCGTCGAGGTAAGCCTTGGTAACGTCGCCGGTGATGTATTCACCGCTGAAACAGGAGGCCTCGAAATTGGTGACCGAGGGATTGACGCTGCGCACATCACCGATCAGCGCATCGAGTTCCTGGTAAATCAGCGCATCACAGCCGATCTCCCTGGCGATTTCCTCGTCGGTGCGGTCGCTGGCGATCAGCTCGTCGCGGGTCGGCATGTCAATGCCGTAGACGTTGGCATAGCGCACCGGCGGCGCAGCCGATGCGAAATAGACATTGCGCGCGCCGGAATCGCGCGCCATCTGCACGATTTCACGGCTGGTGGTACCGCGCACGATGGAATCGTCGACCAGCAGCACGTTCTTGCCGCGGAATTCCATACCGATCGCATTGAGTTTCTGGCGCACCGATTTCCGGCGGATTGACTGGCCGGGCATGATGAAGGTACGGCCGATGTAGCGGTTCTTGATGAAACCTTCGCGGTAGGCAATGTTCAGGTGGTTGGACAGCTGCATCGCCGCCGGCCGGCTGGAGTCCGGAATCGGAATGACCACGTCGATGTCGAGCCCGGCGAAATCTTTTTCGATCTTGCGCCCCAGGCTTTCCCCCATGCGCAGGCGGGTTTCGTAGACCGAGATGCCGTCGATCACCGAATCAGGGCGTGCGAGATAGACAAACTCGAAAATGCACGGATTCAGCGTCGGGTTCACCGCGCACTGTTTGCTGTGGAAATTGCCGTCGAGGTCGATGAAGATGGCTTCGCCCGGCGCCACATCGCGCACCAGACGGAAGCCGAGCCCGTCGAGGGCAACACTCTCGGATGCCACCATGTATTCGCTGCCCTGGCCAGTCTCGCTTTTGCCGAACACCAGCGGGCGTATGCCGTAGGGATCGCGGAACGCGAGCAGGCCGTAGCCTGCGATCATCGCCACCACCGCATAGGCGCCGCGGCAGCGCCGGTGCACGCCCGAAACCGCGGCGAATATGGTTGCCGGGTCGAGCTTGTAATTGGTGGCGTTGGCCGCCAGTTCGTGCGCGAGGACGTTGAGCAGCACTTCGGAATCGGATTCGGTGTTGACGTGGCGCAGGTCGAGGCGGAACAGATCGTTCTTCAGCTGCTCGGCATTGGTCAGGTTGCCGTTATGGCCAAGCACAATGCCGAAAGGCGAATTCACATAAAACGGCTGCGATTCCGCTGCCGACCAGGCTGAGCCGGCAGTGGGATAACGGGTGTGCCCGATGCCGGCATGCCCCACCAGGCTGCGCATGTTGCGGGTACGGAACACGTCGCGCACCATGCCCCCGCCCTTGTGCATGTGGAAACTGGCACCGTCGGCGGTTACGATGCCGGCCGCGTCCTGACCGCGGTGCTGCAGCACCAGCAGTCCGTCATAAAGAACCTGATTGACGGGGGTGCTGCCTACGACTCCGACGATTCCGCACATGGCGTGTCCTCAGCGATACTTGATGTGCTGGCTGATTTCGACCGGCAGCCAGCTCTTGACCACATAGGCTGAACGTTCCAGCAGCGGCCGCAGCACCGCATCCCGCCAGAACGGCTGCGCCGGCAGCGCGGTGGTCCCGGCCAGCAGCACCAGGAACATCACGATCACAAATCCGCGCAACAGACCGAATACGGCTCCAAGCATGCGGTCTTCCACGCCCAGACCGGCGCTCTTGATCACCTGTGAAACCGCCATCGCCACCAGGCTCATCGCCAGCAAAACCCCGAAAAACGTTGCAGCGAAACCAGCCAGTGCGCGCAGCTCCGGACTGGGGATTTCAGCAGGCATCAGCACGGCAACCTGCCCGCCAAACAGCCAGCCGGCGACAAACGCGAGCACCCACGCCGCGATCGCCAGCACTTCACGCACCAGTCCGCGGATGATGCTGAGTATGATGGAGAATCCGATGATGGCGAGCACCCCATAGTCGAGTACGGTCATTGCAACGGCACAACCTTGCCGTCAAGCTTCATGCCCAGCAGTTGCTGACGGGCTTTTTCCGCGGCATCGCGGCTGGAATAGGGACCAACGCGCACCCGGGTCACCGGACCACTGGCTGCCTGTACCACCTCGGTATACGCCTTCATGCCACCGGAGACGATTTTTTGCTGTATGGCCTTGGCCCGCTCGGCATCGGACAACGCAATCACCTGCACCGCAAAAGTTTCCGCTGCGGCCGGCTTGACTTCGGCTTTGGCCGCAGGCGGCTTGGGCGCAGGTTCCTTGAGCGCTGGTTTGGCTTGGGTTATCGCCTTGGTCTCGGCCTTTGCCTTGGGCTCCGGTTTGGCTTCGGCTTTTGCCTTCGCTTCGGGTTTGGCTTCGGCTTTTGCCTTGGGTTCCGGCTTCGCTTCGGGTTTGGCTTCGGGCTTGGCCTCAGCCTTGGGTTCGGAATTTTCCACCGGCTTCGCCAGGATTTCCGCGGGTTTCAGCGGCAACGGCTTTCCGCTCAAGACACCGGCGTCCGGAGATGGAATGCGGATATTGATGTCCTGATTGGTCGGCTTGGGTTCCGAATCCAGGATCATCGGCAGCACGACCGCAACCGCGGTCACCAACACCACCGCACCGACCAGGCGGCGGCGCGCGCGTTTTTTCAGCTGCAGTTCTTCGTCGCTGACGTTTCTCGCCATTTCCGGTGTGCTGAACGAGTAACCTGTTGATTTAAAACAGTTTTTACTGATTCCGCCGGGCATGCACAGCATGCATCACAGCGGTCACGGTAAGAAACGATCCGAAGGCCAAAATTCTATCACCATCGCCCGCCCGCCGATACGCTTCGGTGAGTGCAGCGCTCATATTTTCCTCAACCGAAATGGCCCCGGCGGCAATGCCTGCATCTCGCAGAAGCTGCGCCAGAGCCTCCGCAGTCATCGCGCGCGGCCCTTCCAGCGGCGCCACCAGCCAGTGATCGACATGGCCGCGCAGTTCGCGCACTACCCCGCTGACATCCTTGTCCTTGAGCATCGAAAACACCGCCAGTGTCCGCCGATAGCCGGTCATGCGCACCAGGTTGAGCGCCAGTGCAGCGGCAGCATGGGGATTGTGCGCAACGTCGAGTATCACCGCCGGTCGCCCCGGCAGCACCTGGAAGCGTCCCGGGTTTTCGACACTGACCAGTCCGCCACGGATATCAGCCGCGGTCACCGGCAAGCGTTCCCTGAGCGCATCGAGGGCTGTAATGCAGGCGCTGGCGTTGGCAAGCTGGAATTCCCCGCGCAGCGCCGGCAGCGGCAGGCCGTGGCGATTGCCGCCCGGACCACGATAATTCCACTGCTGAGCCTGTGCGTCATAACCGAAATCCCGGCCGATCTGCAAAAATTTCGCGCCGATGCGCGCAGCCTCCTCAGTCACCACCGCTGGCGGCGATGCATCGGAACATATCCCCGGCCTGCCCTGGCGGAATATCTGCACCTTTTCAAAAGCGATGGCTTCCCGGGTCTCGCCCAGGTATTCGGTATGGTCCATGCCGATGCCGGTCAGCACCGCGACGTCGGCATCAAAGGCATTGACCGCATCAAGGCGGCCACCCAGGCCCACCTCGAGAATGGCAACGTCGACTTTCTTCTCGCGGAACAGCCACAGCGCGGCCAAGGTACCGAACTCGAAATAGGTCAGCGCTACCCCGCTCGCAGCGCGAGCGGCCTCGACGGCGGCAAAAGCGCGAACCAGATCATCATCTTCGGCCTCCCTGGCGGCGATGCGCACCCGTTCGTTGTAGCGCAGCAGATGCGGCGAGGTATAGGTACCGGCGTTGTAGCGCGCATGACCGAGGATGGCATCGAGCATCATGCACACCGAGCCCTTGCCGTTGGTACCGCCGACGGTAATCAGCGGAAATTCCGGTTTCAGCGCCAGTGCATCGCGCACCACGGCCACCCGCTCCAGTCCCATCGCTATCGACTGCGGATGCTGGCGCTCGATGTACTCGAGCCAGCCGTCCAGCGTTGCAGGGAGATTCATGGGTATCAACACATGCCGAAGCGACGGGAATCCGCCGGGGCTGCGCAGGCTTTCAGGCGGGCGCCCCCTGCTTCAGCAGCAGCGCCAGCAGCCGTGCCAGCGTATCGCGCATCTGACGCCGGTCAACGATCATGTCGAGCGCGCCTTTCTGCAGCAGGAACTCGGCCCGCTGGAATCCCTCGGGGAGGGTTTCGCGCACGGTCTGTTCGATCACGCGCGGTCCGGCAAAACCGATCAGGGCATTGGGTTCGGCAATCACCACGTCACCGATCATCGCGAAGCTGGCGGACACGCCGCCCATCGTCGGATCCGTGAGCACGGAAATGAACGGCAGGCGGTCCTCGCCCAGCCTGGTCAGCGCCGCGCAGGTCTTGGCCATCTGCATCAGAGAAAGCAGGCCTTCCTGCATGCGCGCGCCACCCGTTGCAGTAAAACAGATGAACGGCAGGCGCTGTTCGACGCAGACCTGCACGCCGCGCACGAAACGTTCGCCGACGACCGAGCCCATCGAGCCACCGAGAAAACCGAATTCAAAGGCGGCGGCAACCACGGGGATTTCCTTGATCGAGCCCTGCATCACCACCAGCGCGTCTTCCTCACCGGTTTCCTCGCGTGCTTCGGCAAGCCGGTCGGGGTAGCGCTTGCTGTCACGGAACTTGAGACTGTCGACCGGCGTCACTTCGGCGCCGATTTCGTAACGTCCTTCCATATCGAGCAGCCAGTCGATGCGCTCGCGCGCGTAAACCCGGTTGTGGTGATTGCATTTCGGACAGACGAAGAGATTCTTCTCGAGGTCGGTTCGATAGAGCACCGCCTCGCAGGAATCACACTTGCTCCACAGTCCTTCGGGCACTGCCTTCTTGGTGCTGCCGGCTTCGCGCTTGATCCGCGGCGGCAACAGTTTCTGCAACCAGCTCATGCCGTCGCCTCCGTAGGCACCACTGTATGCATACCGGCATCAAGGAGGCGACCCGCAGCAATCGCTTGACTGCCGATCCCCCTGCGGGGGGCCCTCGTCAGGTAGCTCATGCTGCGCGCCCTTTCTTCACATCACGATCCATCGCACTGCGGATACCGGCCATGAATGCACGGGCCCGCTCAACCGCCTGCTGCGGCGCGCCCTCGATTTCCTGCACCAGCCGACTGCCGATCACCACCGCGTCGGAGACACCGGCGATAGCGCGTGCGGTTTCGCCATCGCGGATGCCGAAACCGACGCCGACCGGCAGCTGGGTAAAAGTGCGGATATGGGACAGCCGTTGCGCGACGTCTTTCACGTCGATGTTCGCGGCGCCGGTAACGCCTTTCAGCGACACGTAGTAAAGATAGCCGCGGCCGAGGGATGCAACCTGCTTGAGCCGCGTATCGGAGGTGGTCGGCGACAGCAAAAACACGGTATCCAGCTGCGCCGCATCAAGGACCGAGACCAGGCGTTCGGCTTCCTCCGGTGGATAGTCAACAATCAGCACACCATCGGCGCCCGCGGCACGGGCCGCATTGGCAAACGCTTCCACCCCCATCGACTCAACCGGGTTGGCATAGCCGAACAGTACCACCGGCGTCTCGGTATTGGTCTTGCGAAACTCCGCGACCCAGCCAATGACATCGCGCAGTCTGACGCCATGTGCCAGTGCCCGCTCGCTCGAACGCTGGATTACCGGACCGTCAGCCATCGGGTCGGAAAACGGCACCCCGACCTCAAGAATGTCCGCACCTCCGGCAACCAGTGCATGCATCAGCGGCACGCAGGCCCCAGGCTCGGGATCACCCGCAGTAAAAAACGGGATCAGCGCCTTGCGTCCCTGCTGCTGCAGGCGTTTGAACGTGGTGGCTATGCGCGACATCTCGAAGCCCGACCTCAGAATTTGATGCCGGATTTCTCCGCCACCGTGTGCATGTCTTTGTCACCGCGACCGGAAAGATTGACCAGCAGAATCTGGTCCTTGCGCATTCGCGGAGCTATCTTCGCAGCATAGGCCAGCGCATGACTGGATTCCAGCGCGGGAATAATGCCTTCCAGCCGGCACAGCTTGTGGAAGGCCTCCAGCGCTTCGTCATCGGTGATGGCCACGTATTCGGCACGCCCGCTGTCCTTAAGCCACGCGTGTTCCGGACCCACGCCGGGGTAATCCAGGCCGGCGGAAATCGAGTGAGTTTCGATGATCTGGCCGTTGTCATCCTGCAGCAGGTAAGTACGGTTGCCGTGCAGCACACCCGAGCGGCCTGCACACAACGTGGCCGAATGCTTGCCGGTTTCCAGACCGTGGCCCGCGGCTTCGACGCCGATCAGGCGCACTTTTTCGTCGGGGATATAGGCATGGAATATGCCGATGGCATTGGAGCCGCCGCCGACGCAGGCGAGCACGGCATCGGGCTGGCGCCCGGCCAGTTCCGGCATCTGCTCGCGCGCTTCGCGACCGATCACCGACTGGAAATCGCGCACCATCATCGGATAAGGATGCGGTCCGGCAACGGTACCGATGATGTAGAAAGTGTTCTCGACGTTGGTCACCCAGTCGCGCATCGCCTCGTTCAGTGCATCCTTCAGCGTCTTCGAACCCGACTCCACCGGCACCACGGTGGCACCGAGCAGCTTCATGCGGTAGACGTTCTGCGCCTGGCGCTTGACGTCTTCTGACCCCATGTAGACCACGCATTCCATGCCGTAGCGTGCGGCGATGGTCGCGGTGGCGACGCCGTGCTGTCCGGCACCGGTCTCGGCAATCACCCGCGGCTTGCCGAGGTGGCGCGCAAGGAGAGCCTGGCCGATGACATTGTTGATCTTGTGTGCGCCGGTATGGTTGAGATCCTCGCGCTTCAGGTACACCTGCGCGCCGCCGAAATGTTCAGACCAGCGTTTCGCGTGGTAGACCGGACTGGGACGTCCCACATAGTGCTTGAGCTCGTATTCGAACTCGGCCTTGAAAGCAGGATCGTCCTTGAAGCGCGCATAAGCAGCCTTCAGGTCTTCCAAAGCGGCAATCAGGGTTTCCGATACGAATACGCCACCGTAGGGACCAAAATGGCCCTTGGCATCCGGCAAATCATAAATCCGCATTACGCACTCCGGTAATGAATGTTTCGATCTTCTGCGCGTCCTTGATGCCCTTCGCAGACTCTACACCGCTGGAGACATCAACTGCCCACGGTCGCACGCGTCGCACCGCTTCGGTCACATTTTCGGCAGTCAGTCCGCCCGACAGAACCACGGGCAACGGAAGGTCATGTGGAATCAGCGACCAGTCAAAAACGGCCCCACTGCCGCCGCGCACACCCTCGACATACGCATCGAGCAGAAGCGCCTTGGCAGCACGAAATTCCTGCGCATATTGTAACAAATTTGTATCCGGCCTCACCCTGACGGCGCGCAGGTACGGCATGCCGAACGCCGAGCAGAAATCCGGTGTTTCATCACCGTGAAACTGCAACAGCCCCAAGGGCACAGCAGACAACGTGGCGCGTACGGCTTGCGCATCGGCATTGACGAAGAGACCCACCGGCGTCACAAAGGGCGGCAATGCGGCAACGATTTTTCGCGCCTGTTGCGTATCCACGGCACGCGGACTGCCGGCGTAAAACACCAGACCGATCGCATCAGCCCCAAGCCGTGCAGCCGCCAAACCGTCTTCGACACGGGTAATGCCGCAAATTTTGACGCGCGTCTTCATCTCATGCCTCAACATGCGCAAGTTGCGGGACATTATGCCGCGGCAAGGGCAACTTCCAGCGTGGCGCGTATTCAACGCGCATCAGATACAGACCCGACGCATCGAATGTGGGGGCCGCCCGTGAACGATCGCGGCCGCGCAACACCTCAGCCATCCACTCCGGCGACTGCCGTCCGTTACCGACGTAGACCAGGCTGCCGACAATGTTGCGCACCATGTGGTGCAGGAAGGCATTGGCGCGGAATTCGAATTCGACATAAGGTCCGCGTTTGGCGATCGCCACCGCATGCAGGGTCCGCACCGGTGACTGCGCCTGGCACTCGGCAGCGCGAAAAGCACTGAAATCATGCTCACCCAGCAGGTGGTGTACCGCAATCCGCATCTGCTTCAGGTCCAGGGGCGCATGATGCCAGCCGACCCGGCCGTGATCCGCCGCCGGTCGCACTGCATCGTTGAGCAGCACATAGCGGTAGACGCGGGCGGTCGCAGCAAACCGTGCATGGAATTCTTCATCGACCGTACACGCCCAGGTCACCGCCATCTCCGGCGGCAGCAGGGCATTCACGCCCCTCACCCAGGCACTTAATGGACGCTCGACCGTGCAATCAAAATGCACCACCTGTCCAAGCGCATGCACGCCGGCATCGGTACGCCCGGCGCAGATCGTGCTGACCGGCACACCGGCGATGGCGCTGCAGGCAGCCTCCAGACGGTCCTGTACGGCACAACCCGCTGCCTGGGTCTGCCAGCCGCAGAATCCCCTGCCGTCGTATTCAATACCGAGTGCCAGTCTCACGAATGATTTCCCGTTTACCTGTTTGCAAACGCACCACCAAAAAAGAAACCGCGGCAGGGTCGCTGCCGCGGTTCATGATACAGCGCTCCAGCGGCGCGATCAGCCCAGCGTACCAAGGAGTTTCTGAGCCTGTTCTTTCTGCTCTGAATCACCCTCCTTGATGACTTCCTGGAGAATTTCCTTGGCGCCGTCGTTGTCGCCCATTTCCTGGTAAGCCTTGGCCAGATCGAATTTCTGCTGCACATCGTACCAATGGCTGTCCTTGCCCTCTGCCGGAGCTGCAGTCGTCGAAGTATCGTCAAGATTGATGTTCAGGTCGCCGACATCGATCTTGAAATCAAGACCGGCATCCGCCGCGGGGGCGGCCGGTTCGGCAATAGTCGGCGCCGCCTCGGCAGGCGCATCGGCCGCGGGCAATTCGATATTGAAATCCAGCGCCGGTTCTTCAGCCGAAGCCGCGGGTGCATCGAGCGCAATGTCCGTTTCGGTGGCTGCGGCCGGCGCATCCAGATTGAAATCGGGGGCAGCGCCCGGTTCCACACCCGCATCAGCGGCAGCGGCCATGTCTTCCATACCGCCAATCTCGGTAGCCTTTCCGGCAGCAGGGTCGGCATCGAGTGCTATATCGGGTGTACCCGCGCTGTCGCCGCCGAGATCGAAATCAAGATCGGTGCCGACAGCCGCATCACCGGCGCCGGTATCAGCCGGTGCAACATCCTTGCCGGCTTCATACAGCGGATTCTGCGGATCCAGCGCATAACCCAGCGCGGCCACCTTGATCCAGTTATCACCGGCGCCGCCAGTGAGCCCGTTCAGTGATTCGGCGATGGGGCCAAACGCTTTTGCATCCTTGCGATTCGAATAGATTTCAGCCAGCTTGACCTGCACGTCTTCGCGCGCGGGGTCCCTGCTCATGGCTTCCTTGAGAATTTCCTCGGCCTGACCGTCGCGGCCATAGGCAATATAGACCTCTGCTTCCGCCACGGGATCGACATCGTCGCCCGCCGACGCCGCTGGCGCGGGAGCAGCCTCATCGGCGGCGGGTTCTTCCCCGCTATCCGACAGGGTCGGCGCTACCGGCTCAATGTCATCCGCTTCCTCGGCACGGGCACGACGCCGGCGCAGTGCGGCAAATCCGGCACCGCCCAGGACCAGAGCCAGCGCTCCACCACCGATGATGGGCAGATTGTCCATCACCATGTCCATCATGGAAGGTTCCGGCGGCGGGGGCGGAGGTGCGGGTTTCGGTTTCGGTGCAGGCTTCGGTGCAGGTTTGGCCTCTGCAACCGGTTTGTCAGCGACCGGAGCGGGAGCATCTGCCTTGCCATCCGGCGCCGCTGCAGCGCCTTTGGCTTCTGGCTTGGCAACCTCGGCTTTGACTTCCGGTTTGGCAGCAGGTTTATCAGCCGGCTTGGCAGCACCTTTGGCTGCTTCGGCCTTCTGCTGTGCCGCAGCCATGCCCGGGCTCTTCAGCTCGGCCAGCTTCTGGGTGTCCTTGATGGTTTTTTCCAGTTGCGTGATGCGCTCGTTGGCTTCGGCCAGTTCCTTGGTACGAGCGACCAGTTCTTCCTGCAATGCCTGGGTACGCGCAGCACCGGTCAGGGGTTTGCCGCCTGGACCGGGCTCACCTTTGGAAAGCTTGACGACATCCTTGTCACCCGCGGCGCCGGCATCTTCAACCTTGGTGGAAATGCGTCCACGCACCGTGCTGCCGGTTTCCGGAGCCTTGCCGGCGGCATCAGCCACCCGGCCGACATAGGCACGCCAGTCGGCAACCTGGGTACGGTATTCCTTGGCAGCCTCGTCCTGGGTAATGGCGGAGAGTTCCTTGGCATCGGGAACCCGCAGAATCTTGCCCGCCTTGACCAGATTGACGTTATTGCGGATGAAGGCATCCGGATTGCTGCGGAGCAGCCCGATCATCATCTGTTCCAGACTCACCCCTGCCGGCTTCAGGCCGGCGGCAATCTTGCCCAAGGTTTCACCTTGGGCGATAGGGCCGTACTCCTGGGCAGTGCTGGCGGCGGCAGCCGGTGCAGCCGGAGCTGGGGCCGCAGCCGGCGCGGGCGGCGTAACTATCTGCTGCGCCACCGGCGCAGCAGGCGGCACAGCCGGCGCGCTTACTGCGGCCGCCTGTTGACCATAACCGGGGGGATCCAGCAATGCGGTGTATTCACGCAGCAGCCTGCCACCAGACCAGGACAGTTCAATCAGCAGATCAACAAACGGCTCATTGACCGGACGGCTGCCGGTCAGCTTGAGATAGGATTGTCCGTTCGCGCGTTTTTCAATGCTCAGCTTGATACCGGAGAGTGCCGTGTTGTACTGCAGGTTGGCCTGCTGATAGGCGTCGGGAGAAGCCAGTCGCGCCTCCAGCGTCGCCGCTTCTTCGCCCCTGACCGAAACAAGGTCTATCTCCGCGCTCAGCGGCTGCCCCAGGCTCGATTGGACGGCAAGCCTGCCCAAACCGGCCGCATGCACCAGCATCGGCGCAAGCAGTAACGCCACTGCCAGGGCTTTGCCTAAAGTGAATGTGCGCACCAGGGCTCCCATTTCATTTTTTTTGCGGGACAAGAAAGTTAGCATCAAACAGTTAGCCATGCAAGCTAATAAAACCTCTAATGTTGCCTTCCAACCACATATTTATAAAGGGATTTTCGGCATTTAACACCTACCGTCCCTGACCCCTTTCAGCGCCCGGTACTTCCTTCCGGATCAGGCATTTACGGCGGCTTTGGCGGCCACCGGCGAGCCCGCGACAGCACCCGCCTTGAGCAGGATGCGCAACATGCGCCGCAACGGCTCGGCGGCACCCCAGAGCAACTGGTCGCCGACCGTAAATGCGGCCAGGTAATCGCCCCCCATCGGCAGCTTGCGCAGGCGTCCCACCGGCACGGTCAGCGTGCCGGTGACTGCCGTTGGCGTCAGTTCCCTCAAAGTGGCCTCGCGCTGGTTGGGTATGACCTTGACCCAGTCATTGGCCCTGGCCAGCAATTGTTCGATTTCCGCCAGCGGCACGTCGCGCCGGAGTTTCACGGTCAGTGCCTGGCTGTGGCAACGCATCGCGCCAATCCGCACACACACCCCGTCAACCGGAATCGGGCTCGCTTCGCGACCGAGAATCTTGTTGGTCTCGGCCATGCCTTTCCATTCTTCCTTGCTCTGGCCGTTGCCGAGATCCTTGTCGATCCATGGCAGCAGGCTGCCGGCCAGCGGATGACCGAAGTTTTCGGTCGGCACCGCACCCTGGCGCAGGGTATCGGCAACGATGCGATCGATTTCAAGGATCGCCGAGGACGGATTGTCGAGGAGCGGTTTCGCCACTGAGTGCACCGCACCCATCTGCGCCACCAGTTCGCGCATGTTGGCCGCACCGGCACCGGAAGCGGCCTGATAGGTCATCGCAGTTACCCACTCGACGAGACCCGCTTTGAACAGGCCCGCCATCGCCATCAGCATCAGACTGACGGTGCAGTTGCCGCCAATGTAGTTCCTGATGCCTTTCGCCAGTGCGGCATTGATGACGTCACCGTTCACCGGGTCGAGAATGATCACTGCATCAGACTGCATGCGCAGTGCCGAAGCCGCATCGATCCAGTAACCATTCCAGCCGGCTGCGCGCAGCTTGGGGAAGATCGCGTTGGTGTAATCGCCACCCTGACAGGAAATCAGCACGTCCATCTTCGCCAGCGCATCAATGCTGTTGGCATCCGCGACCGGGCCCGTGGCACGACCGATGTCCGGCCCCTTGCCGCCCGCCTGCGAGGTCGAGAAAAAGACCGGTTCGATCAGGTCAAAATCACGCTCGGCCAGCATGCGTTGCACGAGTACCGAACCGACCATGCCGCGCCAGCCGATGATGCCAGTTTTTGTCATGAAAACACCTTCTAAAACAACAGATTACACTAATTTCCCCGGGGATTACAGTGCCGCCACCACGGCATCGCCCATTTCCGCAGTACCGACCTTTTTCGCTCCCGGCTCGACGATGTCAGGTGTGCGGTAACCCGCCGCAAGCACGTTTTTCACCGCCGCTTCAATGCGATAAGCCCACTCGTCCTTGTTGAAGGTGTAGCGCAGCATCATCGCTGTCGACAATATGGTCGCCAACGGATTGGCAATGTTTTTGCCGGCGATGTCCGGCGCCGACCCGTGGATCGGCTCGTAGAGGCCCGCCCCGCCTTCGTTCAGCGACGCCGACGGCAGCATGCCGATCGAACCGGTAAGCATCGATGCTTCGTCAGACAGGATGTCGCCAAAAATGTTGCCGGTTACGATGACGTCGAACTGCTTGGGATTGCGCACCAGCTGCATCGCCGCGTTGTCCACGTACATGTGCGACAGCGCGACCTGCGGATACTTCTTCGCCACGTCGTTGACGATCTCGCGCCAGAAACGGCTGGTCTCGAGCACGTTTTCCTTGTCCACCGAACACAGTTTCTTGCCGCGCTTCAGCGCCGTTTGAAAACCGACCTCGGCGATGCGGCGGATTTCCGGCTCCGAATAGAGCATCGTGTCATAACCTTCGCGCTCACCCCGCGCATTATCGCGACGGCCGCGCGGCTCGCCGAAATAAATGTCACCGGTCAGTTCGCGAATGATCATCAGGTCGAGACCCGACACCACTTCAGGTTTCAGCGTCGATGCACTGACCAGTTCCGGATAGAGCACGGCCGGGCGCAGGTTGGCGAACAACCCCAGTTCCTTGCGGATGCGCAGGATGCCCTGCTCCGGCCGCTGCGGTCGCGGCAGCGCGTCGTACTTGGGCCCGCCGACTGCGCCACACAGAACGGCGTCGGCCTGCTTGGCCAGTTTCAGCGTCGATGGCGGCAGCGGATCGCCGTGCGCATCAAATCCGGCGCCGCCGAACGGCGCTTCCTCGAATTCCAGTTTCAGACCGTCAGCCGCCAGCCGGCGCAATACCTTTAGCGCCTGGCCGACGATTTCGGGACCGATGCCGTCGCCGGCCAATACCGCAATCTTCATGTTAAATCCGTGGTGGTGGAAACGTGACTCGCGCCGGGGCGGTCACTGAAAAAGCCAGGGTTGCGACGCCTTGTGTTTTGCTTCAAAGGCACGAATTTCATCGGCATGCCCCAGAGTCAGCCCGATATCATCCAGCCCGTTGAGCATGCAGTGCTTGCGGTGCGGATCGATGTCGAAACTGAAGCTCTCGCCAGAGGGCGTGGTCACCGTCTGCTGCTCGAGATCGACCGCAATGCGGTAGCCCTCGTTGGCCTCGGTCTCGCGGAAAAGCTTGTCGACAATATTGGAGTCGAGCTTGATCAGCAACAGGCCGTTTTTCAGGCTGTTGTTGTAGAAAATGTCGGCAAAACTCGGCGCAATGATGGTCTGGATGCCGAACTGCAGCAGCGCCCACGGCGCATGCTCGCGCGATGAGCCGCAGCCGAAATTCTCGCGCGCAAGCAGTACCGTCGCGCCGATGAAGCGCTTGCGGTTGAGCACAAAATCCTGATTAAGCGGACGACCTGTGCTGTCGGAATCAGGCTCACCGCGGTCAAGATAACGCCATTCGTCGAACAGGTTCTGGCCGAAGCCGGTGCGCTTGATCGATTTCAGGAACTGCTTGGGAATGATCGCATCGGTATCGACATTCGCGCGATCCAGCGGCGCAACCAACCCCTCCTTGCGGACAAACTTTTCCATCAAAGCTCCGTCATCAATACGTCGATTTCTTGATCGCTTCGCCGGCTTTTTCCACATCCTGACCGACGCCGCGCACCGTGTTGCAACCCGCAAGAACCATCAACGCAACCAGCAGAAAGAAAACGCGTTTCATCATCATCTCCTTGGGTTATTTCAATGTCCGTACATCGACAAAATGTCCAGCAACCGCCGCAGCAGCGGCCATCGCAGGACTCACCAGATGCGTGCGGCCGCCGGGACCCTGCCGACCCTCGAAATTGCGGTTCGAAGTCGAAGCGCAGCGTTCTCCCGGATTCAAAATATCCTCGTTCATGCCCAGGCACATCGAACAGCCCGGTTCGCGCCACTCGAAACCGGCAGCGGTCAGCACCTTGTCCAGGCCTTCCTGTTCGGCCTGCGCCTTCACCTGCCCCGAACCCGGCACCACCATCGCCAGTTTGACGTTGGCAGCCACCTTGCGCCCTTTGGCCACTGCCGCCGCGGCACGGATGTCCTCGATGCGCGAATTGGTGCAGGCGCCGATGAACACCTTGTCGATGTGGATGTCAGTGATCGGCATGTTCGGTTTCAGATCCATGTACTTCAGTGCGCGCGCATAACCTTCGCGCTTGACCGGATTGGTTTCCTTTTCCGGATCCGGCACTTTGCCATCGACCGTGGTCACCATTTCCGGGGACGTGCCCCAGGTCACCTGCGGCATGATGTCTTCGGCCTTGATCGTCACCACGGTGTCGAATTTGGCGTCCGGGTCACTGACCAGCGTGCGCCAGTAAGCGACCGCCTTGTCCCACTGCGCGCCGGTCGGCGAAAACATGCGGCCCTTGCAGTATTCAATGGTCTTGTCATCGACCGCGACCATGCCGGTGCGCGCACCGGCCTCGATCGCCAGGTTGCACAGGGTCATGCGGCCTTCCATGGTGAGGTCACGGATCGCGCTGCCGCAGAATTCGATGGCATGCCCGGTACCACCGGCGGTACCGATCCTGCCGATGATGGCCAGCGCGATGTCCTTGCCGGTGACTCCCGGACCCGTCTTGCCCTCAACCACGATCTTCATGTTCTTGTACTTCTTCATCACCATGCACTGCGTGGCGAGCACATGCTCGACTTCGCTGGTGCCGATGCCGAAGGCGAGCGCCGCGAACGCGCCGTGGGTGCTGGTATGCGAATCGCCGCACACCACCGTCATGCCCGGCAGCGTCGCGCCGTTCTCCGGCCCGATCACGTGAACGATGCCCTGGCGCTTGTCGAGGAACGGGAAATAGACCTTGACCGGAAATTCCTTGATGTTCTTGTCGAGGGTCTCGACCTGCAGCCGCGACACCGGATCGGTGATGCCGTCCATGCCGCGCTCCCAGTTGCGCGTCGGCGTGTTGTGGTCGGCGGTCGCCACCACGGAATCCCCGCGCCACACCTTGCGCCCGGCGAGTTTCAGTCCTTCGTACGCCTGCGGGCTGGTGACTTCATGCACCAGGTGGCGATCGATGTAGATGAGTGCCGTGCCGTCGGGTTCCGTGCGGACCAGATGGCTGTCCCAGAGTTTGTCGTAAAGCGTCTTGCCGGCCATGCCTTATGCCCTGATTTATCAAGCGGAAAGAGGTGCGATTATCGCACAGCAACAACGCCCTGCTCCATGGCAAAGCTCACAGTTCGCGGAGGCCTTTCCACAGTGCGGCCGCCGCCATCAGCGCACAGGCAGCACCCAGGGTAAAGGTCCACGTCGCTCCCAGCCCGCTCCAGGCATAGCCGCTGGCGAGCCCGCCGATCGCACCGCCAAAGCCGTAGGCAAGGCTGCCATAGATGGCCTGCCCCCGCGCCTGGTGCCGGCCGCGGAAGAGTTTGTGCACCACGCCGATCGCGGCGGCATGGAAGGAACCGAAACTCGCCGCGTGCAGGGTCTGCGCCACCAGCAGCACCCCGACGCTGTCTGCGCCCCAGCCGATCATCAGGAATCGCAGCGCCGCCAGCAACGCGCTGGCGATCAGGATCGCCCGCAGCGAAAACGCACGATACAGGTGGGACATCCAGATGAAGATGCCGATTTCGCAGATCACGCCCAGCGCCCACAGCCAGCCGGCCAGCGCCTTGGTATAGCCGTGATTGACCAGATGAATGGTGTAGAAGGTGTAGTACGGCCCGTGGGCCGCAGCAAGAAAAGCCGAGGCAACAACGATGGCAATCACCGCCGGCTGGCGCACGATATGCCACACCGGCAGATGATCGTCGGCATGCGGCGCCACCGCCGCCTCGCGCAGGAAGAAAGCCTGCGTCAGCATCGCCGCCATCATGGCCAGAATCACCCACAGCAGGATGCGCGGCGCGGCATGGTCGAGCAGATAGCCGACACCGACCACCGCAATGATGAAGCCCACCGAACCCCAAACGCGGATGCGGCCGTAACGCCCGAGTTCCTCCCCCAGATGCGACAGCGTGGTGGCTTCGATCAGCGGCAGCGCTGCGCTCCAGAAAAAAGTCATGCCGAGGAGGACTGCAAACAGCGCGACAAAGGATTCACTCCAGAACACCAGCGCAAACACCAGCGTTCCGGCAATGCCCGACGCGCGCACGATGCGCAAACGGTTTCCGCCATGGTCGGCCAGCCAGCCCCACAGATGCGGCGCGACAATCCGCGTCATTTGCGGCGAGGCCATCAGCACGCCGATTTCCACCGCGCTCATACCCGTCGACTTCAGATACAGCGCAAAAAACGGCGCGAACGCACCGAGATAGGCGAAGTAGAAAAGATAGAACGAGGA
>Ga0222713_10002314_pt1 | contig 20471 bp, 19 predicted proteins | sample C33_649DmetaG_FD_165061 | JGI IMG/M metagenome (GOLD analysis project Ga0222713, IMG submission 165061) | Estuarine water microbial communities from San Francisco Bay, California, United States - C33_649D | ecosystem: Environmental > Aquatic > Marine > Unclassified | place: USA: California...
GACATTCTCAAATTTGCCAATGGGGACGTCGGTCGTGCCGGTGTCTACCATTTTGCTGGCCCTAACGAGAAGGGCTGGGGTGCCAAGACGCGCGAGTACGAAAAGGATATTCTGCGCCGATACACTGGCGGTAAAGATACTGGTGAAATCCCCGAACGTGATATTGGCACAACTGCCGGACAGTTGGGTTCGCTAGAAGATATCATGGCCGCAGTGCAGGGGATTAACCGCAAATCGGCGGAGGAAATCGAAGCTGAAGAACGTGTGCGCGCCCGTCTGACTGAACGTGCTTCCGATGAATATTATGAGCAGCAGCGCAAAGCCGACATGTGGCAGACGCTAGCTGAAATCGGGTTCAATATGGCGAGTTCCAAGTCGCCTTATGTTCTTCAGGCTATTGGGGAAGCAGCAGCCGCTGCGATGCCCGGTGCACGCGCAGACAAGAAAGAACGTAAGGAAACTAAAGACCGTGCACTTGAAGGTCTCATGGAGCTTGGTGCTCGCAACCGGAAGGAGGCTATGGAAGGCCTCAAGGTTGCTATTCCGATTTGGCAGTCTGGTATGTCGGCGCAGCAAGCTGCGGAAATGATGGAGTTCCGCGAGAAAGAGTTGGCGTCTAGGGAAGCGCAGGCAGTGGAAGACCGTAGGTATACGTTGCTAGCCGCAGCTGTAAAAGAAAAGAACCCAGATAAGTTCAACCGCACAATTAACGCTGTTATGGCGGCAAACCCCGGAATGAGCGAGTATGACGCTATTATAAAGGCACAAAAAGAAGGGTTGCTGGACGGCCAAGGGGGCGCGGCTCTATTCGGAGACTCCGGAGGCATGGCGAACGTTGACCTAGAAAAATGGGGTAATCCTACAGTCGTGCCGCAGTAAGGACCACCAATGCCTATCTATCAAATTACTGCACCGGACGGTAAGACATACAGGATTTCGGGGCCGCCTAATGCTTCGAAAAGCGACGTTATTGCTGCGGTATTGGCACGAAATCCCGCAGCTAGCGGCGAAGAGCAGGAGAATATGCTCGAAAAAATCCCCGTTGTCGGAGACGTTTTAGCTGGCGCTGCGGACATTCCGCTCAACGTGGTGTCCGGACTGGCTGGCACTGCTAAGTCTCTCACCGACGTGTTTGGTGCGGAGAACGTAGCTTCTGAAGCACTGGAAGACATAGCTGGTTACGCACAGAGCCTGACTTCCGCGCAGTCGCGTGAAGATGCAAAGACTGCCGCTGCTATTCGTAAGGAAGCAGAGGGTAAGGGTATATGGGAAGAAGTTAAGGCTGCTGCGCGTTCGTTTGCTGTCAACCCGCTCGATACCGCAGCTAGCGTTGTAGGCTCAGCCCTTCCTTTTGCTCTTGCTGCGGCGACAGGTGCAGGTGCTCCCGCTGTTCTTGCTCTCGGTGCCGCTTCAGGTGTGGGTACTGTAAAAGGCTCGATAAGCGACGCTGTATATGCGCGTGCGCGTGAAGCAGGCGTACCTGAAGAACAGGCAAAACTCATGGCCGAAGAGGCGCAAGCCTATGGTGGTGAGAACCTCGATATGCAGGCACTTGGCGGCGTGCTTGGGGCCGTGGCCGGTGCTACTGGTCTCGATAAGCAATTAGGTCGCAGCATTGCGCAAAGGGCGGTTAAAGATATCGTCGAAGAGGGCGTAGAGCAGCAAGTGGCGCGTGGGTTCGCCCGTCGCACTGCAACAGGGTTTGGGGCTGAAGCTCTACCCGAAGCTGCGCAGGCTGGCCAAGAACGCTTCGCACAAAATCTAGCCTTGCAGCGTGCGGGTTATGACGTCGACCTTATGTCTGGTGTAGCAGGTGCAGCTGCGTTCGAAGGACTTGCAGGCGGTGTTCTAGGCGGTACGCTGGGCGCGGTTGAGCGCGGTGCTCCCCGTCCGATTGCTACAGAGGAAGAAATCCTCGGTGAACGCGAAGCCCTTGAAGCAGAAATTGAAGCTACGGGAATAGCCGAAGCGCAAGACCCAGAGATTAAAACACGTGCCGCTGAGTATATGTTTCTTGGGTACGGTCCTGCCGAAGCAGTCGATATGGCTGTGGCGCAGCGGGAAAAACTTAGGGCAGCGCAGCAGAGGGAAGAGGAGGCTGAAGATGTTGTTAGCGGACCTGACATTGGAAGAGGTGAGCCTGACATTTCTGGTATTGGCGGAGCAGCTGCCGCTCCAGAAGTTGCCCCCGCACCTACAACTGTTGGAGGAGAGCCAGTGGGAGGAACTCGCGTTCCTGCTGGACAACCTGTGGTTAGCGAAGGAGCTGTCGAGCCTGCACTAGCAACCGCGTCAATCATACCCCCGATTGAAGAAGTTAGCCCGCAAGCTCAGATTGCTAAACAGTTAGCGCCTGTCGTCGAAGAAGCTGCACCTGTTGCGGCTGCACCGGTGGTAGAAGAAGCTGCGCCCGCTGCGGCTGCGCCTGATTTGAACACCCAGATAGACCAGTATACGTCATTTGTTGCCCAAGGGCAGCCTGCACCTGCGCCGCTCGTTGAGAGTATAGCGCGCCAGTATGTCGGTGCCATGCAAACGACTGGTATCGAGGGCCTTATCACCCCTGACCGTGTGCCTGCCTTTTCACAGTTCGTTGGTAACGAACTCAACACTGTGAACTCGATAATCCAAGAGGCTGCGCCTACGCCAGTAGTAGAAGAACTACCTACGCCAGTAATAGAAACAGCACCGCCGCCCGCAATCAGCGAGGCTCCATCGGTAGTCGAGGCTGCGCCGGTAGCCGCACCTACACCGGTTGAAGTTAAACCCGAACTGCCGCCTGAAGTGGTAGAAGCGCAGGCGTTCGTTGACCAATACAACCCCGGTTTTGAAATCCGCTACAACGAAAAGAGCGGGCGTCGTCGCTATAGCTACGGTGTCCCCGGCGGTAAGGTTGAGTTTGCATCACCCAACCTTGAAGTCGTCAAAAAGCGCATTCTCAACGAGAAGCCACTTCAGCCTAAACAGGTTATTGAGGGCGTTCCGGTCAAGCAAATGCCTCCGGGTGAAGCTGGGGGTCTGGAACAAAAACCTATAGGCACCGAACCGACGCCTAAAGGACCGGCGGGCGCGGGTATGCTGACACCTGCACAGGAACAGCAGCAAGCGTTACTGGAAGAAATTGACCGTAACCGTAGGGCAAAGCTCATTGACGATGCTCAGCGTTCTGAGCTTATTGATATGCTGCGTACCCCAACCCCGGAAGAGATGGACATATACCGGCGCGGTTTGTCAGACCAAGAAATAGCTAAGCGTAGGGCGCTACGCAGCGTGTGGAACCCGGCTACCCGCATTCAGAATGAAATCGACAAACTCACTGCGGAAGGTCGCGCCCTACGTAAGGAAGAAAAACTTCTTGAAGCGAACGAGGAAATACCTGCTGCTGCTAAAAAAGCCAAACAGAATGCGTTTAAGAAACAGGCGGCAGATATCGCTAGGCGCACAAAGGTGCAAAGCAAGCTGTTGGTTGAGGCCAAAGCGGGCATCTACAAAGCTGTGCGGAAAAAGCTCGCGGAGGCTAAGCAGAAGCCAGCTAAGGCTAAGGCAGAATTAGAGAAGCGTCTAGCTGGTGGTGAGATTACCAAGCAGCAGTATGACCGCATGGTGCGTGACCTGAAGCCGGAACCGTATATGTTCCGCAAGGGTAAGGGTAAGGCTGCTGGTATTACGCTGGAAGAGCTTAACGCTGCCGTCGATAGCATCGTTAGCAAGTGGGGTGCGAACCTCCAGCCCAAGGTGGTGCGGTCGGTTGCGGACCTCCCCCCTGCTATACGCAAGGAACTCGAAACCCTTGGCCGGACTGATGCCTTCGGTTTCTATAAGGACGGCAATGCCTACCTCATCGCTGACAATATGGACAGCATCGAGGATGTAGCACCGACGCTCTACCATGAGGCTCTTGGGCACCTTGGCTTGCGTAAGCTGTTCCAAGACGGCCTTGACGCTGTACTTACTGACATACACCGCACCAACCCGCGCGTGCGGCAGCTTGCCGATAAGTGGATAAAGGCAAACCCGGGCTTATACTCGCCGGGGGAAAACCCGACAGCCCGTGCGGTCGAGGAAGTGCTGGCGTCTGCATCGGAAACTGGCCCCCTGAGCGCAGGGCGCTTCGACAAACTGGTCAAGTTCCTCAAGGACTTTGCTCGTAAGTATCTTGGTCTGGATTTGAAATTCAGCAACCGCGAGGTGCGCACTTTGCTTGCTATGGCGCATGAGCAGGTACTCTACGGCAAGGGAACTGTCATGGGCAGCTCGTCGATGATGTTCAATTCGCCCGGCCAAAAGAAGGCTAAGGATACTACAGCAGACGCAGAGATTGATATCGAGGATATAATCGAGAAAACCGCTACCACTACGGCGGACCGGATGGACCCCGAAAGCTATTCTCGCGGCTTCTTCGCAAACATCGGCGCGCTGCTTAAAGGCAAGAGCGACAAGAACTGGCTCCAGTCCCTCAAGGACAAGAACGTACTCGAAGGGTTTATCGGGCGCGGTGGCCTCAACCTGCTCCCCACTGACGGGTTGCTGGATTATGCAGAGACCAAGCTGGGGGACACTCCTACAACTGCTGAGTTGCGCAATGCGGTCGACGCTGCGGACAAGATGAACGGCGCTCGTGCGACTACACGGCGCGTACTTAACAGGACGGTAACCGACCTTAAGAATTACCTAGCCAGTGATGGAGACTCGATGGTCTTTCAGGGTAAGCGGCTCAAAGCGCTGCCCGTCGCTATGGACTATGGCAACTACTACAACATGGACATGGTTGCGTTCACGGAAGCAAAGACCCGCGAAGACGCGTTCAAGACGGACTCTATATGGCGCAAGTACAACAAGCTGCTGCAAAACACCGCGCTCGACCCCAAGAAGAAAAAGGACTTCGAGGCCAAGCGCTCCAAGCGCGAGAAAGAAATCGAAGGCGGCATGCAGATATGGAGCAACCTGTCTACACAGGGGCGGAACCTCTATAAACGTGTGCGTGATATGCACCGTAGGATGCAAGAAGCCCGTGAGTATCACATGGAGAAACGCATCGAGGCTTTGCGCGATGCTGGGCTATCGGAAGAAGCCGTGTCGAGCATGATGATAGCAATCCGGGCGGAGCAAGAACGGCTCAACGATAGGGTAAATGCGCCCGACCCGAAAGATGCACATACTGATTATCCGGACATCCCCCTCGGGTTGTTCCACCGTGAGTATTTCCCTAAGCGCCGCTACGGGAAGTTCTGGCTGCGCATCAAGAAAACCAAGTTCGGCGAACCTATCCTGAAATTCTACGGAAACAGCGAAGAACGTGACGCTGACTGGGAAGCAGCCGCTGCTGAGTTTGGGGTGGATAAAAACGACAACAGTTATTTCGATAGGGGTAATGATGTCACCACGCAGCTGGGTGAGGACTTCGACACTGAAGACCCAATCATCAAGGCGCTGAAGCTGATTTCGGATATAGACCCCGAGACCTTCACCAAAGGCAAGCAGAACCAGCTGCGTGGTGACATATACCAGCTGTATCTGCAAAGCACACCAGAGGGTTCGGGGCGTAAGCAGTTCATCAAGTCCAAGAACCGCTTGGGCTGGAGTTCCGACATCCTGCGCACGACAGGCATAACGGCGGAAGAATACGCCACGGATATTGCACGGTTGCGCTTTGCGTCTGACATCGACCGTGCGCTCAGCGCAGCCAAAAGCTCTATCGACAGCCTGCCCGTGAACGAGAAATCGCTTGCCCGCGACTTTATCTCGAATGTCGAAGGGCGCGTTAACGGTGAGATGGAACCTGCGCCTGACGGGTTAGTGAACAAGATTGTCCCGTGGGCAAACCAACTTGCCTATATATCGTTCCTCACGGCCCCGGCCACTGCGCTGGTTCAGGTTACCGCACTGCCTATCCGCGTAGCTCCTAACCTGTGGGGCAAATATGGCATGGCCGCAACGACCCGTGCAATGGGGCGGTATATGAACGTGTTCAACAACCTGCCGAGGCGCGAGAGCAAAGCCAAAGCCGAGCGCAAGACGTTCCGCATCCCCACACTGATGGAGTCTGCCAAGGTAAAAGGCAGCCCTCGCCACCGCGATGCATTGACCCGTGCAACGGACGAGTATGGCATAATCATGCCGCTGTCCGAATTTACTATGGGGGAGGCTCGCACACCGGAGACCGCCGCGAAGGGGCGTCTTACAGAGGTAAGGCAGAAATCCTACGATGCCATGACCTATCTGTTCGACGCATCGGAGCAGCTGACCCGTGAAGTTGCGTTCATGGCTGCGTATGACCTTGAGTATGACAAGCTAGCAGGTGCAAAGCTGTCCCCTGAAGAAAGGCAGAACAAAGCTATCATCGCCGCCAAGGACGTCGTGAACTACACGCTGGGTAACTACAGCAACTTGAACCGGCCCCCGATTATGAAGGGCAACGAGCTTGCCCGGGCTTTCTTCCTGTTCAAGCAGTACTCTGTTATCACTACGCGCTTCTTCGTGCAGGCAACTCGGGCTATCTTCGGCAAGGATACACCCCGCGCCGAGCGCGTTGCTGCTATGAAGGAAATGACCGGCGTCCTTGGGATGTCGTTCCTGATGGGTGGCGTCTCAGCCCTTCCGCTGTACACCCTTGGCATGATGGCCATGCAAGCCATGCAGGATGCGTTTGACGACGACGAAGACCGCAAAGAACGGATGAGGCAGAACCCGCTTACCGCTGATAGCGTCGAGCTTCAGTTCCGCTACGAATGGCTGCCACAGCACTTCGGCCAGCCTATGGTGACAGACGACAAGGGCAAGCAGATTACGCTTAGCGATATCATCCTCAACGGCGCTGTGTCGGAAGCAACGGGTTGGAACTTCGGTTCGCGTGTCTCCCTTGACCTTGCCGGTATGTGGTTCCGTTCACCCAAGGACGCAGATACGTGGGGCCAGACGATTAACAACGCACTGGTCGAGAACATCCCCGGTGCATCTGCTTCGCTCAACATTGTCAGCATGGGTGAGGAAGTCGCTAAGGGCAACGTGCTCAAGGGGCTGGAGGTCGGCCTCCCTGCTATGCTCAAAGCTCCCTTCAAGGCATACCGCCTTGAGACTGAAGGGCTGCGCACCCAGACGGAGAAGATTAAGCTCCATAACGAGGAGATTGAGAACAGCGCGATTATCGGTGCTGTGCTAGGGTTTAACCCGACAAAGGTGGCCAAGGTGCAGCAGGAAAACCGCGACGTGCTCAACCGCACCAAGGAACTTAAGGAACAGAAGAGCGAACTACTCGGTGCCTACAAACGTGCGGTGCGGCGCATCCAGAACGGTGACGCAGACGGGCGGGAAGAGGCCAAGAAGGCCCTCGACGACATCGCAGACTTCAACCGCAAGGTGGGTAACCCCTACTTCGGCATCTCCTATGCCAACATCTACAAGTCGCTCTCTGGCGCAGAGGCAGAGGCGAAGTATGACTTGCAGGGCATGGGCCTCAACGAGGTCGAGTCTTACTACGCACAGAAGATGATAGGGACAAAATAAAACCCCCGACTGGGTGAGCAGCCGGGGGCAAGGATGCGTTTTCAGCAACGGAAGGAGCAAACTTCCGGGGTGGCTTATACCTACAAACGCCAGATACGTAAACCCCGTATTCCATCTTCGATGACTACTTTCATCAAGACCTTGAGGCGTAGCCGCTTGGTGACCGCAAGAACTTGTGGTTTCGCCACCTTAGGGTTCAGGCACGGGATGAAAATCGCCGTGCCCTTCTTGAAGGCTTTCCAGTTCACCTCGTAGGTAACACCCTCAACCTGCATCCTCGCTCTCCGCCACGAAGCTTTCCATATCGAGGAAGTCGCCGACGTTGGTATCGAGTATGAGGACGTAGGTAGGCAGCGAGTTTATCTTCATACCCTTCGACATACGCTTGCTGTCGGTCTTGATAAGCGCTCCCGACTTTTTCAGTCCAGCCATGATTTCCTTGAAGTTCAACTGCGACTTGATGCAGTCCTCGCGGAAGTGCTTGTAGTCGACATACAGGCGCTTGGTGTCAGGCTCGAACCTAGCAAGAAGTGGACCCCTTGGCTCAAGGATAGGTAGTGCTTGGAGGTTCGAGCGGCTATCTACTTCGTCGTTAACGACCAGTATATTCTGGATATGCCGGTTGAGGTAATCGCCGAGGACCGCAGTCATCGAGGTGTGCGGCGGCTCTACGTCCTTGCGTGTCTCGTTGATGAGACCTGTCGCCCACTGGTAGATGCGCCCCATATCCCAGTCGATAATCTTGAGCCTACGAGCAATCATGCCGCCAGTGATATTCGCTGTCACTTCGGAAGACCAGAAGCGTTCCCGCTGCGTAAGCTTGAGTTCCCGGTCTATCTTTGCCTGTACCACCTTAAGGGTATTCTTGACCTCTTCGAGATTGTTTATCACCCACTGGATGAAAATTTCCCCTGCATGCCCGTAGTTTTCAAGCAGCTGGTGGTCGAACATCTCCTTGGCATAGTCCGTCGGGATGGCGTCAGCATACTCAATCTTATACTCTAGTAGGCGCATCATCTCGCCGTCGGGGTTGTTCTTGATGGTGCTGAGTTTCTCGTAGAAGGATGCGTTGGACGAGCACAGGCTGATGGTTTGCCACGTCGTGTTGTTCATACGCAGCTCGTTGGTCGACGCCTTCATACGGTTTTTGCCGCGCCCTTGGCTCATATTGTAGGCCATCTCGGACAGCTGCGTAGCTGGCATGTTGGTAATCTCGTCGACGCAGAAAGGCAGGTTGTTGTGGATGCCAAGCTGCATGGTCTTGGCGTTGGCAGTATCTCCCTTGATGGCACATAGGTCACGTGGGTGGCCCCAGACGCTGTTGCACATGTGCAGGATGGTGGTCTTACCGGTGCCGGAATTAGGGTGGATGACATTCATAATCGCACCGGACTGGCCGGTGAACTTGAACAGCGGCGCACCAAAGGCACATAGTGCTGCAAACGCATGCGGCTCCAACCCCGGACGTCCGTAAAGGTTGAACACCTGCTGCCATTTCTCGTACGAACCCATCGGGTGCATACGCTCCGCAAGCTCCTTGGTCGCTGAAGAAGGTGGGCTGTGGAACACCCCGTCGTAAGTAACTTCACGGTCGCCGATAATGAACTTGGTATCGTTATCGGCCCATCCGAACTGCATACGCATAAGCTCTGCTTTCCTCTTATACTGAATTGCCTTGAGTGACATGGTCACGAACAAGATAATCATTTTGAACTGCTTCTCGGTGGCAGCTACGCCCTTACTGGCAAGCACCTTGCGAAGCTCTGCTGCGTCCCCGACTGCCTGTTTCTGGGTGATTGTGAACTCACGCACACCTTCCTTCGGCAGATGCAGACGCATGACTAATACGTCACCATCTTTGGGGTCCGTCATCGTCTTCACAAGATATAGGTCGTGTTCGTAGACTAGGGTAGGCTCCGTCTCCTCTCCGTCCGGCTTGAGGTAGATGCCGCCCCGCTTCCCCCGCACAAACGGGAAAGGAAACTCGGGGATGCGGACATCTTGCGGCACATCGTCTTCACCCTTTTCAGGCACGACATACTCGCCATCCTCGGCTTCGGACTCGACAAGCTCCTTGCCCAGCACGATGGGGTTCTTAATCTTACCCAAGTAGGGGCAACCATAACAACCGCCCGGATTATTGCGCTCGAAGGTGGAGCAGTTGTGCGGCCCCATGATGTGCTTCGTCTTCTCCAGCGCCTTGGCTGGGTCGTAGTCTGGGTGTCCGTGCGACATCTTTTGGATTGCCGTATCACGGTCTACGCAGAACTTGGCTACCGACAAGGCATCGAACCAGCGCACTTCGGAAAGGTCAGCACGGTCTTCGTAAGCAGACAGCAACTGCTGGCATCCGTCACCCTTGATGCTGCGCTTCATAATCTTGGAGAACCTAGACACGCTGTTGTCCTGCAACTTCTCGCTGAGATTGCTGCGGGAGCGCTGAGGCACCTCCATGAGCTTCGACTCTTTAACCCCGAGGAGCTTGCGAAACTCCGCGAAGTCGACTGGGTCGGCGCTGCTGATTATCTCTACTTGCTTAGGTGGGTCGTCCTTAAAGTTAAGGGTACCGGGTATACGCAGGATGCGCGCAACTTCGAAGACGACAGGGTCAACAATCAGCCCGTGTTTTAAGCACAGGTCGCGCAAGCGTGATGCTACGGGTTCCCACTCCTCGCGGGTAACGTCGTGGGTCAACGGCCAGTATACGTGTATACCGCGCCCCGAGTTAACGAGGATGGGCTTGGGTAGCCCGATAGTCTTACAGAACTGGCGAAGTGCCAGCAGTCCGGTGGCTTGGTCTACATATCCGTCCGGACGTCCTGTCTTAGGGTTGGGTAATGCCTTCTTAGGTCCGCAGTCGATGTCGAGCCAAAAGGACCGCAGTGCTTGGACATTGTCCTTGGTGCGCCCCGTGTCTGTTTTGTATTTGGCTACGCCGAAAAATACGTTCCACTTGCCGCGCACTAGGCGCTTAGCAATGGCATCTACCTCTTCCCGTGTCTCTACTAGGTGTTGTTGTCGTTTTAAGTCTGCTCCGGTCCCCTTGATACCTACTATGGCAAACCACCCGTCAGGTGGCTGCACAAGGGTCAAGAGGTCTGTGTCTGTCATGGGCACCAGTCATCGGGGGTACACCCCCTGTATATATGTTGATAGGAACAGCATTAAGCCGTGAGTTCAGCGATGTAGGCTTCGATTAGGGGGACAACACGGCTCCTCGGAACCGTCTGCCCACAGAACCAGTTGTAGACCGTTACGCGGGTAACACCGAACCGACTAGCAATCTTGGCGACAGGAATGTCATGCTGCATGCACAGACGCCCCAAACGTACACCAAGCTTGCTAGAGTCGGCCTCACGGTTAAGCCGGACCAGCCTCAAGCTGTATCCATAGCTCATGATTAGTCATCCCACTCGTCGATAAGTGAAGCGAGGTCTTTATCCTCGGCACGAGTTTCGACAGGTGCGCTCTTTGAAGCGCGCTTCACCGGCTGTGCGGGTTCTTCTTCCTCTTCCGGCTCGTCAAACACAGACTTCTTCGGTGCTTCGATAGCCTTAGTCTCAGCTGGCTTGGCGGTCACACCGTCCACTTCAGCAGCAGTGAGCTTGATATACCGCTGGGTTTCAGGGTCAGCGAAGGCATTGTCGACGAGGTCTGCTTCTTCCTGTGTCAGGTGACGCACAGCCTTGAACTTCAGCGTCAGCGTATCTGCCTCGGTGTCGTACATCACCTTGGTGACGACAGTGTCAGGGGCTTCGCCGTTGGCCTTCAGGAAGTTGCAGTAGCTTTCGAACGGATGCGTGTTGCCTACGCCCTTACCGAATAGCGACTTAGCAGCAAGGCTCATCTGGTAGACTTCACCAGTCGGGTCACCCTCAGCCAGCACAGCGATGCGGCGCTTGAAGCGGCAAGCCTTACCACGGCCCTTGTTACCGGAACCATCGACGTTCATCGGGCAGCTGGCACAGCTGGGTGCTTGTTTATTGGGTGCCTTGGCATCAGGAGTGCGGCCATCGGCAGACCAGCAGTCGGGCAGCGTAGCCTTACCCTCGGGGTCATACTCGGCTGCGTAATACTCACGCGATACGTCTTTCAGCATATCGACAACGATGACGTTAATCTCATGCGGTACGGCACGGCCAATCTGCTCACCGCCCACGATACGCTTGAACGTCCCGTTGGTGTTGGTGGCAATGCGGCGTAGGCTGCTACCCGAACTGATTTTGTCGGCGATGCGTGACTCACGCTTCACAGTGGCGAGATTAGTGCTCTCTTCGAAAATGGTAATGTTGCTCATGGTTTCTCTCACTTATTGGTAGGTTTACGCACGGTGATTGCGTACTTACGGTCCGCTTGCAAACCAGCTGGATGCAGGTCGGGGTTTTCCTCAAGGAACTGCTTCATATTCCCATTGTGAATGCGCTGCTCCAGAAGGAAGGGCGCATCGTGCTCCTTGATGAACTTGTACATATGCTCCCAGTCAGTGGTCCAGTAGCGCGACTTTATGCGGCGCGTCACAGTGCCTTCCGGAGTACGGAGGCTATCTACGTTCTGGTCGTTGCAAATTTTCAGTAGCTTGTCGCTAACCAGCTCAAGCTTTTCCTTGAGCACACCAATTTCCTTGGCGTGTGCAGTTTCTTTCTCTTCTATCGCAGCGCGAATGCGGCGGTAGACAGCCACCAGCTTGTCTGCTGGGATTACCTCATCTTCCATAGTTTGCTCCTTGGTTGGGGTATTGGTTTTATTGTTACAGTTATACAATGTCAAGGGGTATTTAGCAGTCCCCTGTACAGGTCGATGATGCGCTCATGGTTGTTGATGTTGCTGCGCAGCATGGAGTAGAGTCTGCCCTCAACCTCACTACCCTTTATGTGCACGATAGTCATCGCGTTCTTTTGGCCCGGGCGGTTGATACGGGCATTTGCCTGTAGATAAGTTTCTACCGACGGTACCGGCGCATACCATATGATTGTGTCTGCTGCGGTAAGTGTAAGCCCGTGGCTGGCTGCCTGTGGCTGTATGATGAGCACGTGCAGGTCTTTGTGGGTCTGGAACTTATCTACCAACTCGCTGCGCTTGTTCACCGACACGCTACCGTTGATGACACCGCAGCTTATGCCTTCTTTCTCCAGCTTGGTGCGTAGTAGCTCGATGGTATGCGTGAACGGCACGAAGACCAACACCTTGTTGCTGGCTTCCTCGATTACCTCAAGCACTGTGTTGAGGCGGTTGGACACGTCGAACTCTATGACCTCGCCAGCATCCGAATAGACCGCACCTCCGCTGATTTGCAGGAGCTTGTTGATTTTGACCGCTGCGTTGACCGCGCTGATTTCTTCCCCCGCAGCCTCAACCAGCAACTCGGTCGCCAGCTGCTTATAGTATTTTGCCTGTTGGGGGGTGAGCGGCGCATCGCGGTCCATATACGTTACCTCGGGTAGGTCGAGGCAGTCCTTCTTCTCGAACCGGATGGCCGGTTGCAGGATGTCGTGTACATATTTCGGTGCGTCAGGTTTTGGCATCCACTTGAACTTCGTGACCTGATACATCGTCTCGGCGCGGAAGAAGCTGTAGTATTTCGGTGACTTCTCTGGGTTCACGAGCTTTGCAAGACCGAACGCGTCGAGGGGACTTTGTGCTGCTGGCGTACCAGTAAGCATCCATAACCGGGGGTCATTTGCCTTGACCAGTTCGTTAAGCACCTTCCATCGGTTGGTCTGCGGGTTCTTGTAGGCGTTAGCTTCATCCACCACGATAAGGTCGAAGCCGCCGTTCAGGATGGCGTCCTTGACAACTGCCACCCCGTCGAAGTTGATGACGACAAACTCTGCGCCGCTGTTGATTACCGCAGTGCGCTGCGTAGACGTACCGTGCGCAACGCCGCATGACCGGTGCATGGCGAATTTGAACAGGTCTTGCTGCCACGCTGACTTCATGATGGACAAGGGACACAGTACCAGCACCCGACTGACAAGCCCCGCCTTCATGAGGTAGTCCGCAGCCCAGATGACGCTGGCAGTCTTACCTGTACCCTGCTCGTTGAAGCAGAAGGCGCGCTTGCGTAGCGATAGAAACGACGCTGTTGTCTTTTGGTGTTCGAACGGTACCAGTTTACCGGTCCATTTGTAATCCCGCAGGATAGGCGAGGGCACGTCTGTGTGCAGGGTCGCCAAGGTCTGGGCTTCTTTCAGCCCCCATCTCATAAGCATTTTGGTTTTGCTCCCATTTGTTGCTACCACCGCGCTCTTTTCGATGCTGTCGGTGATTATGTCTGCATGCGGCGTCTCAAACAGTAGCGCCTTATTCTCAACGATTTCCACGTTTGGCGCGCTCCCGCTTGCTAACTTCGGATACTAGGTTGCGCTTGCTGTCCCTACGGAAAGAGCGGTTGGACGACGCGCTCTCGACACGCAGTCCTTTACCATTATGCCCACCCTTGTCGAAGGCAACCTTATGGGCAACATCCTTACCGTCGCCCTTTTTGACCTTACCGGCCTTCATCATCTTCGCACGTGCAGCATTGCGCGCTGCGCGGTTCTTCTTCTGCTCCGGCTGCGCTTGGTATGCCGCTGGCGCGCCTGTGTACTTGCGGTCCTTGGGGTCTTTGTAGGGCATTACCGTTTCCTCTTAGGTTTCCAATGCGCGCATTCTACCACAGGACACCAGCCACACAAAGGGCCAGACTTCGGGTTAAATACCCCATGCTCCATAGCGGCGTTGAGTCGCTCAAGCTGGTCGTCGAAGACCGAAAGATACTCCCCGAGCTTCTCCCTTACATGTACTTTCTTAGGGAACTCGTTGGATACCACATACAAAAGCCCCGACTTAATCTCCTGCACCTGCGGGTAGTGGACGAACACCGCTCCGGCCATCAGGTCAAGCTGCTTCATGTCGGCATACTTGGCATTCTTGCCAGTCTTGTAGTCGAGCAGGTGTGCTCGTTCACCGTTGATAATCAGCAAGTCGATGATGCCACGGTACCATACTTCCTTGTCAAAGAAGCTGCATGGGGAGAACTCGGTGCCTTCCTTGCGTAGCCCTACCTTCATCTCGGTGCGCTTCTCGCCGGGAAAATTGGCAAGCCGCTCCACGACAGGACGAATGAAACCGTACTTATCAGGGATTGGCTTGCCATCGCGGATAAACTCCTCCGCTGCTAGGTGTACCTCAGTACCATAAACCGCTTCCGGGCCGGGGTCGTCTTTGACGTCCTTCACAACCTTGAGGTGGAAGTATTTCTTCGGGCACTGCTCGAATGTTTTGATACTGCTATACGACCAAGCTGTCATGTTACCTGCTAATTCCTCCGAGACGGTCAGCCACCAGCTTAGCATAGCCTGCGATGTCTAGCCAGCTATCTCGATGCGCAGCATTTCCATTAACAATCCGACTTAGCTTCACCGCAATCATGTCGAGCGCCAGTATTTGGTCAGGGAACAGATGGGCGTCATTCCGTGCGATTGCATTGTGCATGATACCCTTGAGCCTGATGGCTATGTTCGCACCCTCCATGAACGAGCCGTATTGGTTACCCCTTTCGTCTAAGGTGGTGTTGACGTTATCCACTTCGACAAATTCGCCGGGCTGCGGCTGCATATCCTCGGTTAGCTCCAAGACCTCCGGCTGCTCTTGCGCCAGCTTCTCCGCTGCCCGTGCTGCCTTTTCCTCCGCCAGCTTCTTCCTAATCTGGGATATGTACCCCCCACTAACTGCTATGCGGCCAAGGATTTCCTTGTTGGAGTATCCCTGCTTGACCAGCTGCTTCACTGCGTGTGCTTTGTTTTTCTTAACCATTTCACTTGCTCCTTACTTTAGGTTGCCGCCGCTCTTGAGAATGTCACCACCGAAAATGTAGGTGCCGACGTGGTTCAGTTTGATGAACGGTTGGGCGTGGATTTTGCCGCCATGTTCTCGCCATAACTCGCAAAAGTGGTAGTCCTCTGACAGCAGCGCTCCGCTCTTGTCGATTGACGTAGCAAAGAACTCATAGGTCAGCGGCTTGTCGTACTCGCCAGTCTCAGGGTTCTGGAATGACGATACTCGGTAGGTAGGCACGTGGGGTGCAAGATGCTCGAACACCCCGCGCTTGATGAGCATGAAGCCGGTGCCGCCATGACGGACCTCGATGCAACCGTCTGCATCGGAGTGGGCATCGCTGTCACCTACCATGTTAAACACGAAAGCCCCAGCATAGTCTTCCAACCCTTGCTTGCCACCCTGTGCAGCGCGCTCTACGCTCTCCCAGTTCACTTCCTTCTTGGGGTAGATGCCGCACACGATGTCCTTATCGGCCAGCATCAGTTGAGCGATGGCCTCCCCGTCGAAGCCAATGTCGGCGTCGATGAACATCAGGTAGTCGTGGTCGCTCTCCAAAAAGATACGTGTCAGTTCGTTACGCGCACGGGTGATAAGGCTTTCGTTCATAATCTGACACCATGCCACGTTGACGCCAATCTCTCGCATCTTCTGCATGGTGAGCAGCAAGCCCTGCACATAGTGTCCCGTACACATACCGCCGTACATGGGGGTAGCAATCATCAGGCTGGGGCGCTTGGCCTCCACCGGCTTCACTTTAACTTCATCACTCACTTGCGTTCCCTCTTTACAAAACGGCCTTTGCTGTCGCGGTCAGTCAGACGCTTCAGTTCGGCATTCAGCTTCTGGTTCTGCTGCTTAAGGCTTTCAGAATTTGAGAAACTCATACCGTAACCAAGGAAAAAACCGGCAGCGATGAGCAGGACGCCACCAACAATCAAAGTCAAAATATCCATAACTACTCTCCTTTCTTGCGTACAACCAGTTGGTAACCAACGTGGATAATCTCAGCCTCCTCGGCGAAGATATTGGTGAAGGCGTCGATAGCTACCTTCGGGCGGTGCAAGACGTCGCGCGGGTTACCCCACATATAGTCGTCGAACACCATGATACCTTTGGGCTTGAGCAGGGGCCAAGCCATGCAAGCATCGGTCAGCACATCCTTGGCGATATGCGAACCGTCGATGTAGATGAAGTCGTAATCCTCGGTCCCGTTCCCAGCGACCTCCTCGGCCAGCCGGTAATAGGAGGAACCCGATACCTTTGAAATATGCCGGTCAGGGAACTTTTCTTCAACCAGCGCGATATTATGGTCAAACCGCTCTTCGACGGTCCCCATGTTCTCTTCGCCGTGCTCTTCCCCGCCTTCCCACGTGTCGATGCAAGTCAGGTAATCTCCGTCCTGCATCATGTTCTCGGCAATCCAGACGGCGCTACGGCCTTCAAAGGAACCGACTTCGATAAACCCCCGACCCGTCTCCGGGTTACGTTCCGGCAGTAGCGGAATAAGCTGCTCCCACACGGGCGGTGCCCAGTCAAACCAGTCTTTGGTGAATTGATATTCGGTCATAGTCCCAGTGCTTTCTTCATGCGTTTAATCATCCCCTCATCGAGGGTTTCACCGCCCAGTTTGAGCGAAGTCGGCTGGATGTTGGCGATTTCGTCGTATGCGGTCCATGTGGTGGACATATCTTGCAGTTGCTGGGCCATCTGTTGCTTAGCCTGCTGCATGGCTTGTTGTAGCGCGGCGTCTTTCGCAGCTTGCTCTGCCCTTATCTCGGCCCGACGTTGTTCACCATTGAGCAATTCGTCCAGCGCGTCACGGTGGGCCTCGTCCAGCATGATGTCGCCAAGGGCGCGGCTGACCCGCGCTTTCTGCTCTGAAGTAGCATATTCGTCGATAGCACTAAGCGCCTCGTCCCAACGAGTGTGCTTGTCCTCAAATTCCTCGGGGTGAGACTGCATGCGCCTCAACATCAGGTCCACCAACGGGTGGTTTTCTTCATCCGCCATAGCTTGCTCCCATCTTGCTTTCACAGTTGAGCGGCAACTGCGCCGCCCATTTCGGCCTAATCCTCATGCATGCCTCGACAAAGGCACGTGCCTTGTCTGCTATCGCAGTATGTGCAATGGCACCCACGGCGTCGTGCACGGTCATCACCACACGCAACCGCCTAGCAACCATCAGCATCTGCTCACCAATCACGATGCGCGCCAAGGCTTGGCAGATATTCTCGACCAGCTTGCCTCCGTATATGCGCGTAGGGATAACTGCCTTCCCCTTCTTCTGGTCGTAGACCATCTCGCGCTTGCCGGTCTTGGGGTCTTCGTGCCAGCGCAGGTTGGGGTATTTGAGGTAGAGTGTATTGGGTAGCCGGATACCCATGCTGTCCACGCTGAGCACACCGGCAAGTCCAATTGGTGCGCTTTGTCCTCGCACCATAGCCTCAAGCGCAGCTTGGGCTTGCTTCCATAGCTGCGGTATCATCGGGTAGGTCGCCCGATACACATGGATAATGCGTTCGCACTCCTCAAGCTCCATCTCGACATTGAACGTCTTTAGCTGTGCTTGGAACTTGGCTGGTCCCATCCCGTAGCCTGCACCTAGGATGGTAGTCTTACCGACGAACCGCTCGCTGTCCGTGATATCCTCGATGTCCTTACCGTAGATGGCGCTGGCCATAATCTTATAGACGTCCTCACCCGCATCGAACGCAGCGACGAGGTCGTTCTGCCCAGCCAGCCACGCTAAGGTGCGCGCCTCAATCTGCGAAGAGTCGCAGTCGATGAACACATGGTCCGCAGGTGGGATGATAGCCTTCTTCAGCGGGGACTTGCGCGGTAGGTTCTGCATGTTGACCTTGTCGTCACCGCCCCAGCGCCCCGTGTGTGCCGCATAGTAGCGTAGGGGTATGGGTAATGTGCCCCGGTTAGCAATCTGTATGAACCGCTCAGTGCGTGTCTCTTCGAGAGTCGATTTAACGCCTAGCCGCGCAGCGACAATGGCTTGCACCTGTGGGTTCTCGTGCTCTAGCAGCGCCTTGAACTCCTCGTCATTCTTGGCAAAGGCGAACGTCTTCTTCCCTGTCGTCGGACTAATCTTCATTGGCGGTTCGACGCCGTGAAACGATAGCAACTCGGCCAGCTTGGGGTTGCTCATCAGGTCGGCCTTGTCGTAGTTGAGCTTGGCCATCAGGGCTTCCTTCTTCATCTGCACGTCGAGCAGATGGCTCTCCAGCACGTCAGTGCTCAACCCCAACACCGGCTCCGAAAACATCCGGATGGTCAGGTCGATTAGCTTCAACTCTACTAGAGGGAAGCCCACAGCCAGACGCTTGAATAACTCGTAGGTAAGCTCGACGTCGTTGCGGCAGTATTCCCCGTAGCGGTGTAGCTCCTCAGGGGTGAAGTCGATGCGCCCCTTGCCCAGCGCATTGATTACCTCGTCACCCTTGACGCCCAGCCCGTAGAACTCGGCCATCGCCTTGAGGCTACCGCCCACTTCCACACCGTGCAGCGCACGGGACATGCTTAGGGTGTCAGCAATCCGCTTGGGGCGGATGTCGAAGTGCCAGTTGAGGATAGCCATGTCGAACATGGCGTTGTGAGCAATAGCAATGCTGTTAGCCCAGTCCCACTGCTCCAGCCACTGTTTGGTCTGCGCCTTGGTCCCAGAGAAAAACTCCGTACCCTCATCGTTGCGCTTTACAGCTACGCCGATAACCTCAAACAGTTCGTCGCGGATATATTCTTCTGTTGTCATCTTCGACAGGCTGAAGTGCTTGTCGTAGTAGGTCTCAAAGTCGACCGTCAAAATGTCCATGTTTGCTCCTTAAAATTGTATATCACCCTCAGCCCAATCGTAAATGTCCCAACCGAAGTTGTCGTAGAGGAACTGGCGTAGGTTCATCACTGTTCACCTTGCTTTAGTGCTGCGCGGGCGGTTAGTGCCATGCGCTTGGTCAGTTCCAGTAGATAGCCCTCTGGCGCGGTTTCAGGGATGAAGCCTTCGCTTCCGGCCCACTGCTCGAACACTTCCCGCAAAGCCTCACGAAGCCGCTCGTTCTCGGCGGTGAGGGTTTCGATGCGTTCGGCTGCTTCTAAAGGGTCATCACTGACATATACAATATGGTCGCATGGGTCTTCAAAGAACCATCCATCTACATTCCGCAACCGCGCAATCAGTTCAGCATCATCCATCGTTCTGTGTCCTTTCGATCTGGTCGAGCATTGCTAGAAATGTTGCCCTAGCGTTTAGCGGGTCTGCGTCTGCACTTTTCATTCCAGCCATCACAGCGTCATAGCTGTCTGCCTGTTCACGGATGAAGGCAAAGGTTGCTGCTATTGCTGCTTGGGCTACTTTTTCGGCTGTATCATCCGGCATGTTGAGGTAGTTCATCACGTCACATTTTGAGAGCGCACCATGAACGGCTGTTGCAACAGCCTCAACGACTTCCTGACTTATATCGTCGGAAGTGATGCGTTCGGAGAGTTTCTTTCGTCCGTTCTCTAAAGCCGCCATCAGTTTATCTGCCGCAGCTATCTGTTCAGCATCATTCATCGTTCTGTCCTTTTTCGATTTGGTCGAGCATGGCCTTAAACATGGCTGGCGGTTCCCCATCTTCGTAAGCGGCCCAACCGGCTTCAACAACGTGGCCTCGCCCCGCTTGTTCACGAATGAAGGCAAAGGTTGCTGCTATTGCTGCTTGGGCGATATATTCGTGCGGGCCTTCGGCAATGAATAGCTCGTCGCCCTTCCCAATAGCGTCTTGTTCCCATTCATCTTCGGCATTTTTAACAGCCTCTTTGATCGCTGCGAGTAGCTTCTCGTTCATATTGCTTGTTCCTTTGTTGCTTGGCGTATGGCCCTCGCCAGTTGGTCGCGAAAGTCTCGCAAGTCGTCTGTAGTCACGACGCAAAGAGTGTCGCCTTGTACATCTTCTGTGTAAGCGCCGTAGACATCTATGGCAACGATTGCCTCACTCAGCCCCGCCGCTATCCGTTCTGCTTCACTGCTCATCTTCTGTCTCCTTGATGTAATCGCCGCGCTCAATGGCGTCTGCTAAATTGGCAAGGACATCGCTGCGCTCTTCATGCTGTGCCGCGTTGCGAAAGCCCCAAGCCAGCAACAGCGCACCAATGGACGTTGCAAA